>Ga0100395_1001309_pt1 | contig 18817 bp, 14 predicted proteins | sample CryGeymeta201519_FD_81542 | JGI IMG/M metagenome (GOLD analysis project Ga0100395, IMG submission 81542) | Groundwater microbial communities from Crystal Geyser aquifers in Utah, USA - Crystal Geyser metaG 2015-19 | ecosystem: Environmental > Aquatic > Deep subsurface > Groundwater | place: USA... | reverse complement strand
GTAACTGTTCCTTTCATCGGTTTTCCTCCTTGATAATTAATGGCAGTAATCCATCAAGGGTAAACCCTAAAAGCGGAAGTTTCTATATTGCAATAATAGGAAGTTATCATTTTGCACTAACATATTTTCTTTCGATATTAAATACTTTAGGATAATATAAGAAAATTACCGGTGCATCATCTACTAAATATTTCTGGAAATCGGCATAAATTTTCTTGCGTGATTCCAAATCAATAGTTTTTCGTCCGTCTTCCAGAAGTTTATCAATCTTTTGATTACTGTAATGGCTTAAATTAGTATTAGTCTGCGTGGATTGCCAATACGGGTACTGATCGGGATCCGGTGGTATGGGAAGAACTGTCAAAAAAAGATCAAAATTTTCAGGAAAGGACCTTTCAACTTTTACTTTTGTATGCAAACCGACCTGATTCCATGAATTCACAAGCATTTGTGCGGTAGACAGATTTGAAGAATAAGTGGACAGAACTAACTCACTTGACTGTGAACTTATTGGATTTTCCCCAAGTATTTTTTCTGCAGCCTCCAAATCATTATTATATAATCTTATACTTTTAGAATAAGCCCATGACTGGGGTGATATAGGAGAAAGAGCTTTATCGAAATTACTGAACTTAGGAATTGCATAAGTTATGGCTTGACGCACTTCTTTTTCCTTGAAATATTGATTTTGGAGATTGAAAATTACTAACACAATTCTGTCATAAAGACTTATTTCAGTAATTTTGATATTTCTCCAGTTTCTTAGGTCCTGAATATCATTTACATTTTGAAGTTTATCAATTTCCCCGAGTTTGAAGGCAAGTATGGCTTCATTATTATTCGGATAAAATTTATACGTGACAATAGGATATTTATTATCTGACGGTAACAGAGTAAGCTTGTCAATTTGATCTCCATTATAATTTATATTTGAAGCCTTATAGAAGCCTAATCCAATTAATTTAGGTCGGATCAACGGTTGGGATAATATTACCGGTAGAGGTGCGTACGGTTCTTTTAAAACAACTTGTAAAGTATGGTTATCTATTACCTTAAAACTGGCTCCTGAGAGTATATAATTTACGTCGCTGGCTGAAAAAATCTTATTGTCACTCCAGTAAATATTATCAATAAGTTTAAATGTATAAGTAGTCATCTTATCATCTATACTCCAGGATACGGCTAAAGAGGGGGTGGCTTCACCGCTGGAAGTAAGAGCTGTCAATCCCAGACTTATCTGATTTTGGATGGATAACGGTAATGACTTTTCCGTGAATTTTCCAACCAATCCGATCTTAACTTCCTTTTTACCAAAAAATTTTACATATAGAGGATAGATCTGGACAAGAAATAATGTAAGTATAAATCCAATTAAAATACCGGTAATTATTTTACTTACGAATTTATTCAAAAATACCTGAACATACATCAGAAAAAATTGTATATTTTTCCGCATTTTTATGATAAGAACAGGTTAAGAACAGAAGTGATAAGGAAGATTATGATAAAGAATACAGTTAATTGGAAAATAAATTTTTCAACGCCTCTCCTGCTTTTATAAAATTCTCCACCCCCACCCCAAGCCCGGCCTAGACCGACTCCTTTAGCTTGTAATAGTATCACCGAGATAACGGCAATCGAAACGACTATTTGAATAACTAAAACAATTTGATGCATGATAATATTATATCAGATTTATACTGAAAAAACACCGGTTTGAAATAAGTTTTTCCAGCATATACCCCTCTAAACCTCCGAATCGGAAGTCTAATCAGCTATTGCAACCTTTCCGGATGCAAACCTGAGTAAGATGGGTATAAATGCTTAATACATGCACTGACCACTTTTTCTGAATCGTGTCTTATTAAGCTTCTTTTTAAGGAATCGCCCTTTTCACGTTTAATAACTTTTTTTGATATTAAATCTTTTTCAAGGACTTTAAAAGGATACTTATCTATTAAATCATTGACTATAGGCTGAGCATGATATTTTATGTATTGTTTTAAAATCTTTTCAGGTACGGGAGAAGAATTAATTAAAACATAATCAAGCAGGTCTACAGGTAAGTATTTATTTAATTCACTGATAAATGTTGAAGCTGTAAAACCGTAAGTTTGTCCATATTCGGTCATCAGGTTCATTATGAATATTTTCTTGGCTTTACTTTTTGTAATTGACCTAACCACTCCTTTGATCACTAAATTAGCCAGTATTGTAGTATAAAAGCCTCCTGGTCCAATAATGATAGCATCACAATTTTCAATTTCTTCCTGTGCTTCTTTTGTAATACAAGCAGAAGGATCAGTATATAATTTTGAAACCCTCAGTTTACCATTGTGAATAGGCTCATCAATAAAATGTTCTCCGGTAATAACAGAGCCATCCTCATATTCGGCTACAAGATCTACGTTTTCAAATGAAACGGGTAACACCCTGCCTTTTATCCTTAAAAATTGACTGGCTTTTTCTATGGCATCTTTTTGTGACCCTAATATTTTCGTTAGAGCAACCAGGAATAAATTACCAAAAGACATGCCCTTTATACCTCTGCCTTGGTTATACCTGTACGAGAATAACTTACGAAGCATAAGGCTGTCCTGACTTGATATATCTGCTAAAGCAATCAAGGATTTTCTTATATCACTGCTTGGCAGTAAGCCCCATTCATCTTTTTCTTTCTTAGCGCTTCCTCCTGAATCAGCCATAGTGACGATAGCAGTAATTTTGTCAGTATATTTCTTAAGCCCTGACAGGACACAAAATGTCCCTGTTCCTCCACCTATTACTACAAAAGACTTATCTTTTATCATAGAAATATCTATTTTAACACCCATTCCGCAAATCTTGAAATTATTACCATAATGATGGATATAATAATTGCCGTCTGCCATGGTAAAAACGTGATGGGTACAATATTTACAATTCCTAAATTTATTCCTGAAAATTCCCAGATTGTGAAACTAACTTCAGAAAGGATGATCGACCATAGATAAATTATAAGAATATTTAAAATCCAGGCGGTCATATTTAAAGTTATGATATTTATAGGCAGCATAAGTAAATTGATTACGGGTTTAGCTATATACATAAGTAAACTTAGAATAAAAGAAGAATAAAAAAGCCCTACCCATCCTCTATTGATAAGGAATGCCGGGCAGATCTTGGAGACGACAAATATACTTATGGTGGTTATCAAGTATTTTTTTAATATATATTTCATCGAAAGATAATTCAGATTATCACAACATCTGTTTCTTTTCAATTATTTAGATATTTTGAATGAAATATTTATGCTGTAATAATTTGTGATATTTATGGGCAAAACGATGTGATTCATCTCTGATTCTTTGTAATAGATGTAAAGCGTTGGAATTGTTTGGAAGTCGGACTTTAATAAAAATCCTGCCTTTAGGTATCACAATCTCCTCATGTTTTTTTGCCAAGCCTATCAAAGGGATATGAAGCTCGTGTCTATTTAATATTTTTAATATTTTTTGAAGTTGAGGTTTTCCACCGTCTACAATAAATAAATCCGGATACACCCATTCCTTCCTTAATACTCTTCTTTCGAATATTTCAGACAGCATGTTAAAATCATCCAATTTATTTTGGATTTTAATTCTAAAACGTTTATATTTACTTTTATCCGGAAGACCATTTACAAATGTTACCATTGAACCCGTAGCGAATTTACCGGAAATATTACTCACATCATAACATTCAAGTATATTTATCCGGACTTGTATTTTAAAATATTTATTTAAGATAGTTATGAGTTCATCCACTGCTTTTTTATAACGGTTGATTAAAAAGCCGGGATCAGATTCATAGACGTTTGAATCGTAGTGTTTCGAAATAAGATATTCGATTTTTGTTAATCTGTCTTTGAACATTTGAGCTTTCTCGTAATTTTCGCTTAACGAATATTTTCTCATTTCCTTTTTTAGATCTTTAAAAATATTTTGATAACCTCCGTCCAATAGTCTTTCAAGGCTTTTAATATTCTTAAGATATATTTTCTTAACGCTGGTATATTCCAAACCTTGCTTGTGTCTTATTGAAGCTGGACAGGGATTGCATAGACCGATATGGGAATAAAAACAAGGTTTATGTATCCTGGAGTCCTGGATACAAAAAGGTGAGATTTTTCTAAGATAAGTATACATTTCCTTTACAATTGCGGAGGACGGGAATGGACCAAAGAATTTCCCTTCTTCCTTATTTTCCTTCCTGGTCAGAAGCAGTCTTGGAAATTCCTCGCGGGTAATTTTTAGATACAGATAGTGTTTGTCGTCCTTCCAGATGGAATTGTATTTCGGTTGATTTTTTTTAATTAGCTTTGCCTCAAGCAGTAAAGCCTCAAAATCAGATGAAACCAGAATATATTCTATTTTTTGAATATGTTTAATTAATTTTTCTGTTTTCGTGCTTCGGAATTTGTAGTTATATAAATATGACGATACTCTTTTTTGTAAGTTCTTGGCCTTTCCTATATAAATAATTTTACCGATAGTGTTCTTAAAAAAATAAACTCCGGCGTGTTCAGGAAGATTCTTTAAGTCTTTTACCGAGACTGTCATTAATATTTGTCAGATAATTTTTTTTAAAAAGTTTCCGGTATAAGATAGATTATTTTGAGCTACACTCTCAGGAGTTCCTGTGGCAATAATTTCCCCCCCAGCATCTCCTCCTTCGGGGCCCAGATCTATAATCCAATCTGAGTTTTTTACTACATCCAGGTTATGCTCTATGACTATTACGGTGTTTCCCATATTGACAAGCATTTTTAATACATTTAGAAGTTTTTCCAAATCGGCAAAATGAAGTCCTGTAGTCGGCTCATCTAGAATATAAAGCGTATTCTTAGTATTTTTTTTAGAGAGCTCACTGGCAAGCTTGATTCTTTGTGCTTCTCCGCCGGACAATTGAGGAGCCGGCTGACCCAGATGGATATAAGACAAACCGACATTAAATAATGTCTCCAGTTTAGTGATAAGACCGGGAATATTGCTGAAGAAAGAAGATGCTTCACCAACAGTCATTTGTAAAATATCGGCAATATTCTTATCCTTATATCGAATTTCCAATGTTTCACTATTATATCTGGAACCATTGCAGACATCACAAGTTACATAAACAGCAGGCAGAAACTGCATCTCAACTTTTAATTGACCATCTCCTTCACAGGCTTCACATCTTCCTCCTTTTATATTAAAAGAGAATCTGCCCTGCTTATATCCTCTTGCCCTAGCAAGCGGGATAAGTGAAAATATTTCCCGGATGTATGAAAATGCTCCTGTATAAGTAGCCGGGTTACTTCTTGGGGTTCTACCTATGGGTGACTGGTCAATTAATATAACTCTATTTAAATTTTCCTTACCAGATATTTCCGTATATTTTCCTGTCTTTTCCTTGAAAAAAGGATTAAAATATTTGGCTAAAGCCTTATAAAGGGTATCCACCACCAGAGTTGATTTTCCGCTACCGGAAACTCCCGTAACACAAATTAATTTATTGAGGGGAAATGAGGCTGTAAGCATTTTGAGATTGTGTTCGGAGCATCCCTTTATTTCTAAAAATTTATTTATAGCTGGAATCCGGTCGATTAATATTGTTGAAATATCGATATTTTTTTTATAAGACAAATATTTACCAGTAATTGAATTTTTGTCCTTTTTTATCTGGTCCACTGTACCAACAGATATTATTTTTCCACCTTTTTCTCCTCCAACAGGACCAAAATCGAGAATTATATCTGCATTTTCCATCATTTCCCGGTCATGTTCAACCACTATGACTGTATTTCCCAAATCACGTAAATCCTTCAGAGTGTGAATTAACTTCTGATTGTCTTTCTGGTGTAATCCTATTGAAGGTTCATCCAACACATATAATACGCCTGATAATCCGGATCCTATTTGAGACGCGAGACGAATTCTCTGAGACTCGCCTCCTGATAAAGTAGAAGCAGTCCTTTCAATTGTCAAATATTCTAATCCAACGGAAAGAAGGAAGGATAATCTGTTTGCAATTTCCTTTATTACCAATTTACTTATTATTTTCTCTCTTTCGTTAAATGATTTTTCAAGAGAGGAGATCCAGACAAATGCGCTTTTTATTGACATAGAGGTGATTTCTATAATTGATTTATTCTGAATACTAATGGATAATGACTCCTTCTTCAGTCTTTTTCCATCGCAAAGAGGACATAATTCTTCACGCATGTATTTTTTTATTTCGTTTCTGACAAAATCAGATTCCGTATCCTTGAATCTTCTTTCCAGTTCAGGAATAATCCCTCTATAAATCTCGTGAATCGTAACTATTTTTCCGTGGCGGTTTTCACCTGAGACTTCATATACTTTATCGTTTGTCCCATAAAGCAATTGATGCAATTTTTCATCACATATTTCCTTTAATGGACGACTGATATTTATCCCAATTCCTGTAGCAGCAGAACGAAGTATCCTACCATACCATGTATCGGATAATATTAATTTGGCAAAAGGCAGGATTCCTCCTTCAGTTATTGATAAGCGTGGATTTAATATAAGATTTGTATCAATTTTTTGTAATGTACCGATACCATTACATTTAGAACAAGCCCCATGAGGAGAATTAAATGAAAATATCCTCGGTTCAATTTCTGGTAAAGAAATATTACATATAGGACAGGCAAACTTTTGGGAAAATAAATGGTCGTTTATTTTCTTTGGTTTGTCCGGAAAGTCAAATGATGCATCGTGTACTTCCGAAACCGTTACCAGACCGTCAGATAAAAATGCTGCCTGTTCTATAGATTCAAACACTCTGGAGAAAAGTAATTTATACTCTACTGTATTATTTATTATTTTTTTATTTACGGTAATTTTATCAACTACAACATCAATAGAGTGTCTGTTTGTTTTAATAAGAACAATATCTTCATTAAGGTTATAGAACTGTTTATCAATTCTGATGGTCGTATAACCTTTACTTCTCAGGTTATCAAACATATGCGTGAATTCACCCTTTTTGTCTCTGACAACTGGAGACAAGAGCATAATTCTTGCAGGTTTAGGTCCGATTCGTAAAACGAAATTTCTGAGAAGTTCCAAAGTTCCATTGGTGATCTGTTGTATACTTAACCTGTCTATTTCTTTACCGCATTGTGGACAATGAGGATGACCTATCCGGGCAAATAATAGCCTCAAATAATCATATATTTCCGTGATTGTACCGACAGTTGAACGCGGATTATGTGAGTTTGATTTCTGATCGATGGATATGGCTGGAGATAATCCTTCGATAGTATCGACGTCAGGCTTATCCATTACTCCCAGGAATTGGCGGGCATAGGAGGACAGACTTTCGACATATCGTCTTTGTCCCTCTGCATAGATAGTATCAAAAGCCAATGAAGATTTACCGCTTCCTGATACACCTGTAAAAACAACAATTTTATTTTTTGGAATGTTAATACTGATATTCTTAAGATTGTGTTGTTTTGCACCAATGATTTTAATTGAATCTGTCATATATATGGATGATCGAAAATTGATAAGAATCAATAATTATAATGTATTTAACTGTTTTATCCTATCCCTGATGTTTGCTGCCAGCTCGAAGTTCAACTCATTGGCAGCTTTGATCATCTGTTTACGCAGTTTATTTACAAGAGTAATTTTATCTATAGGTAGCATTTGATCGGAAAATTCTTCATTTAACATAAAAACGTCTTTTTTTTGTTTATCATCTTTTTCTATAAGCTTTTCTCTGATTAGTTTTTTGATAGATGATGGATTTATGTGATGAGATGTATTATATTGTTCTTGGAATTTACGTCTTCGATTAACTTCATTGATAGCTCTTTTCATGGAATTGGTAATTCTATCAGCATACAAAATAACTTTGGAGTTTATATGCCTTGCAGCTCTTCCCATAGTCTGTACCAGGGAGGTATCTGAACGTAAAAAACCTTCTTTGTCCGCATCAAGTATAACAACCAAAGATACTTCAGGTAAATCAAGTCCTTCCCGAAGAAGATTTATACCAACCAATACGTCATATTTACCAAGCCTTAAGTCATCTAAAATGTCACTTCTTTCCAGAGTCTCTATATCAGCGTGTAAGTATTGCACTGTAGGATAATCTTTAATTTTCTTTTTACTGAATTCGGAAATGTCAGCGTATTTTTTTTCATTTAGAAAAGTTGTCAGTTCTTCTGCCATTCTCTTTGTCAATGTCGTCACCAGAACTCTTTCTTTTTTGGGCTTGCGGATTAATATTTCTCGGACAAGATCTAGTATTTGTCCTTGCGACGGTCTTACAGATATGACGGGATCAAGTATGCCTGTCGGACGGATCAGCTGCTCAACTATGCCTGTATGTTTTATTTTCCGTCGTATTTTCGTGTCTTGAGTTTGACTGATGGAAATTTCCCATGGATTTGGCGTTGCAGAAACATAAATTGTTTGCGGAGCCCTTTGCATAAATTCGGTAAATGTAAGAGGTCTGTTATCTAAAGCCGCAGGAAGCCTGAAGCCAAAATCTACCAACGTTTGTTTCCTTGAGCGGTCTCCGTTATACATACCTCTTATCTGAGGTATGGTTATATGAGATTCGTCGATAAAAAGCAGCCAGTCACTATTATATGGTTTCTTAAAGTAATCCAGAAGTGAAAAAGGAGAATCCCCAGGTTTTCTTCCGTCGAAATACCTTGAGTAGTTTTCTATACCGTTGACATATCCTATCTCCTCTATCATCTCTAAATCGTAATTTACTCTCTGCGAGAGTCTATACGCTTCAAGCTTTTTTCCATCTTTTGTTAATTCATTCACTCGCCGCTTCAGGTCATTTCTGATCTGACCAAAGACGTCCCGAGACTTGTTTGCATCCATCATATAATGTTTGGCAGGATAGATATCAGTATTGGACAAATCTGAGAGGACTTTACCGGAAAAAGCATCTATTTTAACAATTTTTAAAATTCTTTCTCCATTATGAAAAAGCCTGACGGCAGCGTCTTCATATGCCGGATAAATATCGATATAGTCTCCACGGATTCTGAAAGTTGACCTTTTAAAGTCAAAGTTACTTCTTTCATATTGCAGTCTGATAAGCTTATTAATAATTACTTCTCTTGATATTTCCAGGCCGATTGAAAGTGGTAATACGAAATTTGCATATTCCTCAGGAGATCCGATGTTGTAAATACACGATACTGAGGCCACTATTATCGTATCTTTTCTGGTCATCAGGTTAGTTGTTGCAGCCAATCTCAATTTATCAATTTCCTCATTAATATCAGTTTCCTTTTCGATATAAGTATCAGTCTTTGGTATATATGATTCCGGCTGATAATAGTCATAGTATGAAACAAAGTAGCTGACAGCATTTTCTGGAAAAAAATCCCTGAATTCCTGATATAGTTGGGCGGCCAGTGTTTTGTTATGTGAGATGATGAGCGCTGGTTGATTCCTGCGATCTATAACATTTGCCATGGTGAATGTTTTCCCGCTGCCTGTAACGCCTAATAGAACCTGATGTTTCATATCTTCATTCAAACCCTGTAGCAGTTTTTCTATGGCTTGAGGCTGATCACCGGTAGGTGAAAATTCTGATTTTAGTTTAAAATCCATATGTTGATATATTTTATCATAGATAACATATCTTGACATTCGGATTTTATTGCCATAAGATTTAAAATATAATGGTAAAAGCTGATTAATTTTAATTATAATTTCGGTTTTAATTAATATATGACACCAGTACTTTACTCACGTGAAAGACAGGTTCTAGACTTCATTACTCAGTATATCCAAAGACACGGGTATGCACCGACTTTACTGGAAATCGCCGAATGCTTAGGTGTAAGCGCTCCTTCAACTGTGCACGAACATCTTCAAAGGTTAGTCAAAAAGGGTTTTATTAAAAAAACTGCTGGTTTTGAAAGAAGTATTGAACTTATTAATACCAAAGTTATGCTCAGTGAAAATGAAACGGCTATAGAACTTCCCGTTTTAGGTTACATCGCGGCTGGATCACCATTGGAACCTCATACTGACCCGAATTTATATTTGTCTATTCCCACAAATATTTTAAACGGCAAAAAGACAGGTTATATCCTTCAAGTTAAAGGGAATTCCATGATAGATGAAGGAATTCTAGATGGAGATTACGTCATCGTTCAACACCAGCAAGAAGCTCAAAACGGAGATATTGTCGTAGCAATTCTTCCGAACGGATTTGCCACGCTAAAAAGAATTTTTTTTGAAAAAGACAGGATCAGACTTGAACCAGCAAATGCTTCAATGTTTCCAATATATGCAACTCATGTAAAGGTTCAAGGTAAAATTATTGCTGTTTATCGGAAATATAATAACTGATAATCAATTTTTTATAAGCACGTCTATACCTGGTAATGTACCCTTTTCTAGGAAGGAAAGCATGGCGCTTCCACCTGTCGAAATATGTGAAATTTTTTCCAAATAGCGCCTTTCCTTAATGCTGGTAATAGTGTCCCCTCCTCCTAGTATAGAATATGCATTGCTGTTCGACAGACATTTCAGAACCGCATCTGTACCCTTTTTATATAAAGGATCTTCATAAAAACCCATTGGGCCATTCCAAATAATAGTTTTCGCCTCGTTTATCAATTTACAGTAATATTTTTGGGTCTTAGGACCAATATCATAAATAGCTACATTGTTAGGTATTTTGTTATATTCAATAACTGAAGGCATTTTACTTCTTTCTCTGTCCGAAATAACCAGATCCTGAGGCAAAATTAAAGCGCAGTGTTTTTTAGCAGCTTTCCAAAAAACTACTCTGGCCATTTCTACCATTTCGTAATCAACCAGAGATTTTCCGGTTCCAAACCCCCAGGCGGCTAGAAAGGTATTTGATATGGCTCCTCCTAAAGCAATCGTATCGGCAATATCTAGAATTCTTTCAATGACAGCAATTTTTTCCGGTGTTTTTGCACCACCGATAAGAACTAGGAATGGTCGAGCAGGTTTATTTAAAGCATCAGATAATACTTGAATTTCCTTTGCCATAAGCATACCGGCAAATGAGGGAAGATAGTCGGCTATACCTACTATTGACGAATGCACCCGGTGGGAAGTACCAAATGCATCATTGACAAAAAAATCTGCCATTTTTGCAAGATGTTTTGAAAAGATCTTATCGTTGTCTTCTTCACCTTTATAAAACCTGATATTCTCAAGTAGGATTAATTCATCTTCCGGAATCTTATTAATTATATTTATCGCCTTACCCTCCCAGAAATCATCAATAAGGTTGACTTTAATTTTTGTTAATTTCCGTAACCGTTCTGCCACCGGTCTGAGAGAGAATTTTTTATCGTATCCCCTTGGTCTCCCAAGATGGGAAATCAAAATTATTTTGGCACCCTCTTTTCTAAGGTAATTTATCGTTGGTAAAGCTTCGACGATCCTTGTGTCATTAGTAATATTCCCGTTATGAAGAGAGATGTTAAAATCCACAGTTAAAAGCACTCTTTTTCCTCTAATATTTTTTAATTCATGGATTGTTCTGATATTCATATGATACCTGCCTTTTTACCTATATATTCAACCATATCGACAAGCCTGGAGGTATATCCCCATTCATTATCATACCAAGAATATATATTGGCCATATTTCCTTGAGTTTTGGTAAGATGAAGATCAATAATCGAGGAATAAGGACTTCCTGTAAAGTCTTTTGATACAAGCTCATCGTGAGAAACAGCCAATATATTTTTTAAATTTTTATTTGACGCTTTTTTATAGCTGTCATTGATTTCTTCTGCTGTTGCAGATTTCTTAAGATTTACAGTTAATATTATCATGGACACCGTGGGTAAAGGTATTCGTATAGCTTGACAGTTGATTTTACCGGATAATTCCGGGAAAAGTTTATTTATATCATTTGCTGATCCGGTTGCGGATGGAATCATGGATAAAAATGATGATCTTCGCAACCTAACCTCTTTTTTATGAGAATTATCAAGCAAATTTTGAGAATCGGTTACAGCATGAACAGTAGTCATAAATCCGTTTAAGACGTTAAAATTGTCATGAATTACTTTTAGCGTAGTAGATAAGCAATTGGTCGTACAAGAAGAATTGGAAATGATCTTATCCTTTTTAGGATCAAAAGCATGATTATTTACTCCGTAAACAAATGTTTTAGTGTTATCTTTTGCAGGAGAAGACAAAATGACATATTTTGGCCCTGTTTTTAAATGACTTATCAGATCAGAGGATGTTCTGAATTTACCTGTGGCATCAATAACTATGTCAACCTCAGCCTTATTCCATGGTATGGAATCCGGATTATCAAAATTAAAAACATTTATTTTAGCACTGTCAATATATAGAAAATTGTCTTTTGCGTTGATATCGTTTTTGATTGTTCCATAAGTTGAATCATATTTAAGTAAATATGCGTGTGAAGATACTTGAGCCCGGCTGTTTATAGCAGTTAGTCTCAGAAATGGATTATCTAATATGATCCTGGTAGCTAATCTTCCAATTCTGCCAAAGCCGTTTATCCCAACATTTATTGTATTATTCATAGGTATTAAACCTCAAATCGGTTAATTTTATAACTATAGTATAGTATGAAATTATCATACAATATTACCAAAATCAAATTTTACTCTGAAATAATTTTATTGACTTCATTTGTATTATAATAAACCTATGGCTAAATTATATATAGTCGCAACCCCAATTGGCAATCTGGAAGATATTACCATCCGCGCCATCAGGATAATTTTATCCGTATCTATTATTGCATGTGAAGACACGAGGAAAACCAGTCAACTTATCAGTATTTTAAATGAACGGTATTCCTCAATTCTCAAGATCCCTAAACTTGATTCTCAACGAAAATTATTATCATATTACGACGAAGTTGAAGACATTAAATGTCACGAAATTATATACATGATAAAAAGAGGGAATGATGTTGCGCTTATCAGTGAAGCTGGAACACCTCTTATATCCGATCCGGGATATAAACTTATAAACGAATCCATAAAACAAGAAATAAAAATTGTTCCGATTCCAGGTGCTTCTTCATTTGTAACTGCTATATCTATTGCCGGTTTACCTACTTCAAGTATATGGCACATAGGATATTTACCTGATTTGAAGATTAAAAGAATTAAGATGCTTGATAATATGCAGAAGATCTCAAATATTGCCATTAATAAACCTGTATACTCAATTTTTTTACCTCCTCATAAAATCAGATTAATTTTAACCGATATTCGGGAAATATTTGGAAATGTAGATATTATAATATGCAGAGAACTGACAAAGATTTATGAAGAAATAATAAGAATAAACGTAGATGAATTACTGAATAATTCATCAGTAATTAAAGGTGAGTTGGTTTTGTTATTCCGAGCCAAAGTCTAGCTAGAACTCTTCCAGAGTCGATGTATCACCGATAGGAAGTCCCATTTCCTTAGCTTTCAGTATTCTCCTCATTATTTTCCCAGAGCGGGTTTTTGGCAGTTTGTCCATAAATTCTATTTACCTGGGATATGCATGTCCGGCAAGATGTTTTCTTACTTGAAGGGACAGTTCCTGTTTAAGCTGGTCTGAATAGTTTTTATCCTGTACTTTATCCTGATATTTTTTTGTTAACACCACAAATGCTTTGATAATTTCACCTCTTAAAGAATCCGGTTTTCCTATTACGCCTGCTTCCACTACTGATGGATGTTCCACCAAAGCTGATTCCACCTCAAAAGGCCCGACTCTTTCTCCTGATGTTTTGATTACGTCATCAGCTCTCCCGATAAACCAAAAATATCCATCTTTATCTTTTAAACCTCTATCACCGGAAATATACCAATCATTAAGAAAATACGATTTGTATTTTTCAGGTCTTCTCCAGATAGTCTTCATCATAGAAGGCCAGCCTGGCTTTAAGGCAATATTACCTTCTTGCCCGGGTGGAAGCTCTTTCCCTTGATCGTCGACAATTCCTGCTGTTATTCCCGGAAATGGTTTACCCATAGAACCTATTTTTATATCCAAACACGGATAATTGGCAATGACGATTGCACCTGTCTCTGTCTGCCACCAGGTATCATGAAATGGTAAACCAAACGCTTGCAAACCCCATCTGATAGCTTCGGGATTCAACGGTTCACCTACTGATAATATATGCCGAAGAGATGAAAGATTATATTTTCTAACTAAATCAATTCCCTGAGCCATCAGCATACGGACAGCTGTTGGTGCCGTGTACCATACAGAGACTTTATATTTTTCTAAAATTTCATACCATTTGCTGGCGTCAAATCGTCCGCCGTATACCACCGATGCTACTCCGTTACTCCAGGATCCGAGAATTTCATAAGCAATACCAGTCACCCACCCGGGGTCTGCTGTACACCAGTAGGTATCTTCTTCGTGAAAATCCAATACATATTTTGCTGTGATATGTTCGGACAAAATAGCCAGATGACGGTGGACCACTCCTTTTGGTTTCCCGGTGGTTCCAGAAGTGTAAAGCATAAAGGCATAATCTTCCGGATTCATACGGTCAATATGCAATTCCGCAGACGAGTCGTTTATTTCTTTAAGCGAGGATTCATCGTCTATTAATACTAAGTGTTTTAGGTTTGGCAGTTTGTGCCGGATTTTTTCAACTCTTACAGCGAATTCTTTATCAGTTATCAATACTTTGGCGCCACTGTTTTCCAACCTGTCATAAAGAGCCTGTTCCTGGAAAGCTGAGAATAGGGTACCGGCAATTGCCCCGATTTTTAATATTCCTAAGAAAGCGATGTATAAATATGGATTTCTAGGCAGAAAGATAAATACCCTATCGCCTCTTTTCACACCTAATGCTTTTAGGAAATTCCCGAATTTATTTGATTTTTGGGACATTTCCTCAAATGTATATTTTTCCTGTTCTCCGTTTGGACCTTCATAATATAAAGCAATCTTATTTTTCCTTGGGGAATCCAGATGCCTGTCTATGGCGTTATATGCCGCATTTACCTTTCCGTTATCAAACCAGGTAAGTTCACTTTCAGATACATTTTTCCAGGAAAATTCCCTGTATGTTTTTTCGTAATTTTCTAAATTTGGAGTCTTCTTAAAATATTTTTTACTTTTCTTAAATTGATCTAACATTATTTATCACTCCTTCTTATGGAAAACTTTGAATCTAATTGTTTGATTCTCTCCACTACTCCCGTGTATTCCAGTTCTTCCATCGGAGCCATTGCTGCTCCGAAGAATCCCTGTTCTCTGATGCCATATGTCTTTTCTGACGCTTTATCTCTGATGGTATCCCAAAATGGCTGATCAAAAAGATCAATAGCTTCAGTGAATATACCATTATGGACACACATCCCTGCGGCGGTTACAATTGCCGGACCATCAAAAAATGATATGATTGCTCCCAACTTACATGGCATCAGTGCGACAATATGGCTGCCTCTGTCGCCTCCGGCTACAAAATGCGCTGTCGCATAAGGAGATAATAATTCTCCGGTTGAAGGAAATTGTTTTTGTGTTCTGACTATTGCGACAGGATCATCCTTACCTGTGTATTTACCTGCAATATTATGAAGCCGCGATGTTGAGACAACTGAGGCAATATCACCCGTTGCCCTGCTGGAAATAGATTCGATTACAAAATGCTCGGGGTCTCTTAATAAAACAGCTAAATCATAATATTCTTCTGGGACCTTTAAAGTAATTACTCTGTCACCTTTCGTATAATTCACATCCATTACCGTAAATTCGAAGCCTTTAGCCATGTCCGAGGCCAGTAGTAATCCGGCGTTATGAAAAGGATCTGCGAACCCTCTGAATAATGGATAGTTAAAAGCTCCCGGATCTGTTTTATCGCAGGCAAATAATACAAATGGTTCTGCCGGTCTTTCCTCAAATTCCATTTCACATGAACCTGGACCCATCCCTCTGACATTACCTGAGAAAGCATTTTTAAGAATATCCTGTCCTGCCCCGTATAAACCCTGCTCCTTGGCAACTTCTGTTCCCGCTACAAACGCATCGAAAGCAAGTTTATGTATATCAGAATAATTGACTCCATGAATGTGAGACATTAATATACCCGTATCATCTCCCGTATGAAAAATTTTATAGTCCAAAAGAAGTCTTTTACCCTCTTTTTTGACATGATTTTCAATTGTCTCAATAAGTCTTTTACTTGGAATTTCATGACCGCCTACTGATCCAACGTCTGCTTTTATAATTGATATAGTAATTTTCATAAATAATCTCCTTTTTTAGTAAATGATTATAAAACTAATTTCATTATAATTTATATTCAATATATTTTAAACCTTATGGATTTATTGGAAATTATTTGTCTCATATATATATTTTAATCGATTATATTTTGATACCCGTTCTCCACGGGCAGGAGCACCGAATTTTACGAAATCTGCGCCTGTTCCTACTGCCAAATCTGATATAAAATCATCATTTGTTTCGCCTGAACGGTGAGAAACGATTATTTTAAAATTCGCTTTTTTGGCTAATTTAATAACCTTAAGTGTTTCCGTCAAAGTACCGATTTGATTAACCTTGATTAAGATACTGTTACAGGATTTTTCTTTTATCGCTTTTTCTAAACGGTCTGTACTGGTGACTAAAAGGTCATCACCGATAATCAGGCATTTACCGCCAATTGTCCTTGTAAACCTGCTCCATCCACTCCAATCGTCTTCAGAGAAGGGATCTTCGAAGGAAAATAAATCATATTTCTTTTGCAAATCCAGTAAGTAATCAAGATATTCATCTTGACTTAAAGATTTATCATGACTGTTTACGCAATATTTATTTTTAGAAAAAAAGGTGGAAGAAGCCAGGTCCAATCCTAGGAAAATATCTTTATTCAAACGATATTTTGTTTTGTTTATTATTTTAATAATCGTGTCAAGTGCTTCTTCATTTGTAGTAAATTGAGGGGTAAAACCGCCTTCATCACCGACGGAAGTAATAAAATCTTGTGCTTTCAAATATTTTTTCAGAGTTTGATAAATCTCAACACCAGATGTTAAGGATTCTAAATATGTTTTATTTATACCAGGGACAATCAAGAACTCCTGAAAACTTAAATTCTTATTGCCGTGTAGTCCTCCATTAATAATGTTGAACATGGGAGTAACCTGATTTTTGAATATCCGGGAACTAAATAAACTATTTATGTATAAATAAAGTGGTTTATTTACGGTATTTGCAGCGGCCCTGGTACAGGCAAGCGAGACAGATAGTATAGCATTTGCACCAAGATTTCCTTTATTTATTGAACCGTCTAATTTTATCATTGATTCGTCAATTTTATTTTGATCCAGGACATCCGTACCAATCAAACTGGGTCCAATCAATTTACTTACATTGTGAACAGCTTTAAGTACCCCGTTTCCTGAATACCGGTTTATGTCTCCATCCCTGATTTCTGCGGCTTCATACCTGCCCTTAGATGCACCGGAAGGAACAGCGGCAGTACCGGTCTTATCCATATCTGTTGTTACTGTAGTTTCCAGTGTAGGATTACCCCGCGAATCTAAAATTTCTCTGCATTTAATTTCTTTTATCCTAGTCATTTTTTTGAACTAATTTTTTTTCAGCCTGAAAAACTGTTTCCCGAACGTGATCAATCGCATCCGGATTTACTGACATGGAAGTAATACCCCATTTGACTAATTTTTCGACCAGTTCCGGATAATCTGAAGGAGCCTGTCCGCATATTGAGGATGTCACCTTATATTTATGGCAGATTTTAATTACTCTCTCAATAGCCCAGATAACCGCTTCATTTCTTTCGTCGAATTCCGGTGCAACTTCAGTATTATCCCTATCTGTTCCCAGAATCAGCATCGTCAGGTCATTTGACCCAATCGAAACACCATCTATTCCAGCCTCACAAAATTTATCAAGCAGGATTACATTTGACGGTATTTCCACCATCATCCATAATTTAAATGATGATGATCTTGTTAGTGAACTGCCAGCGATAATTTTTTTCACCTCAACAAGTTCTCTTACGGTTCGGACGAATGGTAACATCAGCCAAAGATTCTTGAATCCGAATTTATTTCTGACTCTTTTGATAGTTTCAAGCTCTAATTCAAATACTTTAGGATCAGACATATATCTGTAAGCACCGCGATAGCCCAACATGGGGTTTGGTTCTTCCGGCTCATAATCTTTACCCCCGATAAGATTACGGTATTCGTTGGTCTTGAAATCAGTAGCCCTGTAAACCACAGGTCTGGGATTAAACGCCTGACAGAATTTTATCAGGTCTTCTGAGAGTTTATTTACAAAAATGTGACTTTTATGTTCTTTTATTAATTTCTTTGGGTGAGTTCCGATATCCGCGATCATAAATTCCGCCCGTAGAAGTCCTATTCCATCAGCATTCATCTTACCGACTTCCCGGGCTCTGTCCGGTGTAGCTAAATTTACATAAATCTTCGTGGCTGTTTTTAGATCCCGGGATGCTTTCTTCTTAAAATATTCTGATTCCAGTTCACGAATTTTACCTGAAGATAATGCACCTTTATATATTTCCCCTTTTGAACCATTTACTGAGTAAATACTATCAACATGCATAGTTTTGGTCGCATTATTGACACCAACAACAGCAGGAATTCCAAGTTCACGGCTGACGATAGCCGCATGAGATGTTCTACCGCCTCTTTCAGTCACTATAGCTACAGCTTTTTTCATGGCGGGGACAAAATCCGGATTGGTATACCTGGTAACGAGGATATCTCCTTTTGCTACTTTATGGATTTCAGCGGATGTAGATATAATTTTTG
>Ga0100395_1001286_pt1 | contig 19016 bp, 19 predicted proteins | sample CryGeymeta201519_FD_81542 | JGI IMG/M metagenome (GOLD analysis project Ga0100395, IMG submission 81542) | Groundwater microbial communities from Crystal Geyser aquifers in Utah, USA - Crystal Geyser metaG 2015-19 | ecosystem: Environmental > Aquatic > Deep subsurface > Groundwater | place: USA... | reverse complement strand
GAAAATCTACAGTTTTTTTAATAATCGTGCCAATAAAAGCAAGTGGAACACCCGCATAGTAATCAATATTTCTCATCGTATCTACATTCATAAAGTTTTTTTCCTTAGTTAAATTTAAGTTGCTCTTTTACTTTTTACCCAAAAGTATGAGCCTGGAAGCGAGCTGATAATAAGAAGCAAGCCATAAAGAATACTCATCGCCAAAACTTTTGTCTCATCGGCACCTACAAGCATAAATATACCCACCATTGCCCCTTCTCTGATTCCCCATCCTGCAAGAGAGATCGGAATGATTGTAAGTAGAAAAACAGGGGGAACGGCAATAAGAAAAGTTTGAAAACTCATGTGAAAATCAATACTTAGGGCAAGCGCATAAAGAGTAAGTATAGACAAGATATGAATACCTACAGAGAGTGCGATGTGAAGATAAAGTAGATTTCTATTTGCGTATAATTTATTGAGTCTTATTGCCAATCGATGAAAAAGATTTAAAAATTTGTAGTTTGCTAAAAAAGCTATCTTCTCAAGATGAAAAAGAAGTGCAAATCCAATAATGACACCAAGTGTAATGATGATGATAAGAAGTGAAAAATCTTTATCAAAAGTTCCGTAAAAGAGGATAGTTGCAATGAGGTTGAGTACCAATAGCCCCACCAAACCCACAAGTCTATCCACAAGCACACCGTAAATAGCATCTTTTTTGTCATACCCTTTTTGTGTCAAGTCGATTATCTTAACAGCATCGCCGCCTATGCTACTTGGAAGAACCTGATTGAAAAAGCTACCTTTAAAATAGCTTTGAACATAGTAGGAAAGAGTCTCTTTAAAGACTAAAAGTTTCATAATAAGAAGCCATCTATATGCAGCGAGATAGGTGCTAGACAATTGGAAAAGTAGGGCAATGAGTATCGTTCCACCATGGGACTTTGCAAGAATGTTAAGTAAGTTATTAAAATCTACATACTGAAATAAAAAATAAAACATAACAATAGTAAGAATTAGTTTTAAAATATTTTTCATGATTTGCCGTATTTAGGATTATTGTGATTCTATCAAAATTATTATTAAGAGTTTATTTTACGTTTGTAACTCTATAGATATAGAGCGTTTTTTCGCCCTTTATCCCTTTCTTCACAGTAATGGAATCTATCAGTTTTATATCGTTGTAGAGTGCGCTTAGACGTACCTCTTCAGGGTCTCTTGTAAGCACTAATCCATCTTTTAAAAAATCATCCTCTCTCCACATATCATACTGTGAAAAACTTGATTCAAGAATAACATCTGTCTCTGGTCTCTCTTTGAGATAGTAGTTTAAGTAAGCAGCAATAGTCAAATGGTCTCCATAAAAACTATCTCCCTTTTGTGAATGTGTTTGGAGAAGTTGTACAGCTTCTCTGTTCCCATACATTCTATCTTGTACGATTTCTAGATAGAAGAGAAATCCTAACCTGCCGATGATGGTGAAAGTGATAGCAATGATGAGACCTACTTTGAAGGTTCTTACCAGTTTGTATCTCTCAAAGATATAAGCTGTGAGAATTGCCCCTCCTATATAAGCGGGAGCTGCATAGTTGAGTTCCATTCGAGTAAAGAAGCTCTTATAAAAGAAAAAGAGTAAAATCGTGATAATACTGAGTGAAAGAAAAAAGAGTTTTTCCTCTTTGAAGTAGAGTCTCTCTTTTACTAGAAAGTAAAATAATATAGCGGTAAAAACAGGAGAAAAAATCCCAAATTGACCTGCAAAAAACTCTAAGAAAAGGTTTGGATAGAGTTCAAATGTTTTAGAAGAACCATGCTCTAATTGAAAAGCAAAACTTATCCACTCATTTTGATAGTTCCACCATAACATAGGAGAGACTACTATAGAAGCTACAAGTACCGCGAAGTAAAAGTTTCTATTTAAAAAGATGTCTCGTCTTTTAAGAACTATAAAAATCAAAAGCATAAAAACAAAGAGTATCGCACTATATTTGCTGAGCATCATCAATCCGAGCATCACTCCTGTAAGGAGATAATCTTTTGTCGCTCCATAAAATATTGCTCTGTATGCATAATATAGAGAGAGTGTCCAAAAAAGAATAAGAGGCGAATCGGGTGTTGTTAAAATATAACCTGCGTGGACTAAGATAACACTACTAAAGATTATGAGTGCATTGAGTGCTACTTTTTCACCAAACATTTCATGAGAGAGTTTAAAAATATAGAGAGCACTTATACTCATAGAAAAAACATTTACAAGTCTAATTCCCCACTCAGACTCTGAAATAAAATTTGTTAAAAAAATAAAATAGGCAATCATGGGAGGATGGTCATAGTAGCCACTCTGTAGATGACGACTCCACATCCAGTAATATGCTTCATCCCCATGAAGAGGTAAGTAGGCATTGTATAGAGTGCTTAGGATTGCAATGAATAAGATGAGTAGATAGGCACTGTTTTGTGGTGTTTTATATAAAGTGTTAAGCATAATAAAAATTGTCCATAATTTATTTGATAGCGCAATTGTACTCTATTCGCTTGCATATATAAAATAAATTGGTAAATAATATTTTTTACTGTTTAGCCTAATATTTTTTGTGGTATTATAAGCCTCATAATAATTTGTAAGGTATTTGAATGGATTTAGGCACAGTAATTGGTATAGTTTTAATCATGGCTCTTCTCCTTGGAGCTATGTCTATGGGTGTTGGTGTTGGTGCTTATATTGATATTCCATCTGTTTTAATTGTTGTCGGTGGTAGTATTGGCGCATTGATGATATCTTTTAAACCATCACAAATGAAAGCATTTACTAAAGTCTTTATGATAGCAATTAAACCTCCACAAGAGGATGTTGGTGAGTTGATAAAAAAACTTGTAGATTTTGCAACTAAAGCTAGAAAAGATGGGATTTTGGCGTTAGAGAGTGATGTAAATGCTGATCCAAATGAATTTTTAAGAAAAGGTCTCTCTATGGCAATCGATGGGAGTGAACCTGATACAATCCGAGAACTCTTAGAGATTGATATGGAACAAACAAGTACACGTCATAAAATTCATGGCTCTATATTTAATCAGTGGGCTGGGCTTGCAGGAGCAATGGGAATGGTTGGGACACTTATCGGTCTTGTTGCGATGCTTCTAAATATGGCAGATCCATCTGCAATTGGTCCATCTATGGCAGTTGCCTTGCTTACAACCATGTATGGTGGATGATTGGTAATATTTTTGGAACACCTATCTCTAATATTTTAGCTATAAGAAATGATGAAGAGACTTTAGTGAGAGAGATGATTATCTCTGGAATCATGTCTATCCAATCAGGAGATGCTCCAAGAGTACTAGAAGCTAAGCCTTTAGCTTTTATGGCTCCTAAAGAACGTGTGAGCCAGTTTGAATAATGGCTAAGAAAAAATGTCCTGATTGTGAAGAGTGTTTACCAGCATGGCTAGCTGCTTTTGGAGACTTGATGTCTCTTTTGTTATGCTTTTTCGTTCTTCTTCTGTCAATGTCCAGTATGGATGCAAAAAAAATATCGGAAGCGATTGGTTCTCTCTCTGGTGCAATGAGTGTGCTTGAGGGTGGAACGAAAACTGAAATATCAAAACAACGTATGCAACAATCTACACCGATTGATTCAAATGATGAAACTTCAGAGGCTGTAAATAAAGTCACACAGGCAGCTATAGATGCAAATGAGATGATGGAGAAAAGCCAAAGCCCTACTATTTCAGTTGAAGAGGCTCAAGATGGTTTTGTTATAGAACTTCCTGCCTCTTTGCTTTTCAAATCAGGAAGTGCAGTTATAGAAAATGAAGATGCACTTCTATTTTTAAAAAGAATTGCTCTTATAATAGAAGAGTTACCAAAAAATTTAGAAGTGAGTGTCCGTGGTCACACTGACAACCTTGGACCTGGTAAAAATAGTCTCTTTAAAGACAACTGGGAACTCTCCTCTGCGAGAGCAATAGCAGTTTTACAAGAACTTTTACTTGATGGTGTAGCACCAGCTAGAATTAGCGCTGCGGGTTATGCTGAGTTTACTCCAAGCGCAACCAATGTAACAGAGAGCGGAAGAGAAAAAAATCGTAGAGTTGAATTACATTTTTATGGCAAAAAATCTGAAAAGCAAGAGAGTGTCAGTAGTTCTATCTTGGACAAGACCACAGCTAAATAATGATTAGAATACTTCTCCTATTTCTCTCTATAGCCTCAATATTGGGTGCTGCTGAGGCTGTTACTATCCCAACAATGAATTTTTCTCTCTCAGCACCTGATTCTCCTGAGCAACTTGTGAGTTCTCTCTATGTTCTCGTAGTCCTTACATTACTCTTTTTAGCCCCTAGTATGGTTCTTGTGATGACAACTTTTACTAGGTTTGTTATTGTATTTGGTTTTTTAAGACAAGCACTTGGAACACAGCAAGTCCCACCAACACAGATTTTAGTAATGTTGGCAATGATTTTGACATTTTATGTGATGGAACCTGTTGGAACAAAATCGTATGAAAATGGTATCAAACCCTATATAGAGAAGAAAATAGGGTATGAAGAGGCCTTTGATAAAACAGTGCTTCCTTTTAAAAACTTCATGATTCGAAACACGAGAGAAAAAGATTTAGCGCTCTTTGTTAGAATCAGAAAGATGGAGAATCCGCAAACTGTTGCAGATGTTCCTTTATCTGTCATCATCCCTGCCTTTGTAATAAGTGAGCTTAAAACTGCATTTGAAATAGGATTTTTACTCTTCTTGCCATTTTTGGTTATAGATATGGTTGTTGCATCTATATTAATGTCTATGGGTATGATGATGCTCCCTCCTGTAATGATCTCTTTACCATTTAAGATTCTTATTTTTGTGCTCATTGATGGCTGGAATCTCATTATAGGCAATTTAATTGCCTCGATAAAATAAAAGGTGTTGTATTGGAATGTAACTATTTCGGAGAGTGTGGCGCATGCTGTGTATATGAGAATGGCTATGAAGCTCAGTTAAGTGAAAAATTAGAACTAAATAGAAAAAGGTTTGAACCATTTTATAGTGATGCAATATTAGTTTTTAAATCACCACAAGCACACTATCGCTCTCGTAGTGAGTTTAAAGTTTGGCATGTGGAAGAAGAGATTTTTTATGCGATGAATCACATAGAACACAAGGGCGTAGTTCTCATAGATGTATGTTCACAGGTAAATGAACACATAGGCGCACTTATGCCAAAACTCTTTGACTCCATAAGAGAAGAGGGAATTGGCTTTAAGCTTTTTGGTGCTGATTTTTTAAGTTCAAGTGAGGGAGAAATCGTTGTTTCTCTTCTCTATCATAGAAGACTTGATGAGAAGTGGCAAGAGGCGGCTACAAAAATCGCAAAAAAACTAGGCATCTATATTATTGGACGCAGTAGAAAGCAGAAGTTGATAATCGGGCAGGATTTTATAACTGAAGAGTTAACTATCAATGGTGAACGCTTTAAATTTAATCATATAGAAAATAGTTTTACACAGCCTAATCCAAGAGTCAATGAGCAGATGATAGCGTGGGCTTTGAAGAATTTCTCAAATATAGAGGGTGATTTATTAGAGTTATACTGTGGTGCTGGTAATTTTACTATTCCCTTTGCAAAACACTTTACTAAAGTTTTAGCAACTGAAATTTCTAAATCTTCTATCAATGCAGCAAAAGAGAATATGCTTTTAAATTCGGTAGAAAATATTGAGTTTGTTCGAATGAGTGTGGAAGAGTTTGTTCAAGCGCTTGATGGAGTCAGAGAATTTAGCAGAATGAAAAGTATCGATGTTGCTACTTATAATATTAACAGTATTTTTGTAGATCCTCCTAGAAGTGGTATGGATGAAGCCTCATGCGAGTTTGCATCACGATATGAGCATATTTTATATATTTCATGTAATCCAGAGACTTTAGCCCGAGATTTGGAGCTTTTATCTAAAACGCATGATGTTGTTGAAATGGCTCTGTTTGATCAATTTCCATATACGCACCATGTGGAAATGGGAGTAAAACTTACAAAGAAAGGTTTAGTATGAAACTTATTATAGTAAGTTTCGTTCTCTCCTCTTTTTTGTGGAGTGATGATATACAGAGACTTGAAACTATTGTAAAAGAGATTACGCAACTTAGAAGTGATTATGAAGCGTGTGAAATTGCACTTCAATCAAAAAAGATAACCATTATACCATCCTTAGATGAAGAGAGAGAGAAGTTAGAAAAAAAGCTGCAAAAGCAAGAGAAACTTTTATTGACCCAAGATAAAAAGATAGCTTATCTGGAAAAATTATTACAAAAACCTAAAAATAAAACAGTTGTTGTAGCACAAGTATGTGAAGAGGAGAACCCTTTTCCAAAACTTATGATGAAAGAGTCGCCAAAAGATTCCCTAAAGGCTCCATTGAAAGTTAGAGCAATGGCACCGACTACATTTCATCTCAAAGTAGATGCTATGATTTATGATGCTCCAGATGGAGCAAAAATAGAGAGTTGGGAAAAAGAGACCTCATTTACATCCAATAAAAGAGCCAAAAATTGGATAAAAATCACTGGATATTTTATAGATAAAAAATGGATCAGTTCTAAAACTAATATGTGGATAAAAGAGGAACAGGTCTTAAAAAAGTAATTAATTCCCACCCCAAGGAATTTTCTCTTTTTGCCATCCAAAAATATAACCATCCTCTAGATTATAGGCTATGATTCCCTCTTTAGACAATAGGTTTGCTGCAGCTTTAGAACGGGGACCACTACGACAAACTAAAATAACACTCTGCGCCCCTCGTATTTTCATAGCTTGCATCACCTCTTTAACAAACTCTTTATTGCGAACTTCTTTAGCATCATAAAGTTTCATAGCAGATTTGTGCTCTTTTACTTTTGAATTTTTTATCTCATACTCAGCACTTTTTACACGTGTTTGTACTGATTTTGGCACATAAGTCCAATCATAAGCAGGAATATTAATAAAACCTTCACCATGTCCAGTATAGATATACTCTAATGTCGTTCGAACATCTACAATGATGGCTTTACCTTCTTTTTGCATATCATAAGCCTCTTGCGCACTTAAGTCCCCCTCATAGGAGTCTCCAAAAGAGAGAGAAAAAATGCTTACAAATATTAATAAGAGTTTCATATACTTTACTAATTATTAAATTTCGTTCTCATTATAGTTATCATAAGTTAACAGCTCATAGAAAATGATATAATTACGAAAATTTTATAAATAAGATGGTAGTTTTGAAAAAGATATTAATAATTAGTGACGGTGAGATAGGTGAACATTTTATAAAGCGAATCATAGAAACATATACTAGTGAAAATATATATTATGTGGTTCAAATGAAAGATATAAAATATGAAGATGTGAACCCTGCGCGCTTTAAATTTTATCAATTTGATCCTACAAGTCTCTATAAGTTAGCAAATTTACTTAAGATGGAGTTTGTTCAAGTTTTTATAGCAATGGATGAACTGAAAGATGTTGAACACACTATTAAAAATATTAGAACTATTAAAAAACAGCTTCGTGTTGTCGTCTTAAATAAATGGGATTTAGTAAATGAAACCCCTAATGTTGTGCTCGTCAATTCGAACGAAATTATAGCTTCTAGACTTTTGGATTATTTGCCTAATGTACCTGTTATAGCTCAGAATGTAGGCATAGGCGAAGGCGAAATCATGGAGGTTTTAGTTCCTTTTGGAAGCTCATTTGTTTATCGTCATATAGGTGTAATAGAGCAAAAAAATTGGCGCATTGTTGCGATGTACAGAAACAGAAAACTTATCATGCCCTCACGTCGCAGAATGATTCAGCCCAATGATTTACTTGTTTTAGTAGGAGACCCAGAAGTCCTTCGTTCAGTTTATCGTGCGATTAAAAGAGAGTTGGGACAGTTTCCTGAGCCATTTGGTTCAAACCTTTATCTTTATATAGATATGAATGTTGTCAATCACACAACTATAGAAGAGTTAGTCCGACGTGCTGTTTTTGCGCATAAAAAATTTAAGCATGATCTGATTATTAAAATTGTGAATCCTAGTAATATCTCTATCATTGAGCATATCAATGAATATAGAGATGAGAATGTTGTTATAGATATTGATTATGAGAGCGAGGATTTAGTCAATAGTTATCATAATGATATAAAAGAGTATCACATAGGTCTTGTTATCGTTTCAAAAGAGATTTTTGCTAAAAGGAGTATGAGGACAATGCTGTATGAATCACATGTCCCAGTTCTGAAAATTTCTGATCAATCTTTTTCTGCTGTCAAAGATGCAGTATTGGTTCTTACAGAAAATCGAGATTTAGAGAAGGTTTCGACAACTATATTTGACATCTCTGTACAGATGGGATTCAATATAGAATTGCACAACTACATCAGTGAACACCAAGATGAAAAAGAGCAAGTAATCGAGCATTATAATAATCTATCAACAATATTTACGAAGTCTATTAAAGTGATACAAGAGAACGACAATCCTATCCGCGCTTTAAAACAAAAAGAGAATTTTCTTCAGATTTTACCTTTTACAGAGAAGTTAACTAAAAGAGAGCTATACTCGATGTTTTCAACAGATAGTGAAAGACACTATCATAAACTTGACTCCTATCATCAAATGTTTATACCAGTTCAGCTGTAACAAAGGATGATTTAGCGGCTTTTTAGTATTTTTTAAGTATTATCTACACAACTATATAATTTATAATTTTGGATAGATAATGCAAGTAGAAATCCTCTTAAAGAAAGTTGTTGACAACTCCTATAATATTACAATTGATGCCCTTCCTCAGATACACTTTGATAGAAAAGTAGCTATTGTTACAAACCCAAAAGTCGCTGGTCTGCATTTAGCCTATTTACTCTCAAAAATTTCAGCAAAAGAGATTTATATCATTACCGTTCCTGATGGAGAAGAGTACAAAAATCAGAAGAGTATTGATACTATTTTAGACTCTCTCTTTAACCATCGTTTTAACCGAAATTCTATGCTTATAGCATTTGGTGGTGGTGTAATCGGAGATATGACGGGCTATGCTGCAAGTATATTTCAAAGAGGAGTTGATTTTATTCAAATTCCTACGACTCTGCTCTCTCAGGTGGATGCGAGTGTTGGCGGTAAAACTGGAATGAACAACGCCTATGGAAAAAATTTAGTCGGTGCCTTTCATCAACCTAAATCTGTTTATATTGATTCCCATTTTTTAACGACTCTCCCTTCTCGTGAATTTGGTGCTGGAGTCGCTGAGATAGTTAAGATGGCTGTTACCTTTAATAAAGATTTTTTTGAATTTTTAGAGAGTGCGGATTTAAGAGATGCTGCTGTTTTAAAAGAAGTGATTCAGCAAGCTGTTCAGACAAAAGCTAATGTGGTCGCAGAAGATGAAAAAGAGCATGGCCTACGGGCAGCACTTAATTACGGGCATACTTTTGGACATGTAATAGAGAGTGAAACAAACTATAAAACTTTCTTGCACGGAGAGGCTGTAGCGATTGGAATGGTTATGGCAAATGAGACAGCTGTTGCGATGGAGTATATGAGTAGAGATGAAGCTCAGAGAGTAAAAACTCTTCTAGAAAAATATGATTTACCAACAAGTTACATAGTTAAAAACCCAGATGCTTTTTATGAGACATTCTATTTAGATAAAAAAAGTTCTGATTCTGCGATAACCTTTATTCTCCCAATTGGAATTGGAGATGTAACGATAAATAGTGATATAAAAGTAGAAACTATTCTCTCTGTTTTAAATAAATTTGGAGAACTCTAAGTGAAGAAAATATTCATTATTGCTGCGCTTTTTTCCTTCTCTCTTTTTGCAGCAGAACCCGCTAATATTGCTGAACTCTCAGATAAAGAACTCTCTGTTGCAGAGAAAAAAATGATTAAAGCCAAACAAGAGCAAGAAGCTATTGCAGAGGAAGAGAGACAGAGGCAAGATGAGATTAAAAAATATGTGCAAGAGTTAAATTTATTAGCCAATCAAATCTCAAAAGAGAAAGTTTGGATGAAGAGTTACGCTTCGTATTTAACATCTCTGGATGTTAGAGAAAATCTAGAAAAGATAAAAAAACGCATCAACTATTTAAGAAAAAATGCTAAGCATGTAAGTGAAAAAGATGAGTTAACAGCACTTATTTCAAAAGAGAAAATTTTAACTTCACAGATTGAAAAATTAAAAGAGAAAGATAGCGCACCATTTTCAAAACTGTTGACTCCTCCTCATATTGAAGAGATTCCAAACATCACAAATCCATTTGATATTTTTACAGGTATCTCTCTTATTAAAAATTTGGAATTTGATTTTGATGATTATGTCAAAAGAAAAGAGCAGCTAACAGATTTAATCTCTTTACTTGCAAAAGAGAAAGAGCTTTATCAAAAAATGAATGCTTTAGAGCAAGATGATAAATATAAAGAAGAACTTATAGCTAAAGAGAAGCAGCTAGAAAGATTTGAAACTGCCTTAGATACGATTATTGCGACGGAGGATGTTTATCAAAAACGCTTAGAGATAATAGAACTCAACATAAACAAAGATTTAGAAAAACAGGTTTGGCGACTTGTAAACATAAGTATAGTGATTGTAGTTGTATTGATTTTCTTCTTTTTACTCAAGCAAATAGTTAAAAAGTATATTACAGATAACGAACGCTTTTACATGGCAAATAAGATTATAACATTTACAAATGTAACGTTGATTATTCTGATTCTATTTTTTAACTATATAGAAAATGTTAGTTATCTTGTAACTATCTTAGGATTCGCATCTGCCGGTATTGCTATTGCCATGAAAGATTGGTTTATGAGTATTCTTGGCTGGCTTGTAATAGTCGTTGGTGGAAGTATCCATGTCGGAGATAGAATCCGTGTAGATATGGATGGGATGCAGTATGTTGCAGATGTTATGGATATCTCTCTTCTTCGTATGACAATTCTTGAAGATATAACTTTAACATCCGTGACGACCAACAGAAGAGCAGGGCGAATTATTTTTATTCCAAATAACTATGTCTTTACTAGAATGATTGCGAACTATACACATAGTACTTTAAAAACAGTATGGGATGGCGTTAGCATTACTGTGACCTTTGACTCAAATCACAAAAAAGCGATGCATTTAACAAAAGAGATAACAAAAAAATACTCTAAAGGGTATACCGATATAACGAGAAAACAGTTAAATAAGCTTAGAAATCACTACAGTCTGAAAAATACAAATGTTGAACCGAGAATCTTTACTTTTATTAACCCAAGTGGGGTAACCATTGACGCGTGGTATTTAACAAATGCGTATGCTACTTTGACTTTAAGAAGTGTTATCTCTTTGGAAATTGTAGATGCTTTTAATGCAGAGAGCGATATTACGATTGCATACCCTACGCAAATGCTACATTTAGAAAAACCTGCAAAGAGTGCGCCTCCTTTAGCTACTCCGCCTGAGGATGTTTAATTGAAGAAGAAAGTCTTTTTTAAAACTTTTGGATGTAGAACAAATCTTTACGATTCTCAAGTAATGATGAGCTCTTTAAAAGAGTATGAGATAACAGAAGATGAATCTCAAGCAGATGTCATTGTCGTGAACTCCTGTACAGTGACAAATGGAGCAGACTCTAATGTTCGCTCTTATATTGGGCATGTGGAAAAAAATGGTGGTGCTAAAATCTTTTTAACTGGTTGTGGCGCACATACAAAAGGGGAAAAACTCCTTTTGGAAAAGAGAGTTCATGGGGTTTTTGGTCAGAGTGAAAAAGAGAAAATAGATCTTCTTCTCGCTCAAGAGAAACCTTTCTATAATCCAGGGGATTTAAATCATATTGATGCGAGTGTTGTGGATGATTTTATTGGCAAAAGCAGAGCCTTTATAAAAATTCAAGAGGGGTGTGATTTTCGCTGCTCTTACTGTATTATCCCTTTTGTACGTGGGGATGCGAGAAGTATGGATGAGAGTCGTATAGTAGAGCAAATTTCGAGATTGGCACTTAATGGTTTTGGTGAGTTTATCCTCACTGGAACAAATGTCGGCAGTTATGGACAGGGGAGTCAAACATCTCTTGCGAAACTTATGAAGAGAATTTCTCAAATCCGTGGAGTAAGACGCATAAGAGTTGGAAGTGTAGAACCAATCCAAATAGGGGATGAGTTTAAAGAGATTCTTCATGAGCCATGGCTTGAGAAACATCTACATATCGCACTTCAGCACACTTCTCCTACAATGCTCAAGCTTATGAATAGAAGAAATGTCTATAAACAAGATAGAGAACTTTTTGAGTTTTTACACGATAAGGGTTTTGCCATAGGAACAGACTTTATCACAGGACACCCTGGTGAGAGTGAAGCGTTATGGCGTGAAGCGATGCAAAATACGCAGGCTTTGCCCCTCACACATCTCCATGCATTTACCTATTCCAAGCGCGATGGGACGAAGTCTGCTATAATGAAGCCAGAAGTCAATGGAAAAGTGGCATCTGAGAGACTCCATGAGCTAGAAGCAGTGATTCAAAACAAAAATTTTGAGTTTAGAAAAGCTTTTAGAGGAGAGTTGGAAGTTTTGATTGAGAGTCAAAAAGATGGTTTATACTATGGCCATGACCAACATTTCAATACAGTTCTCGTTCAATCAGAGGATGACTTGATTGGAAATTGGATCAATATCTCAAATTATGAAGCAAGAGGAGATTGTAATTATGCTCAATTCTAAAACAAATAGAATCGCACTTTATGCGTCAGCTTTCTTGGTCGTTGTTTTGGTGCTGTTCGCAGCCCTGCGAGACAATGCAAATCAGATAACACTTAGAGAAGCCACAGAGATTCTTGATAACAATACAGTTAAAGAGGTCATGGTTACTAAAGAGTATGTCTATCTCAAAACTGAAAATACTCTATATAAAATCGCCTCTTCACAAGTTACACCAAAAATGTTTATTGATTATAAAGTAGAAGTTAAAAGTGGTTCGAGTGTGATTGTCTATCTCCTGCTTGGTGTTCTTTTTTTAGGTTTAGGAAGTCTGCTTTTTAGATGGTTTCAAAAAAGAGGCCTCTTTTTTCAAGAGGATGGAACTCAGTTTCAGAGTCGTTCTGGAGGTGTGAACTGTTTAACCAAAGATACCCCTGTCGAGGCGATTAAAAGTGATGTAACCTTTAATGACATCGGGGGGATTTCTGATGTCAAAATCGAACTTGAAGAGATAATCGATTTTATGAAAAATCCAAAACGTTATAAAAATTTTGGAGCACGCATGCCAAGAGGTGTTCTTTTAGTTGGCCCTCCTGGTGTTGGTAAAACAATGATAGCAAAAGCTGTGGCACATGAGGCAGGTGTGCCATTTTACTATCAAAGTGGTGCCTCTTTTGTTCAGATTTATGTAGGTATGGGGGCTAAAAGAGTGCATGAACTTTTTGCCGCTGCTAAAAAGAACTCTCCCTCTATTATCTTTATTGATGAGATAGATGCTGTTGGTAAAAAACGAGATGGACAGAGAAATGATGAGAGGGAGGGAACGCTCAATCAGCTCTTAACGGAGATGGATGGTTTCGAAAGCTCAAGCGGAGTTATCGTTATAGCTGCAACCAATAAAATAGATGTTTTAGACTCAGCACTTCTTCGTGCAGGAAGATTTGATAGAAGAGTTTTTGTAGAACTTCCAACTAAACGAGAGAGAGAGTCTATCCTCTCGAAATATCTCAAAAATGTTCCTTATGAGTTAGATATCAAAGCCGTAGCAAATATGACCGTTGGTTTTAATGGTGCTTCTTTAGCAGCCTTAGTGAATGAAGCGGCACTTCTCTCCTTAAGACAAAATGATTTTCATGTGACGATTGAACATTTTCATCAAGTCAAAGACAAGGTGATGTTTGGCAAGAAAAAACTTCAAATGCTTAACAGTGAACAGAAGCAGTTTCGTATTACCTATCAAGCGGCGAAAGCTCTCTGTGCTACCTATTTTGACCTTCCATTTGAGAAACTTATGTTATCCAATGAAAAGCTCACACCATCTACAAGTGAACCTCTTATCAAACATGAATTAGAGTCTAGAGTTAAAATGCTTTTAGCAGGTGTTGTGGCATGTGGAATCAAATTTGGAGAACATGCAAATAGGGCCAAAGGTGACTTAGATGAGGCAAAAGAACTCGTAAAAAGTATGATAAATGAGTATGGTATGGGTTCATCTATTATGTCCTCACCACAAGAGGAAGAGCTTGTTATGAATCGACTCTACTCAGAATGTAAGCTTCTTCTTGAGAGCATCCATCAAGTTCTCGCAAAAGTAGAAGCTGTTTTATATGAGAGAGAGAGTATTACAAAGCAAGAGGTTAAAAACTATATAGATGAAATTTTATAGTGGATTTTCCTTACGTAATGAGTTGTATCTTTTTAAAAATTACGTAAATGGCTCTCAATATACGGCATGTGGATTTAGCTATGGAGCCATTAAAGCACTGCATTATGCACAAGAGCAATTGGCATGTGGAAAAAGGGTTGATAGGGTAGACCTTCTCTCTCCAGTATTCTTTCAAACAAAAGATGTAAAGTTTAAAAGAGTACAACTTCTCTCCTATAAAAAAAATAGAGATTCCTATCTTACGCAGTTTGAAGAGTCTTGCTTTTTTCCACATGCCAAGAAAATAGTAGAACATTCAGAAACTACAATCGAAGAGTTAGAAGAGTTACTAGAGTATGAATGGAGTCTGCAAGAGTTAGAAGAGCTTGTTGCTAAGGGTGTGAAATTAGAGGTCTATCTAGGAAGCGAAGATAAGATTATTGATGCCCAAGGTGCAAGAGCCATCTTTTTAAATGTAGCAACTGTAACCTATATCAAAAATGCAAACCATTTTTTACAAACAAATTAGAGGAGAGAGCGATGTCAGAAATAAAAATTGGTGTTATTACAGCAAGTGATAGAGCAAGTAAGGGAATCTATGAAGATATATCAGGTGTCGCGATTCAAGATACGATGAAAGATTATCTAAAAAGTGAATTTGAGATAGTGTACAGATGTATCCCAGATGAACAAGAGATACTTGAAACCACTATGAAAGAACTTTGTGATGAAGCAGGGTGCTGTTTGGTAGTTACAACGGGTGGAACAGGACCAGCACTTCGTGATGTGACACCTGAAGCAACTGAGAATGTATGTGAGAAGATGATGCCTGGTTTTGGTGAGTTAATGCGTCAAGTAAGTTTAAAGTATGTTCCAACGGCAATTCTCTCACGTCAAACTGCGGGAATAAGAGGAAAAAGTTTAATCATTAATCTCCCTGGAAAACCAAAATCGATACGAGAGAGTTTAGATGCTGTTTTTCCTGCAGTTCCATACTGTATAGATTTGATAGAAGGTCCCTTTATTGAGACAAATGAAGATGTTCTCAAGGCCTTTAGACCTAAGGGATAATAGCCAAGTTCATTATTAGATATCTATTAATTGACATCGCTGGCAAACAATCGATATAATCCGAATCATAATTATAGGCAGGTTTTAATGCTCCGTATTTTTCAGCCAAAAATTTTCACTTCCTTTAAAGAAGGTATTACTAAAGAGCAACTGCTTGCGGATGTTTTTTCTGGAATCATTGTTGGAATTGTTGCCCTTCCTTTAGCAATCGCCTTCGCTGTCGCCTCTGGTGTCTCTCCTGAAAAGGGAATAATTACCGCAATAGTCGCTGGTTTTATTATCTCGTTTCTTGGTGGGAGCAGGGTACAAATCGGTGGACCAACAGGTGCTTTTCTTGTCATCATCTTCGCAATCGTAGAGCAGTACGGCATAGATGGGCTTGCTATTTCCACAATTATGGCAGGGATTATTTTAATTATTTTTGGATTTTTAAGACTTGGAGCTCTGCTAAGATATTTTCCTCACCCTTTAATCGTTGGCTTTACAAGTGGAATAGCAGTCGTGATTTTTTCAACACAGATTAAAGACGCCCTTGGTTTAAGTATAGAAAAACTTCCTTCAGAATTTTTACAAAAATGGCAACTCTATTTTTCTAATATTCAAGATACAAATCTTTATGCACTCGTTATCACAATCGTTACGATGTTAATAGTCATCTACTCAAAAAACATTACTTCAAAAATCCCGGGCTCCTTTATCGCAATTATTCTTATCACTGCGATTGTAGCGTTAGCAGATATTCCAGTGACAACCATAGAGACATTTTTTGGAACTATTCCGAGTGATATTAGCTTTTCTTTTCCAACTGTAGATTTTAGTACGCTCTCACTCTATTTTGCACCCGCACTTACTATTGCTCTTTTAGGGGGAATCGAATCTCTCCTCTCTGCCGTAGTTGCAGATGGAATGATAGGTGCAAATCATCGTTCCAATACAGAACTTATCGCACAGGGAATCGCAAATGTTGTGACTCCATTTTTTGGAGGAATCCCTGCAACAGGAGCTATAGCTAGAACAGCAACTAATGTAAAAAATGGTGGAAGAACACCTATCGCTGGGATTGTACATGCTATCACACTTCTTTTGATTATGCTCTTTTTTGCAAGTCTGGCGAAACTGATTCCTATGGCATGTTTAGCTGGAATTTTAATTGTTGTTGCTTATAAAATGAGTGAATGGAGATCTTTTGTCTCTATCTTCAAAGGCTCCTATTTTGATATTATAGTTTTGTTATCCACATTTATATTGACTGTTATGGTGGACTTAACTATAGCAATCCAAGTGGGCGTTATCTTGTCCTCACTCCTTTTCATGAAAAGAATGGCGGATGTTGGAGCTGTGATTCCTGAAGATACTGAGAGTGACTCCATAGAAAATTATTCTAATCTACCAGAGGGGATTTCAGTTTATGAGATAGGGGGTCCACTCTTTTTCGCATCGGCAAAACAGTATGCGCAAACCATACGAGATATAGGCTACTCCAGTAAAATTTTAATCATCCGTATGCGGCATGATCCTTTTATTGACCAAACAGCTATTCATAATTTAGAAGCAACGATAGAGATACTGAAAAAGTTAGGGGTTATTATAGTGATGTCAGGTGTCAATAATGAGGTCTATAAAGATTTAAAACAGAATCATATTGTTTCATTGATTGGTGAAGAGAATATTTTAAAATCTTTTCCAAAAGCGTTGAGTTATGCCAAAGAGATGCTTATTTTAGAAGAGAGCAAAAACATAGAGAAGTAGAAGGCTTTGAGTTTTCTACTCAGATAGAGAGTCGAATGCCGATAGGGCAGTGGTCCGAGCCCTCTATCTGCTCTAGTATAAAAGCATCTTCCAAACTTTCGCATAAATCCTCAGAGATAAAAAAATAGTCTATTCTCCAGCCCACATTGTTTGCTCTTGCGTTTGAACGGTAACTCCACCAGCTGTAGCTATCGACTTTATCTCCATGAACATATCTGAAAGTATCCACATATCCACATGCTAAAAATGTATCTATCCACCCTCTCTCTATGGGCAAAAAGCCTGATGTTTTAGAGTTTGCTTTTGGATTTTTTAAATCTATCTCTTTGTGTGCTGTATTGACATCACCACAAATGATAATAGATTTTCCATCTTCTCTAAGTTTTTCACAATAAGCTAAAAAATCATCATAGAATTTCATCTTATAAGCAAGTCTCTCTTCATCTTTTTGTCCATTTGGAAAGTAGACATTAAAAAGAACAATGTCATCATAGTGGGTTTCTACTATTCTTCCCTCATCCATAGTGTCAACATGTTGGCATGTGGAATTGTAGTCACTTTGAATATCACTCCAAGTCATTGTTCCGCTGTAGCCCTTCTTTTGTGCAGAGTTGACTATAATATCTTTGTAGGATTTATCAAAGAGGCTCTCAGGTATCTGCTCCTCTAGTGCTTTTATCTCTTGAAGGCATAGAATATCAGTTTCTCTCTCATCAATCCATTTAAGTGCTTCTTTATTGCCTACAGCACGTATTCCATTAACATTCCAAGATATGATTTCTATTGAGTTTGACATTTTGATTCCAAATGAGGGTTTTATATGAATTTATAAGTAAGAGAGTGAGCCTGCTACCGAAGTGTCGAACCAAAGGAGTGAACTCCTTTGGTGTGTAAATTAAATAAAGTTTACTTTTTCGATATGATGTTTAAAGCCTAATTGCTCATTTGAACAGCCAAGCGCTAAACCTAACATCTGTTGCATATGTAAAACAGGAAGTGCTATTTCACGACCAATAGCTTCTGAGAGATGATTTGTTTGTGTGTCAAGTTTAAGATGACAAAGTGGACATGGAGTTACCATCCAGTCAGCATTGTTATCCATAGCACCTGCAACTGCCTTGCCTGAAAGTACAGCAGATGTGTGAGGTGCTTGAAGTTCCACATGGAAACCACAACATTTATTTTTTTCAACATAATCAACACTATTACCACCACAAGCGATAATTAAATCATCAAGTGATCTTGGGTTGTAAGGGTTTTCTGCCGTTTTATGAGACTCGTTTTGAAGCTCAGAAGGGCGGATATTATGACAACCGTAAAAAGGTGCAATATTGAATTGGCTAAGAGGAGTAACTACCATCTCTTTGATTTTATCAAGACCAATATCATCAATAATAGCATATAAGAAGTGTATTATATTAGAAGTGCCTTTGTACTCTAAGCCAACCTCTTTAAGCTTTTCGTTCACCTTCTCTTTTAGCTCAGAATTGTTATCTAAACGATGTTTTGTCATTGCAGTATTAAGTTGACAAGTATTACAAATAGTAACCATAGTTAGACCATGTTTTTCAGCATACGCTATATTTCTAGCATTTAAAACAAGAGATAAAAAGTCATCATAATCTTGTAGGTGAGAAGCTCCACAGCATGATGCTTCTACAAGTTCTACAAGTTCGATTCCAAGTTTTTCCGCAACAGCAAAAGTTGACATATATTGTTCAGGAGTACTTTGTTTGGCGGTACATCCTGTAAAAAGTGCATATTTTAATTTTTTCATATAATTACTCCTAAAACTTTGCTGTTGATGATGATGCTACAAGTTTTTTGATTTCATCAAGATTTTCTGATTTTGTAATGCCCCATGGTGGAACAATTTTACCTTTT
>Ga0100395_1001278_pt1 | contig 19094 bp, 19 predicted proteins | sample CryGeymeta201519_FD_81542 | JGI IMG/M metagenome (GOLD analysis project Ga0100395, IMG submission 81542) | Groundwater microbial communities from Crystal Geyser aquifers in Utah, USA - Crystal Geyser metaG 2015-19 | ecosystem: Environmental > Aquatic > Deep subsurface > Groundwater | place: USA... | reverse complement strand
TCGTCATCAAGTGAAAATATAATAACGACCTCGACCTGCATTACGCCCATGACCATATCAACAGTCGTGCTCATAACCTGCTCGAATTCCAATGACTGGCTGAGCATCCTCGAAAACGTGTTAATAACCGAGAGCTGTCTTTGCTGCTCGATCGAAAGCTGTACCTTAGAGAAGAGTTCGCGCTCGGTGGACTCCAGCCTCTCTTTCGTCGCTTCAAGCTGGATTTCCTGTTGCCGATAACGATCGAGTCCGGCCGGCGCAAGGCTGCCTATCAGTGTTATCACAACGGTTTCCCAGAGAGCGGAAAGCGGTTCCACCGATATTAACAGCGAGCGCGGCAGCATCGCCAGGAAGGCGATAAGCACTGTTATCTTGCCGCCCTTTGGGCCGAATATGAGGCTGCTGAGAATTATTGGCACGAGATAGAGTATGCGATCGATCGTGTGTCGTGTAATGCCTAACGGCAGGTCAGGCTCCGCGAATAACCTAAAACTTGTCAGGTTATCGTAGTAATGGAGGGTGATTAAAACAAAAATAACCACAATCGACCAGAATTGTGGGTTGCTTAAGAGGCTAGTTCGACGTGCTTCCCTTTCTTTATTATTGTTATCCAAAACCGGCTTATTTTTCATTAATCGCTACCGGACTATTCCAGGCCGACCCAGCCTTTCCTAAGAGCAAGGATTACCGCCTCAGTTCGTGAGCCTACATCCAACTTATTGAATATATGACCCAGGTGGGCCTCAACCGTGCGTACGCTTACGCTAAGTTCCTCGGCGATCTCCTTATTGCTTTTACCCCTGGCAGCCAACGTCAATACTTCGACCTCTCTATCTGTCAGTAACTCAAGGGATGGGGATTCCTGCCCGTCCCCCTTATTCCTGAAGCGTTGCATTACTTTACGCATTATGGTTGGATGCAGTACTGAATCTCCCCTGTTTACCCGGTATACGCTGTTTATAAGCTCCTGACCGCTGATGTCTTTCAACAGATATCCTGCGGCACCCGCTTCAAGAAGCGGGAATATGTATTGATCCAGGTCATAAGCGGTAAGTATCAGAACCGGTATGGCAAGGTTCATTGCTTTGATCTGCTTCATGGCCTCGATGCCGTTGAGCTTTGGCATAGCAATATCTGCTATAATCAGGTCCGGCCGCAGCTCATCGGCCAACGCCACCATCTGCTCGCCATCCCCGGCCTCACCGACGACTTCAAGGTTCGGATCCTTCTCCAGATACTGGCGAAGGCTTTCACGTACAAGTACGTGGTCTTCTGCTAACAAAATCCGTATTTTTCCCATTGTGGCTTTATTATAACCCCGGCTATCCAATAGTTCAAACCAGGTATACCACGTATGTTTGCCTAGGTAATCCCCGTAGTTTGCTTCGCCCGAAGGTACTATTAAAAGGGCGAAGTCACCCCCGCCCTTTTCTTAGTTTCTTATAATTCTCCGGACCCGGGATCCTCCAAGCTGAGCTTCGCTCAGGCCGCTGGGCCCTTTGGTTTTCCTACGCTATTTCTTCCTCTGTTACCATATCTCTTTGTGCGGTTCTAGCAAACGCCATGCCGACCGTCCTGTAGGCTAGGTGAGCCATTTTTGAGAACGGGAAGTAGAGGAACAGATACGCAACAAATACAAGGTGAATGAAATATGTCGGATATGCAATCGACCTTAGATCTTCGACTCTGACTAACTCGGCGGCAAGTCCGGTTACGCCAAGTCCTGTTACCAGCACGATTAGCGTCCAGTCAAAGTAGCTGGATGAACCCTTCTTAAAGGACGCCCGCTGAGCCCAGAGAACGATACCACCTATAATAATAGCGGCCGCGCTTATATTACCGATAACCTTCACGATAACAGTTAGCACCCCATGTTCTGACAAAGTATAGGGTGTCGGTATTCCTGCAACCCAGAGACTGAGCATAACAAGCCCGGTAGTCACAAAAGCGCCAACAAAACCGTAGAAGACGCCTAGGTGACCATAATACCTGTTCCTACTCGTATCGCACTCCATAAACCTGTCATGCGATAAAATTGTCGGAACCGTCCCAATAACATTATAAACGGGGGTTTCTATAAGCCCTTTCTCTCCATGATTCTTCTCCATGGTATTCCAGAACCTAACAAGGCCAACCGCCAATGATATAATCGCGAGAGTTGCCAAGGTTAGGAATGTTAAATCAATACCCAGCTCTGGATAGAAATTCGACCATTTTATCGGTCCGGAAGGCATATTGCCCCAGCCGGGATTTTTAAATTGTTCGAACATTTCTCCGAAGAAGCTATGCGGATTTAGGTGCGGTAATACTGAATAAAAACCTGGCATTATACTTATCATTGCGAGCAGTATAACCACCGGTATGCCCCAAGCAATTATCGCTAAACCCGGGCTGCTAAGCAAGGTACCCATAAAGCTTGGGAACGCAAGCGCTTTGATGGCTGCGCTTCTTATTCCGGCGAATACGTCGCCGGGTTTTGCACCCCGCGGGCAGTTTGCCGTGCAGTCGTTACACTGGTGGCAAAGCCATACATCCGGATCGCTCATGAGCTTCTCTTTTTGCCCCCACTGAGCCCAGATCATTTCTTTTCTTGGGAAAGGACTATCTTCAGGCGTCACGTTGCAAACAACCGAGCATGTCGCACACTGGAAGCATTTCTTTAAGTCTCCGCCCCCCGACTTTTGTATGTCGTTTATAAATTGTAAATCGGGTTCGGCCAAAAATTGTTGTTCTGACATTTCACTACCCTCCTAGAAACCTTTATAAGGATTGGGACCAATCTCATCGAGTCTTTCCATGAATTCTTCAATAATGCTCGGTATCTTATCGTAATCGTTTATGGCAAGCTGCATTAATTGTATTCTATCTGATTCCAGCGCAAGCCTGTCTAACGTTTCCTGGACTTTCTCCAGCCTGTAGTTTGCGAGTTCGCTGCCTTTAGCAAAGTGGCACTGGTAATCGTCGCCGTATTTACAACCTATCAGCAGGATGCCGTCGATACCGCCTGAGAGCGAATCGGCAATCCATACCGTATTAACAGAGCCCAGGCACCTTACGGGAATCATGCGGACGTTCGGGTTATACTGGAGTCGATTGATTCCAGCCATGTCAAACGCCGGATACGCATCGTTCTCGCAAACAAATGCTACTACCCTTGGCTTTTCTTCTTCCTCATCCGGAACATCTATGGCCTTGATGGCTGATCCGAGAATATCAACGCTGTAATTTTTAAACGAAATAATTCTCTCCGGGCAGGCTCCCATACAAATACCGCATCTTCTGCAGCGGTTCGGGTTCGGCTGTGGCGTACCCTTCTCGTCTTCGTCGAGCGTTCCGAACGGGCATTCCTCGGTACACCTCTTACACTGCGTACACCTTTGGAGGAAGAACTCCGGGTATGTGTTATCTCCGGCCCTTGGATGAACCGCGATACCTTTTGCAGCGGCTTCGACGACCTGTATCGCTTTAAGAGCGGCTCCGGTTGCATCCTCGATGCTCTCGGCGATGGTCTGCGGCATCTTTACCGCACCCGCCGAGTATACGCCGGTTCTTCTTGTCTCGTATGGGAAGCAGATAAAGTTGGAATCCGCAAATCCGTTGTAGAGCTCGAGATCCGGTAATGCCGGCCCCTGTCTGTATTGCAGATTAAGGATGGGCTCGTCCGCAGTAGTCGGAACCATGCCGGTCGCCAGCACAAGCAGGTCGACCGCTACCTTTATCGGTGCTCCAAGCAGGGTATCGTTTACCTCGACGACCACGTTGGCCGCGCCATCTTCGGTGATACTCGTTACGTTTCCTTTTGTTAAGAAGATACCCGCGTCGTCCTGAGCCGCTTTATAGAAGAGTTCGTAGCTGCCGGGTGTCCTCATGTCTTTGTAGAATATATAGGCCTTGGCGTTTTTGTCCTGCTGGCGTACGTACATCGCCTGCTTCAGCGAGGTCAGACAGCAGACCGATGAGCAGTATGAAAGATGCTCCGGATCTCTCTGGCCCGCGCACTGGATAAACGCCACATTCTTGGCCGGCCTTCCGTCTGACGGACGAACGATCTTGCCGTTTTTCGCCATCTCTTCGAGCTGAACGTTAGTTACAACGTTCGCAAACTCGCCATAGCCGTAGGTATCGAGCTTCGTCGCGTCGTACGGCTTCCAGCCGGTCGCAAGCACGACCGAGCCGACTTTTGCGTTAACCGCACCGCCGCTCGTATTAATGGTTACATCGAACTGTCCCGGCTGGCCGGCAATTGCACCGACCTCGGCAGATGTGTAGACCTTGATATCCGGATCGTTGTCGATTTTTGCGACTATCGCCTCAACGCCCGGGTCTTCAAGTTTAGCATATGGATACTGCATCGGGAGTTTCTTGTGCAGCTTACCCATGAAACCTCCGAGTTTGTCTTCCTTCTCAACCAACACGACCCCGTAACCGGCCTTCGCCGACTCTATCGCAGCCGTCATGCCGGTTATGCCGCCGCCGATTACAAGAACCGCTTTTGTCAGATCTTCTTCGATATGCGGCTCGGACAACTCCATTTTCTTAACCTTAGAGATGCCCATTCTCATATAATCCTCGGCGAGCATCTGTGTATCCTCATCGTTTGGGGTATGGGACCATATGACATGCTCTCGCAGGTTGATCCTCTCAACGAGTGAACCAGGATAATCAAACACGTCAAAGTTCACGCGCGGTGAGCAACCGGCGATGACTATGGTGTTAATGCCCTCGTCTTTGATGTCTTCTTGTATGATCTGCGAGCCTTTCTCGCCGCACAAGAACTCATGCGTCTTAACAACTGCGGCCCCATTTTGCGGCCCCATTGCAGTAAGCTTCTCAATATCGAGGGCTTCCCCTATACCACAGCCTGTGCAAATATATACACCAAGTTTGTTCTCCACAGCGCTACCTCCTCACCATAGTTTGAATAGCCTTTAGTGCAGATCCGGTAGCATCTTTCACGCTCGTTGTGACGTCAACCGGTCTCTTGGCGCAACCTGTCGCGTAGATTCCCGGCTTATTCGGGTCTTCGATTATCAGGCCGTTTTCATCGTATTTAAGATCAGCGGGCAATTTCTTTTCAGCGGTTGTCGGCTGCATGCCTGTTGCAAGCACCGCCATATCGAACTTCTGCTCAACAATACCGCCGCCCATTATGTCTTCTGCCTTAACGATTACACCACCGGTTTCCGGATCTTCGATGATGCTGGCTACTTTACCTTTAATGAATGTGACGTTCTCGTCGGCTTCGATTTTATTCAAGAACTTCTCGTATCTTCCCGGAGCACGCAGATCGATGTAGAAGATGGTGATCTTGGCGTCCGGATACTGCTCCCTGATATACGTGGACTGCTTGAGCGAAGCCATACAGCAGATGTACGAGCAGTACGACAGATGATTTTCATCTCGCGAGCCGGCGCACTGGACAAACGCGACTGTTTGCGGCGCCTCCCCATCAGAGGGCTTTACAATCTTGCCTTGCGTTGGGCCGTTAAGAGCCGCATAGCGCTCCATCATCATGTTGGTTATAACGTTCTTGGCCTTTCCGTACCCCAGAATTCCGAGTTTCGATGCATCGTACGGATCCCAGCCGGTTGCAAAAACAACAGAGCCGACCTTGAAGCTAATCGTTTCGGGCTCCATGTTTAAATCTATCGCGTCGTATTTACATGCCTCGACACATTTGGCGCACTCGCCGCCCTTGCAGGCCTTCTCATCTATGACGTATCTCATCGGAAAAGCCATCTGGTGCGGTAAGTAAATCGCTTTTGTGGTATCCATACCAAAATTAAAGTCATTTGGCCTCTCAACCGGGCATGCGTCCACACATGCGTTGCACGCTGTGCAGTTCTCATTAACACGACGAGGATGCAATTTTACGGTTATATCATAATCTCCAGGCTGACCGGTAATGGTTTCAACCTCGGCTAGAGTATAATATTTAACCCTCTGGTTTTTTCTAATCCTTTGATAGTTAATCTCAAGCCCGCATGTCGGAGGGCAGAGTTTTGGGAAATATTTGTTTAACTGGGCTACTCTACCTCCCATTGACGGTCCTTTTTCGACCACATACACGTCATAGCCGGTTTCGGCAGCTTCAACCGCAGTGGTTAAACCGCTTATCCCCCCGCCTACAACCAAAATTGTTCCAGTTTTTTCCGCTGGCATGGTTTCCTCCATAAAACGTATTTATATGCTTAACCCCCGTACCATCAGCCCGCCTCATTTTATAGAGCGCGGCCCTGACAAGACACCCCTACTTACCACTCTCCTTTATATATTCTTCCTTTGCCTTTAATGTCTCCTCAAGCATCAAGACATATTTCAGGTATCTGAATCCAAATTTCATCAGCGCTATCTCGTCGGTTTTTATCTTATCGATCTCTTCTTTACTAATATCAAAGAGATCGAGAACTTTGCTTTCAAAAGCAAATCTTCTGAACGTATCTATATCATAACTTGCCATATAAAGCATGTCTTGTTTTTTCGGGTCGAGTTTGGGTTGCCCAGGGGTGTTCCTTCTCAACTGGATTTCCTTCCATTCCCTGTTCATCTCATCATAGAGGTCGACTCCCTGGTCAATCCTCCATGTCTGTATTGTCCACTCTCTGTCTTCCTGATAACCAAGACAATTCGGATCCCTTATAAAGAAGTAGAATTCCTCATTTATCGGCCCTTCCTCTGAGCCCCTTATCATGAGGCCCTGGCCGATGGGATAATATCGGCAGTTAGCAGGCCTATCTTCATAAATACCGCAGCCCTCAGATCCGACAAAGGGACATTTCCCTTCATTATCATCCATCATCTTAAGCACCGCGTAAGGATGTGAAGACTTTTCATCGGAATAGGTATATGTATATTTCTTGAGAAACTCTCCTGAAGAAATTCCCAACCTATTTTTCATCCTTATAATGTCGTAAGGCGTTAGAAGTATATTTGCGTGACTGCAGCATTTAGTAAAACAACTCATATCATTATGACACCTGAATTTGAATTTTGAATTCAGCGTGTGTTTAGTGGGTTCTACAAGCCTCATATCCTGCAACATGATTTAATCCTTTATTTTAATACTATTGTTCTCTCCCGGGCTGCAGGAGCTTATCCAATACCTTGTCCTTAGGTTTTAAGGTATCTTCCTGGAGCAGGTTGAATCTTATCCATCTATAACCGAAGTTCAGAAGTTCTTCTTCATCTTCTCTTATCTTTTCTATAACCCCGTTGTCCACATCATAGATATCAAAAAACTTGGTTTTAAAAAGAAACCCCCTGAACTCATCTAGGTTATAACATGCCATATAAAATAGCTTCGCCTTTCCTGAATCAAGCCTATTTCCCTTCTCAAAATAATCATGGAAGGTGGTCGCCTTATATGATTCATTCATTTTATCAAAGATATTGATTCCCTGGGCCTTCTTCCACCCCCCTATCGTCCATTGTCTTTCCTCGTTAAACCCAAGGCATGAGGGTCTTTCCTCTATCCAGAACCTTTCTTCCTCCGAGGGGACCTGGAATATAGGGTACATCCTGCATGACCATGGCCTATCCTCATATATCCCGCACCCGTCTTGGGCGACAAAAGGACAGCTCTTATTTTCATCCTCCATCATCCTAAGCACCACCAGAGGTAACCCCTCATCTCCTAAAAGCGCAACGGTATACCTCTTTAAGAATTCTCCAGAAGACATCTTAAGAGCCTTTCTCATCCTCAGAACGTCATATGGTGTGAGAAATATATTTATATCACTACAGCAGCTGTTAAAGCAGGTAAGCCCCTTATGGCATGAGAATTTGAATTTATCCCCTAAAGAGAGTTTCTGGTGTTTTTCGGTATATTCTTCATTCATAGATCATTCTCTGCCTTGCCATAATCTAATAATATAATGAAAATCTAATAAAATTCTGGGGCGACCTAAAAGGTCGCCCCAACAACATAAATGACTCTCACGACCTATCGGGTCAAACTAAATAATAGGAACCATCGGCCTTTCGATGACTTCCCACTCTTTCTTGCTTACATCATACTTCACATTTACAAAATGCTTCTGGCCTTCGTCAAGCTTTAGATAATCATACTTATGGTAATACCCAGGCCATCTTGATTCTTTCCTAGCCATCCTGGTCCTTGCACATGCCTCGGCAACCCAATATCTGTGGATATTCTCCCATGCCCTCTCAAGATCATGGAGATCCGCGGCACCAATCTTTTCTGTATCCTCCCCGCACAAGCCCAACTTCCATAAGGCCTGTTCGAGCATCTTATCAGATGTCCCATAAAGGGTTTCCCATCCACCTGCGTTCTCGCCCATTATCTTTTGGAGCCTGAACATAAACATGTTCGGCGAGACATATTCAGGATTGATGTCCGGCGTTGTCGTGTATGTGCTTTTTTCCTCATAGAGGGCAAGCGGCCTAAGTACTGTTTCTTTAAGTTTATTTATTGTCTCATCAGATACCGCAGGTGTGTAGTCTTTGCTATCATACGCGAGCTTTACCGCTGCTTTTCCTGCGATCCTTCCCGTTACATGCGAGCCGCTTGAGAACTTATGAGCACTTGCCCCTACCCCGTCTGCGCCGGTAAATAGACCCATGACAGTAGTCATAAGGTTGTATTGGCCGGGGAAGTCTGCTTTGTATTCTGCCGGCATAAGGTCTTCTGCACCGCAGCACCATGCGCCAACAGAAGAGGCATGCGAACCTATAAATACCGGGTCTCCTGTCATAATCTCCATAGGTTTCTCAAGGGGATCAACATTGTGTGCCGCCCAGTTTGTCGCACCCGAGATGGTCATGTCGAGGAAGTCCTCCCATGCCTCATTCTCAAACTTTCTTAGCTCTTTTTTCTGTTCTTTCGGATCCGGCGTTTCCTTCTTTATTCTTTCTGCCGCCCCCTCTGTGTGCATCATTAACGGCGCCTTGCCTGCCTTCGTCGCAAGTATCATCTCATAATTTCTAACAGGGGTTGGTGTGGGCTTTACCTTCGAATACGGTGCCCAATTATCTGTCTCTGACAGATACGAAAAAACGTATGGCTGGTCATAGGCATCCAATGCCGGTGTCTTGAACAGCAGGAAGAATGTGCCAACAGGACCATAGGAATCCTTGAACCTCGGTGGGACAAATGTTACATCCATCTGTGTAAGTTCAGCACCTGCAAGAAGCATTAAGGCATAGGTTGTTCCTGAATTAAACGGCGGATACCATGACCTGCCAAGGGCCTCACCCTGTGACCTCGGCCTGAATATACCGACTGCACCACCCATACCACAATACACTGCCTTTGCCTTAAAGACATAGAATTTATCTTCCCTTGTACTAAAACCAACTGCGCCGCATACCCTGTTGGGGTCCTTTTCATCTTTGAGGAGATGCGTTATAACTATCCTCTCATATATGTTATCCATCCCGAGGGCATTCTTTGCCGCCTCTGCCACTATGACCTTATAGCTCTCGCCGGATATCATAACCTGCCATTTACCTGATTTTGAATAATTACCGGCTTCGTCCTTCCATATGGGCAGTCCCCATTTATCAAAGTGCTTGACGCTTGAATCCACGTGTCTTGCCATATCGTAGACAAGATCCTGCCTCGTGAGACCCATCTGGTCATTCGTTACATACTCTACAAATTCCTCGGGGGTATGCTGATCATGCGTCACCTTGCCATCCTGCCCCATATATGTGTTTATGGCGGAAAGTCCCATGGCAATAGCGCCAGACCTGTCAATAGCAGCCTTGTCTACAAGCTTTACGCTCAAACCGGCTGCCTTCGCCCAGTATGCTGCCTCCAGAGCAACGCCGCAACCGCCCATTCCTCCACCAAGTATCAACACATCAGACTCAACAACTTCTGTAGCAAATTCTCTCATAATCTGCCTCCTTTCTTATTTCCTTGTTGGGAGTTCTTTTACTCCCATTATGTCAGGCTCTCCAAGCAATAACTGGTTGGACAAACCTTCTACCTTTGCCTCAGGAAATCCCTCCAGCGCCTTTATCGAACCTTCCGTTGTAGTCCTTATCGGATACTTAAACCTCTTAATTCTTCCATCTCTGAACTTGATAGTCCACATGATGTCCGATGTCCCTCTTAGCGGAGTTGATGCAGCGCCAAGGGGCATAAAGTCTGCGTAGCCCCTTACGTCTATAGCCTGTTGCGGACAGATCTTGACACAGCTGTAGCACTCCCAACAATAAGCAGGCTCCTGATTGTAAGCCTTCATTGGGACACCGGTAACTGAACCGTCCTTATCCAGCTTCATTAAGTCGTTGGGACAGATGTACATGCACGCGGTCTTATCTTGACCCTTGCACCCGTCGCATTTTTCTCTCATTACAAAACTGGGCATACCTTACCTCCCTACAATGTTGATGGACTGAATGTTTCTCGGGAATGTTTCTCGGTAATCCAAGGATATCTAGCTAGATATCCTTTCTTCGAATTACCTCCTTTAATTATGTTTAGCCGATACACAGACCCCCTTCCCCTTACTATGACCCTGTAATTAAATTTGGCGCATCTAACCTTATGCACATGTAAATTTACGTGCATATATAGAAGCTCTTGCAGTAGCCTTGTAACCTTAACGCTATTTACCGTATGAACTTTGAATTTAGGTGCTTTCGGCATCTAATACTTTGAGGACTGCAAAATTAAGTTGCCGGGATAGAAACATGGCTTCCGGCGGCTTTTCACCTAAAACTCGTTCAGAACTTTCGGGAAAGAAATCTTCACTATGGCTATGTACCAATTGTTACGTGGATGATATCAATTCCTGTAATCTTTGTCAAGAGCCTATCAATCAAAAACTTCGATTACTTACTGCACAACTCATTGCCTCGGAGCAGATGGCTCATTTGCCACCATGGCTTCGCTGATTCGGTTGCTTATGCTCAGAATGCGCTGCTAGTTAGCGGTTTAATGTATGTTATTTCTTCTTGACGTAGTAGGTGAATACGCCGCCGCTCTCTTCTTTCCCAACGATTGCGTTTCCGGTACGCTCGCACCAGGAAAGCAAATCGTTTGCCGAACCCGGATCGGTGCTAACCATCTCCAGGACCTGGCCCGATGTGAGACTGTCCATAGCCCTTTTGGTCTTCAAAATCGGCATCGGACAAACATCACCCTTACAATCCAATACTTGATCAGACTTTACGCTTGCCACGCTTTAAACCTCCTCGTGTCGTTTTGTCGATAATCCTCTTCTATGGTTAATAACAAAATATGCCAAGAAAAACAACCTTTTTCACCTCCTGGCAACTTTTCAACCTTAAAACTATCGTCTAAGCCAAATTACGCTACCCCCTATTGGCTACCCCTTATTATTATCTTTTCGCGATGCATATACAAATAATATTTTGACGGTAATGTTGTATTGTGGGTCTACCCTGAGGGACAGCTATAAAGCCGATCGCTGAATGCTGACGGCTTTATAGCTACATAATTTAGATAAAAGGTGACCTTGTTTTGGGCGGAGACAAGCTCCGCCCCTACGGGAGGATGATGGTTTAGCTTATAGCTAAAGTAATTCGAAAACAACAGCGTATACCAGGAATTTTAACTCTTGACAAAGAATACGGGAGTTGGTATCATGGTTGTAACAATTGGTATATACTTGGATAACCTTGCCGTTTAGCATTTTCAAAGCCATTATATCATGTTCACTCCAATAGTTCTTTTTGATGGCTTTTAAGTGCTAGATTGTGCTATACATAGATATCTAAACTACAATAATGAGCCCGCCAACCGCGTAAGAACTTGAAGGTCGTGAGCTGAAAATGGCTATCCTTAAGAGCATATTAATCCCCTTCAGGCTCCCCTGCCTGTCCAGCCGGACTACTACTGAATCCAACCTTGCGGTTTTTGTAAGAACAAGGTATGAAACGATAACTAAATCTGCCGGTTTTGTCTCTTCCGGGCGCGCGGTAATTCGCATTGTGCCTGCCAGAGGCTATTGTAAACTACCGTATTTAGTTAGAACTTAAAGCGAGGCGATGCCGAGACGAGAGTAGCAGTCTCCTACATGTCGATACGGTCCTGACAGTCGTATATCTTGATGGAGCATTGCAGCCTTATAATCGGGCTACTCTACCCGCATAAGGCTTAAGAAATTATAGAAACGGAGGTGGTTTGGTCTACCGCGAAAGGAGCCTTACGCACATTAAGAATCCTTTTTAGTAATTTTAGGAAACTAGAAGGAGAGATGAGATGGCAACTAAAAACATTCTTATTCTAGGAGGTGGCAACGGTGGTACCATGATCGCCAACAAGCTCAGACACGAGCTTGACAAAGATCGATGGAATATCACCGTAATAGACAGGGACAACCGGCATATTTACCAGCCGAGTATGCTCCTGGTGCCATTCGGACTTGATGACCCTAAGAAAATTGTTAAACCGAGAAACAAGTATTTCAAACCGGGTGTGAATTTCGTACAGGATATAATCGCGAATATCGACACCGAAAACAGAAAAGTCACCACGACCTCGGGCAAGGTCTTCCAGTATGACTTTCTGGTTGTAAGCACCGGTTGCAACCCCGACCCGGAAGAGGACGAGGGCTTGCCGGAGGCAATGGGTAAAAATGCGTTTACTTTCTACAACCTTGAGAGCACAACGCAACTGCGCACTGCGCTCAAGCAGTTCCAGGGAGGCAGAATCGTTGTAGATATCTCCTCCCTCCCTTTCAAGTGCCCGGTCGCCCCGCTAGAGTTCTCGTTCCTGGCAGACTGGTACTTTAAAAAGAGGGGTATCCGCAACAAGGTGGATATCACGTTCGTTACCCCCGGGGCAGGCGTTTTCACCAAACCAAAAGCTACCGCGGTCCTTTCAAAAATAGTGGAGCAGAAAAACATTAACACTGTCGTCAACTGGGGCCTCGGCACCGTCAATGCTAAGGAAAAGTGGATCGAGAATATGCAGGGCAACGATAGGATTAACTACGACCTGCTGGTTGTAATACCAACGACTATAGGCGATAAAGCTATCAGCGATTCCGGCATAGACGACGGTATGGGCTATGTCCCGACGGATCACAACACGCTAAAAGCCACGAAGCATGACCGCGTGTACGTCCTTGGCGATGCGGCCAACGTTCCTACCTCCAAGGCGGGCTCAGTTGTCCACTATGAATCCGAGGTCGTTCTCTACAACATCCTGAGCGAGATCTGCGGCGGTGTTGCAATGCCTATGTTTGACGGCCATGCAACCTGATTTATCGCTACGGAAGCTGGAAGCTCCGTTCTGATAGACTTTAGCTACAAAGTCGAGCCGCAGCATGGTAAGTTCCCGTATGCGTGGGGCCCCATGTCGCTGCTAAAAGATACCAGGATGAACTGGTATGGCAAGAAGGCGTTTAGCTACGTGTACTGGACCGCCCTACTCCCCGGCAGAAACCTGGGCGACTCGGCGATGTCGTGGTGCGGCAAGTACGTCGACAAAGAATAACCCTTAACCCTTGATTCAGTTGGATTAACAAGATTGGACAGGGCAAAACTGGTCGTTATAAGGGTAAAGGTGGCCATAAAGCATCAGGCTTTGGCCGCCTTTACCTATTTTAGGAGATATATTTTGAATAACAAGGGCCATCCAGCCACAGGTAAAATCGCGCTTTTCTGGGACGAGTCGTTTCTCTGGGGAATTATCGCTTATAAAACATTTACACGGCTTTCAATCAACTTCGGTATCGTAACATCCGCGGATATACGAGCGGGGGCTCTGGATGCCTATGATATTATTTTCGTTCCCGGCGGCTGGGCAAGCAATAAAATTAAGGCGCTGGGCGAAACCGGCGCACAGAATATTCGCAGTTTCGTTGAAAATGGTGGAAGTTATCTTGGCTTTTGCGGGGGCGCGGGGCTTGCTCTTAAACATAAAGACGGTATCTCGCTTGTACCGGTGACGCGAAAACCGACCAGCGAGCGGGTACCAAGTTTCAGCGGTAAGATACGGCTGCACCAGGAACAACCCGATCACCCGATATGGAACCATATCTCGGATAACACGGCATTTCACGCATGGTGGCCCGGCCAGTTTTCAATCCTCAAACCTTCGGAGGTCTCAATCCTTGCCTCCTACGGCGAACCCGAGGACGGCTCATACGTCGCCGATTTAATGGTGACGCCGGACATGGATTGGGATATGTGGGAGCGAAGTTATGCTACTAACCTAAACCCGAGCAGAATTAAATTTGAGCCTGCGGTGATTGAAGCTAAGTACGGCAACGGCACGGTTTTTCTCTCCTACCTGCATTTTGAAACCCTGGGCGATTATCCGGGCCAAAAAGTATTGCTGAATATATGCGAACACCTGGCCGGTAAAAACGTGGTCGTCAGGCCCACCCGGCCATCTGGGGCTCATAGTGCATTGCTCGCAGGGTTACCCGACCACAGAGCGGATGAACGAGTCTTGAGAAACATAAAACAGCTTGAATCCGCCGCCGCAGACCTCATTTCCTTCGGTGAGAAAAACTTCCTGTGGTACTGGCGAAACGACTGGATACTCCAGTGGCGTCGCGGTGTTCGTGGCATCGAGTACTGTACGCTCTACTCGATGCTCAAAGAGCTCGCCGAGCTTATCCCATTAGCCGGCACCTTTGATGCCCACCTTGCGCACGAAGTGTTAGAGCTAAAAACTTTCGGCCTTCCCTTCTTTGAGAAAGCAAAGCGGTTGCTTTTGCTCGAGCGCTTTGCGATGAATAACGGGCCTATCAGCCCATTGAAGACCGATGATAAGAGCGTCCGGCGCATCCGCGAAGAGCTTTTTTCTAACTCGAAAAGCTTTGGAGGATATTACAAGCGGATTATCGACAGAATAGACACCATCCTGCTTCCCCTTCTTAAATAAAAACAATCGCCCCCACGAAGTACGCGCTTCATGAGAGCGACCATAAATCATATCGATTCATTTCAAATCAGTCTATTTTAAAAGGCGGTATGAGCTATGACCATGTACAGGTCTTGTGCCGCTCGACCAGCTCAACAAACCCCGGGTAATCGATCGTCTTAACTCCATCGATTACGACATCGATGCCGCGCGCCATGAGGTCCTCTTTCAGGGCATAGACCGGATGGTCTTTCATAACGTCTTTTATTTTGGCCTCAAGCGCCGTTCCGCTCATAGCGCCGTAGATTCCATCCTCAAAGAGCAGGATAGGTGCGCCCTTGGTTGCAAACTTCAGGCAGCTCTCCAGGCTCGTTGATGCAAATGGCGATTTATTTACCAAATGAAGCATATGTGCCTCCTTTACAATATAGATATTAAAACGGGAACAGGACGTCCTGCTCTTCCATCAACTTCGCTATTTGCTCCTTGTCCAAAACCTCCGGCTCGACAACAAAATCATCAAGCGTTAGTCCTCTGGAATCCATGGATTCCTTATCGATATAGAGCTTCTCTATATCGTAGCCCTCCAGAACCCTGAAGGTCGGGGAAAAATTCTTTATACCGAGCGGAGTTGTGTCCGTGCCTTTCTTTATCGAGTAGACGCCGTCGTCTACGAAAAGAAGGCTGACATCTTGCTCGTATGCACCCATGATCAACACGGTTTCCAGGCCCTCAAAAGAATAGATGGTTCCATAGGGTGCCTTACGCATAACGAACATAATCTTACTTACATCACTCACTTAGTTCACACCCTTTCCTTAAGCTCCGAACGTGACAAGTCTATCCGACTTAATTGCCATTTCAGTTAGCTGACCGAGACCTGAAATCCTAAATCCCGGGGCGAGTACGTCGTCGTTTATGCCCCTGCGCTTGGCGGCTGCGATGCAGACAACCAGGTCTACACCCTTCTCGCCGACTTCCGACCATCTTTTCGTAATGTTTCGATCGTCGGCCTGGATATCCGCTAGTTTTGATGAGTTGATTACGCCGTCGTGATAGAAAAATACGCCGATAATCTCATGCCTCTTGTCCATAGCAGCCGTTACAAACTGGTAGGCGCTATCGGACGACTGGTGGTGATAAGGTCCTTCCTGGACCAGTACCGCAAACTTCATTCCTGTCGCTCCTTCCTTTTCGCTATAAACTTATTATTTATTGCTACAAAGTATGTACTGTAAAAGCTGCAAGGTTTAGTGTGGCTAGACCATCAATCGATAATTCGAAATAACGTAAAATTAATACGATCTTATACCCCGTAGGGTATATTGTCAATAGCTAAAACACCTTTCTTTGACCAGAACAAGGGCGCAAGTAACCCCATATTTGATGGGACTATATTATGATACCAGTACCTGCCTTATAAATACACGGTTGACTGTCGTCAGGAACAATCGCGTGTCGGCAATATTTCGCTCGGTAGAGTATATTCGGGCATTCTCAAGAGCAAGCACACAAAAGTGGTGTTTAGAAAACTTGGATTACATGTACCGTCAAAGCGGCGATTATAGCAGATGCGGGGATAGTAAATATCCAGGCCCAAACAATGCGTGAGGCCAAGGGCCATCTTACGGCTTTAAATCGTTTGGTAGAGCCGACACCGACAATCGAGCCGGATATCGTGTGCGTTGTAGATACGGGAACACCTAAAGATGACGCAAAGAACAAGGTTGCGGCGCCTGCGGTTTCGGCGATGAAACCGTCTGCAGGTTTTAATTTGGTTAGCTTTGAGCCCATCGTTTTTACGATTTTAAAACCGCCTAAAAGAGTTCCGATTGCCATGGCAGAGTAAGAGATAAGGATAACCCATAACGGAATGTAAAACGAACCTTTAAGGTATCCGGCCGAAAACAAAAGGGCGCTTATAATGCCGATCGTCTTTTGAGCATCGTTTCCGCCGTGTCCTAAGCTATACGCCGCGGCTGAAAATAGCTGGGCTTTCCTAAAAAATCGATTTGCTCTTTCCGTATTAACGTTTCTTAGTGCGGAGAACAGTATGTTTGTAAATAAAACGGCAAGTATAAAGCCGATCAACGGTGATATGACAATGAATAGCAATGTCTTATTGATCCCGGAAAACACCAACGCGGACGGCCCCGCTTTGACCAAAGCCGCCCCTATCAGCCCTCCGATAAGCGCATGGGAAGAGCTTGAAGGAATACCCTTCCACCAGGTAATAATGCCCCAGACCACGGCTCCGATTAATGCACTGGCAATAATCGTGTTATCGATCACGGTCGGCATTACAATCCCTTTGCCAACCGTTGTGGCGACATGAAGACCAAACACGAAGACCGCAACAAAATTGAAGAACGCGGCCCAGATAACCGCAAGTCGTGGGGTGAGTACTCTGGTGGCGACTACGGTGGCAATTGAATTGGCCGCGTCATGAAAGCCGTTGATAAAATCAAATACCAAAGCGACGGCAATTATTAAAACAACAATTAGCAGGCTAGGCATGTTTCAGAATGATTCCTTCGATCATTATGGCGGCCTCGTGGCAAAAATCGACGGTATCCTCCAGACCTTCGTAGATGTCTTTCCATTTTATGACCTCAAGAACATCCGCACCGTTTACAAAAAGGGCGGCTATGGCCTTTCTAAAAATCTTATCTGCAGCCTGCTCGCTGTTTTTTATTTCTACTGTCAGCTTATGGTCGCAATGCATTTTTTTGAGGCAGCCGGTTAGACTGGCTAGGAGTTTGCTCGAATTTGTTATCTCCTGCGCCAATTCTATGGCAGCCTTAGGAATCGCTTTGACATTATAAAGGTTGATTCTCTCTGAGATCGAGTCAACCGAATCCAAAATCGAATCGATTGTACTGTTTAACTCGTGAATATCTTCTGAGTCAAACGGGGTGACAAAAGTTTTCTCAAGCTGTCCGCTGATCTCGGTAACTATTTCATCGCCCTTATGCTCGAGATCATTTATGGCTTTGGAATATTCGGCCGCTTTTTCCGGATATCGGAAACTTTCGCATAAGAGGGTAGCGGCTTCGGCTAGATTTTCCGATGCTTTGTTGAATAGCGCAAAGTAGATTTCGTTTTTTGGAATCAAGTTTAATTTCATACCGTTATAAAATTAGCATACAAGTCCTAGGGGAACAAGATTTATTAAGCGGAAAAAAGAATGTTCAACCTTATGATTTCTATGCCTTTGGCGATTTCATTAGCTCTAATGACTCGATGGCTGTTTTTGCAGCTTTTCGACCCGATAGAAGCATTCCTCCAAAGGTCGGGCCCATCCTAGGTAAACCGTAAACCGTTGCAACCGCCATGCCCGCTACAAGTAGACCGGGGTAGACAAAGCCCGTTTTTTCTACTACTCCATCTTCTGATCTCTCAACCCACATGTTTGCCTCGCCCGGCATAGTCAAAATGCCGCGCTTCTCTAAATAGCCCACTATGCTCGAATGATGCCCGGTAGCATCAATCACAACCCTCGATTCCATAGCAACCGGGTCTACACAACCAATCGCTTTTGGCATGTACGATACCGCACTCCAGTTCATAACAACGCCACGCACTGCATCATCGCGCACTACCAGGTCTTCCACGCGTGTTGTATTTATTATTTTTGCCCCGGCATCGCAAGCGGCCGCAATTAACCTGGAACATGCATGCGGTGAGTCGGATACAAAATGACCGGGCTCTATTTCCTTGTACGGTATGCCTAGTTCTTCTAGTATTTCTTCAGACGGTGCTCTGAACGTAACCTTGTTCATCAAGTACCCACCGGCCCAAAAACCGCCACCTAAGTAATTATTGCTTTCTATTACGACAACCTTTAAGCCAGAGTTGGCCATGTCCATGGCCGCCATCAGCCCGCTCGGCCCAGCCCCAACTACAATCACATCGCTTTCAACATAATCTAAAAACTCACCCAAAAACTCACCGACGATAGCCCTTGTTACAGAAGCTTCTCCTACTGGGGCAAAAATTGTTTTTCCTTCCACCTTTTGTTGTCTCCTTTAATCGACCTCGGTACGTTTTGAAGCTTTCTCGGCAAACATCGGCAAACAAAAAAACCGTACCAGCAAAACGATACGGTCTTTAAACCTAACACGTTCCCTTCGCTGGAATTGCCCAGATCAGGTTCAGACGGTCGCCGGGTTTACCCGGCCTCTCAGCTACTAACAGTAGCTCCCGCACATACCTATTCTTTTTTTCCTACCTTACTACCTTAATAAGCAACGCGTAAAATGTCAAGCAAGGCTGCAAGCCT
>Ga0100395_1001269_pt1 | contig 19132 bp, 20 predicted proteins | sample CryGeymeta201519_FD_81542 | JGI IMG/M metagenome (GOLD analysis project Ga0100395, IMG submission 81542) | Groundwater microbial communities from Crystal Geyser aquifers in Utah, USA - Crystal Geyser metaG 2015-19 | ecosystem: Environmental > Aquatic > Deep subsurface > Groundwater | place: USA... | reverse complement strand
CAGAACTCCCGCACCAGAGCAAAGCACGGTGCGGGACTAATCCCGTAGTGAAATTTTACTATTTTATAACATTTCGCTTTTGGCGAAATGGTTGTAAAATTTCTACTACGGGGCTTTATTCGCTAATGTATGAATAACATACAATCCTGAATTAAGAACCATTCGCTTTTGAATTAAGAATCTTCTTTTAAAGGAGTTGATTCTATTCTTCTAACGTATTCACCATTTTCAGTATTAATCTCAACAATATCGCCCTCTTTAATAAATAAGGGGGCGTTTATTTTTGCTCCGGTTTCTAAAATAATTACTTTTGTTCCACCCTGAGCGCGGTCGCCCTTAATACCCGGTGAAACTTCAATAACTTTTAATTTAACTTTAATCGGCAAAATGATATTAATTATTTTATCCTGAAACATTAATCCCTGAACTTCCTGCCCAGGTTTTAAAAAATAAACAGCTCTGTCAATTTGCTCCTGAAGCAACTCAAATCTATCTCTGGGATTATCTTTTTTACAAAAAATAAATTTTCTTCGGCTCGCCCCGTTAGAGAATTTTTCTCTAACAGAGTAAGAATATAAAAATTTTGCCTCTATCTTTTTAATCTCAGCTTCTTCAAAATTTTCTGAAGGATGAATTGTTTTGGAGATTATATTACAGGAGATTAAGTTTCTCAACCGTGCCTGCAGAACCGAATGACCCCTTCCTTTAAATAAATGAGAGGCTTCTAAAATCCGATAAGGCTGATTATCAATAATAATATCTACTCCTTTTTCTAATTCATTAAATGACAGCATAGTTTTAATTTAGCTTTGAGTTTATTTTATGGTTCGCCATTCTATTTCTTTTTCCTCTCCAGCAAATTCTAACCACTGGCCACCTTCATCTATTACATACCATTTCTTTCTGGTTTGAGACCAGACCATATGGTTTCCTTGAAAATATGGTTTTTTAATGATTTCTTTTGGTTTTAACCTATCTAATTCTAACCATTTTTTAAAAACTGTTTCAATGGCATAATCTAAATTTCTTGAGCCTGCCCATTGGGCTACTTTATAAATAGCTTCCTTAGCTTTCCTTGCTGAACCTGCTAATTCTAAAAGTTGTTTAGCTGATTTAGTATATCTGGAGTAAACTATCTCTCTTTTTTTAGCATTTTTCTTTAATTGATCCAGGCTTACTCCTTTTGTTTCAAAATAATAAGTTATAATTTGGCGAATTGCTGTTTCTTTTTTTAATTCTTCATAATATTTGATTTTGCCTGTTTTTAAATACTCTTCAATCTTTTGGGAAATACTTTTTCCAATTCCGGGAATTTTATCAATACCTTTTAAGCCTTCTTTTTCATAAACCTTAAAAATGTTTTCTTTCAATTCTTCTAATTTCAAAGCCGCTTTCCTGTAAGCCTTTGGTTTATAAGCCACTCCTTTTATCTCTAAAAGTTCAGCAATTTCGTTTAAAATTTTAGCAATTTTTTTATCAACCATTTTTATTTTAAATTTTTCAAAAGATATTGATAAAATTTTATTGCTTTTTTAAGCTCCTCTTCCCCCTTTTTTGTAATTTTATAAATTCTTCTCTTTTCTTTTAGCTCACTTTTTACAAGTCCATCATTTTCTAATCTATAAAGGACTCGGTAGGGAGTAATTTTCCCTGGTTTAAAGCCAAAATTTTCTTGAACCAAAAGGGGAAGCTTCCAGGCATATATTTCACTTTTATATCTTAAAAGAGAAAGGATATAGAGCCAGAGATTTTCTTTAGTATTAGATTTTTTAAGGTGTTCAATAGGCAACATAAGATAACTTAACAACTTACAACTTACAACTTACAACTAAATAACTTTACAACTTATAACTAAAAAGTTTTCCACAGGGGGACTTGACAAGTTATTTTACGATGATAAAATAGTTTATAATAGTAAAATAAAGGTCACAAAACTATATTAATATAATTTAATCAATATGTCAAAACAAACTTTCAAGAACTCTCAAGGGGTCCACCAAGGTCGGAGCATTAAAATAGCCATTGCCGGAGCGGGAAACTGCTCTTCAAGTTTAATTCAGGGTATTTATTATTACAAAGACGTTGCCGGCAATGATGAATTGGTTCCGGGATTAATGCATAATGTAATAGGAAATTATAAAATATCAGACATAAAACCAGTTTGCGCATTTGATGTTGATAAAAGGAAAATAGGAAAGGATTTATCAGAGGCGATTTTTGCTTTGCCTAATTGTACAAAAATATTCTGTAAAGATATTCCTAAAACCGGGGTAAAAGTAAAAATGGGACCGGTTTTAGACGGGGTAGCTCCTCATATGGAAGAATATCCGGAAGACAAAAGGTTTGTTATTTCAAAGGAAAAGCCAGTAGATGTGGCCGAGGAATTAAAAAAGAGCGGGGCTGAAATTTTAATCAATTATATGCCGGTTGGCTCTCAGAAAGCAACTGAATATTATGCCAAGGCAGCTTTAGAAGCGGGATGCGCTTTTATCAATTGTATGCCGGTTTTTATAGCTTCTGAACAACAATGGCAGGAAAAATTTGAAGAAAAAAGACTGCCTTGTATCGGTGACGATATTAAAAGCCAGGTGGGGGCAACGATTGTTCATAGAATTTTATCTCACCTTTTTGCGGAAAGAGGAGTAAAAATAGAAAGGTCTTATCAACTGAATTTCGGTGGAAACACAGATTTTATGAATATGCTTTCGCGGGCCAGACTGAAATCAAAAAAAATATCCAAAACAGAAAGTGTTGAATCTCAACTTGCGCGGAGATTAAGTTATGATAATCTTCATATAGGCCCTTCTGATTATGTTCCTTTTCTAAAAGATAATAAGATTTGTTTTATTAGAATAGAGGGAAGGAAATTCGGCAATGTGCCGATTGAGCTTGAACTTCGCCTTTCGGTTGAAGATTCGCCGAATTCAGCAGGATGTGTTATAGATTTAATAAGATTATTGAAATTAGCTCTTGATAGAAAAGTTTCAGGAGCTCTTATTTCTTCGTCCGCCTATTTTATGAAACATCCGCCCCAGCAATTCACCGACGAAAAAGCCAGAGAAATGGTGGAAGAATTTATTAAAGGTCAACGCGAGCGTTAATTAACAACTAAACAATTAACAACTGACAACTAAAAAGTATGGAACCATTTAAACGTTTTAAAAACTTAAATACTGAAGGAAATTTATGGATTTATATTTTATGTCTAGGAAAAGAAGGAGAAGTTTGTGATGAGGATGTCAGGAAATTGATTTTTGAAAAGTTCGGATTTTTGCCCGGGAATCTTTTGGTAGGCAGAGTGTTGTATCGCTTAAGAAAAAAAGGGTATATAAAAGCCGAGAGATATAAAGGGAAAAAGGCATACAGCACCACAGAGGAGGGCGGAAAAGAGCTTGAAAAAACAAGAGCTTTCTGCCAGGAATTACTGCAAAAAATTTAAGCTTCAAAATTCTCATAAAATAAAAAAATAAAAGACAGTAAAAAGAATTGTCTATAATCTTTTTGAAGAATCAAAAAAATTGCCTATGTTAGATTTACACAGGAACTTGTTTGAAGGATTAGAAAGAAGGTTGGGTAAAATTTTTTCTTTTTTACCTATTACTCCGAATCAATGTACTCTGATTTCTGTCTTATTTGCTTTGATTAGTTTATATTTTTTAATAAAACAAAACTTAATATTGGCAATTATTTTTTTTATAATTGCCGGATTTTTAGATTTTGTTGATGGGGCAGTAGCGAGGTATAAAAATATCGCTACTGAAATGGGAGCTTATTTAGACACGATTGCCGACCGTTATGCAGAGGCAATTTTATTATTTGGAATGTTATTTTTATCTTTACCAAAAATTTTACTTCCGAGTTATATTTGGATTTTTTTAATTTTATTTGGCTCAATTTTAACCACCTATGTCAAAGCAGCGGCCAAAGAGAAAGATTTGGTTTTTCAAGAATTAAAAGGAGGAATTTTGTCTCGTGGTGAAAGAATAATTTTGTTAATAATTTCTCTAATCTTGGGAATTTTCAATTTCTTTTGGATGGCTTACCTCTTAATAATTATTGCCATTTTGACAAATTTCACTGCCCTCCAAAGAATATTAATGGCCATAAGAATCAATAAAAAAACTGAAGTATAGATAAAAATTTTCTCAATAAACCGGAATATCTAATCTTTTGGTTGCCAAAAGAGATGAAGTAATCTTCCCAGAGTAGGAAAGACGTAAACAAAAATAGGGGATTGCTTGCCAATAATTTTTATTTTCTTTTGCAAAAGCAATTCTTTAAATTCTTGGGAATTTTTGGCACCAGCTTCAATGTAGGCATTGCCAACTTCAAAACAAGAATGGGCATCGCTGCCAGCGGTTATTGATAAATTATTTTTTTGGGCAAAATTAAAAGATTTTTGATTTCCTTTTTTTGATTGGTTTCTGGCATTAAAAACTTCTATTCCATCGGCTAAATATTTATACTTTTCTAATTCCTTAAATGGCTTTCTCCAGCAATAGGGGTGGGCGATAATCGCTATCCCGCCTTGTTTTTTTATTTCATCTATTACTTCCTCAACGCTTTTTTCTTTTGGGTTTATTTCTTTTTTTAAAAAATACCCCAAAATTTCTCCAACTGTTTTTCCTTCTTTTTTAATCTTTATTTCCTGTCCTAAAATTAAAATTGCCTTTAATTTTTCTGCCGCCTCAATTGCTTCCTGCCAGCCGGCAGCTGTGTTGTGGTCAGTTAGAGCAATACCGTTAAGCCCTTTTTTAAGGGCTGATTTAATTAATTTCTCCGGCGAACAGATGCCGTCATTTGAATAATAACTATGACAATGCAGGTCTATTTTCATAACTTTACAATTTTACAACTAACAACTTACGAATTATTGGTGTTTTTCTACTTCAAATTTGTAAATTAGAATCTCTTCTTGGGTGGAATCTATTCCGCCTTTTTGGCAGGCAATGGAAATTTGCTCATCTATTGTATTAATTCCTTCCAAACCCGGCAATAAAAGTCCTGTTTTATGGGACACGACGCCGTCGAACATTACATCAATACTGTCTTGTCCGTTTAAGTTTTTCGAAGAAAAATTTGGGCGGGTTTTTACAATAATACCATATTCTTTGGGATCTAATTCTTTGATATTCTTAATCAATTCTGGCTCACTTAAAATATAAACAGTATAAGAAAGATAAGGGAGTTCCTCTTCTTTTACTGGTCCAAATCGATAATCCTCGGTAGCCGCAGCAATGGCATTGTGAATGATTTCTTCGGCAATATTCTCTCTTTTCGGCAAATAAGTTCCAATACATCCTCGCAGTTTACCCATTTCTTCAATTGTTATGAAAGTACCAGCCCTCTTTTTTAAAAACCCTTCTGGTAAATTTGCGGGCGGTTCAATAATTTCCCCTTTTTTAATATAGGTTTCAACAGTTTTTTTTGCTAAAGAAACTAAAGAATGCATATTAATGAATTTCAATCCCAGCTACTTTTATATTTTCCTAATTTATAGGTCTTGAATAATCCTTTTTCATTCTCTTGAAACCTCTCCGGAGTAATATTTTTTAACTTTTAATTTGAAAATTAACTACCAAATATCCTACTCCAAATGGTCCCTCATAAGATAAAATTTCTGGTTGCCACAGAGCTCCCGAGGCTTCTAAAATTCCCAAAAGAAAAGAAAAAGACCTCAAACCGCATTCACCAGCTTCTGGATATATTTCATCTAATTTCAAAATTGTTTCTATATCTTTCTTTTTCAAGGATTCTATCAAGGCCCTATCAAATTTCGGACCATCCGGATGGAATCCGTAAGGACCTTCTTCTTTCAAGCAGTGAGACATATCACCGGAGGCGATAAGGGCGACTTTTGACTTTTGTCCGCCAGAGGACGGATTATTTTTTAACTCATAGTAAGCCTTTTTACCTTCTTTAAAATAAAATTCAGGCTCTTCTAATCCCATCAAATAGGTTTTAATCTCGCCTTTAAAATTTTTTGCTATAAAATATAATGGAACATTGAAACCCCAACCAGGATGGGGAGAGGAAATAATAATTGAATCTGGCTTTGCTTTCTGAAATTTCTTAGATAACAAACTTAAAGCTTCCAAGGTTTTTTTTACTTTTTTACGGTCTTGGGCAGAGCCGATCGATGGAAGCAGTATTGGCGGGTGAGGCGCAAGGCAAGCAAAATTTATCATAAAAAATGACTAATTCCTAATTTCTAACAACTAATCAAATCCCAATGACTAATGACCAAATGACTAAAATTTTAGACATTAGATATTTTGGCATTAGACATTAATTAGAAATTAGGTCAATTAGAAATTAGAAGTTTATAATGTTAAGGTCTTGGCCGCACTTTGGGCATTTCCCATTTTTATCATATCTTTCAACAAAATAACCATATCTTTTAATAGCCAACTCTCCACATTCTGGACAAAATGTATCTTCTCCTTCTAATCCTGGGATATTACCAATGTAAACATATTTCAAACCCATTTTTTTACCAATATGATAGGCATTTTCTAAAGTTTCAACCGGAGTATCGGGCAAATGCTGAAGTTTCCAAGAAATTGCTCCACAGAATTGAGTAACGTGCCATGGAATTTCAGGACTCAATTCATTTTTAATAAACTTAGCAATATTTTTAAAAATTTCTTCTTTGTCATTTAAAGTAGGTATTACTAAAGTGGTAATTTCGGTCCAAATCTTTTTCTGTTCTAGCCGTTTTAAAGTATCCAAAATAGGCTGTAATTTTCCCCCGCAATATTTAACATAAAAATTATCATTAAAGCTTTTTAAATCTATATTTGCTGCATCTAAATAAGGAGAGATTAAATCAAATAATTCCTTTGACCAAAATCCATTAGAAACCCAGCAATTTTTTATCCCTTGCTTTTTTGCTAATTTCATTATATCCAGAGCATATTCTGAAAAAACAGCAGGAGAGGTATAAGTATAAGAAATGCTGGGAAGCTGATTTTTTTTAGCCAACTCCACAATTTCTTTAGGTGAGATTTCTTCTCCAATAATTTTCCCAGTTGATTGAGGCATCTGGGAAATAGAATGATTTTGGCAAGAATGGCATCTGAAATTACAACCGACTGTAGCTACTGATAAAGATTGACTACCTGGTAAAAAATGAAAAAATGGCTTTTTCTCAATTGGATCAATATTTACAGCGCAAGCTTTTCCATAATTTAGAGAATAGAGTTTGCCATCAATATTTTCTCTGACTCCGCAAATTCCTCTTTTCCTATTTTCAATAACGCAATAATGAGCGCAGTTTTGGCACTGGACCCTGTTAAATAATTTCGCCAAAGGCGAAATTGCCGCTCTGCGGCATTTAACAGGGTAAACTTTCTTCTCTTTTAATTTTTTATACAAATAAGCCTCCTTTATTCCCATTGCTTTAATTTTATCATAATTTTTGTTAAAATAAAATTATGGTAAGACACAGAATTTTTATTGCTATAAATTTACCCAAAGAAATTAAAGAAAAACTTTTGAATTACCAAAATTACTGGCCGGAAGTTCCAGCAAAATGGACAAAACCAGAGAACTTACATATTACTTTGATATTTCTGGGTTATGTCAGAGAAGAAGAAATCCCAAAAATTTTGGAGATTGTCAAAGAAACTGCCCAGAAATATAATTCCTTTTCAATAAATTTAAATAAAATTTACTATGGTCCTCCTGGGAAAATGCCGCCTAGAATGGTCTGGACAGAAGGAGAGAGAATAAAAGTTCTAACTAATCTAAAAAGTGATTTAGAAAAATCTTTAATTAATTCTGAAATTAGATTTGATTCGGATAATAGAGAATTCAGACCTCATATTACTTTAGCCAGAATTAGAACTTGGGAATTCAAACAAATTGAACCCGAAGAAAGGCCAAAAATCCAAGAAGAAATTTCTTTAACCTTTCCGGTAAATTCAATTGAAGTAATGGAAAGCGAACTAAAAAGAGGAGGGCCGGAGTACGTTATCCTAGAATCTGCCCCGTTGGGCAGATTCTAAATTTCTAATTTTCAATTTTCAATTTTGAAACTATATGAAAATTCATTTTATTGGCATTGGTGGAATAGGCGTTTCAGCTTTAGCTAAATATTATCTTGAGAAGGGCCATAAAGTTTCTGGTTCTGATTTAGTTTCCTCAGAAATTACCGAAGCCCTAAAAAAATTGGGGGCTGAAATTTGTATCGGTTCCCATACGTCGAGAACGGTTCTCAATGGTATTGATTTAGTGGTTTATAGTCCGGCTGTCCCCAAAGATAACCCGGAATTGAAAAAAGCTTTTAATTTGCAAGTTTCAAGTTATAAGTTACGGGTTTTGAGTTATCCAGAGGCATTGGGCGAATTAACAAAGAAGTATTTTACTATTGCTATTTCAGGAACTCATGGGAAGAGCACCACTACAGCCATGATAGGACTTCTGCTAGAAAAAGCTGGTTTTAATCCAACAGTAATTATTGGTACAAAACTAAGAGAATTCAATGGATCAAATTGTAAGGTAGGAAAGAGTAAATATTTAGTTATTGAAGCAGATGAGCATATGGCTTCTTTTTTAAATTATTGGCCTAAAATAATAGTAATAAATAATATAGATAGAGACCATTTGGATTACTATAAAAATTTAAATAATATTATAAGAGCATTTGGGAAGTTCGTGGAACATCTGCCAAAAAATGGAATATTGGTAGTAAACGGAGACGATAAAAATAGTTTAAAACTTAAAGCGAAAAGCGAAAAACAACAGTTTAAAATTAAAAATTATTCCCTTGGACAGCCTGAGATTAAAAAATTAAAAAAAATTCTTAAAGTGCCGGGAGAACATAATATTTCTAATGCTCTAGCTGCTTTAACCGTTGCTCGGGCATTAAAAATTCCAGATAAAATATCTTTTAAAGCATTGTCTGAGTATAAAGGGAGCTGGCGCCGCTTCGAAATAAAATATACAAAACTACACAAATCTGAACACAAATCAACACGAATAACAATTATTAGTGATTACGCACACCATCCGACTGAGATTAAGGCAACCCTGAAGGCTGCTCGAGAAAAATATCCGGGGAAAAAAATCTGGTGTATTTTCCAACCCCATCAATACCAAAGAACATTTTACTTATTTGATAACTTTGTAAGAGTTTTTCAAGAGGCCAACGAGAAAAATTGGATTAATCAACTAGTTATTACTGATATTTATGATGTAGCTGGAAGAGAGAATAAAACCATAAAAGAGAAAATAAATTCCAAAAAATTGATTAAAGAAATTGATGGAAACGGGATTTATCTTCCAAAGCAAAAGATTATTGGATATTTAAAGAAAAATCTAAAAGGAGAAGGGATAGTAATAATTATGGGCGCAGGAGATATTTATAAATTGATTTATCAATTTTAAAAGTTTTCCACAACCTACACCTTGTTGGTCTTAAAAAGGAATAGTATAATATAATATAATAAAATTATAAAATAATATACAATATAGATTTTTCTTAGTTCCTTAATTTTAAGAGCTAATAATAATCTATGTTGTAAAAAGGTCAATTATGGATTCAACAACCATTGGGATAATCATAGCTGTATTAGTAGTGGGGTTAATGGTCTATTATTCGACCCAAAGCAAAGAAAAAAAAGAGGGAAAAGCAGGAGAAATAGGAGTGAAAAAGGAGAGTGAATTTCCAAAAGAACCACCTTCTTCTTTGGAACCTCCATCTTCCCCGGGCGGAACAATATAAATAATAGACAAGAATTATTTTAAAAGCTCTCTTTCGCCAAAGGGAGCTTTTTCTTTTAGGAGTTTTATTCTATAATAAAAAGGCAAATAAAAATTATGGAAAAGCAACATCCTAAAAATTTAGAAAAAAAGTGGCAAGGTTTCTGGGAAAAAGAAGGAATATACAAACTAAACCCTGTTGGAGGTTCTAAAAGCAAGAAGGAAATGCAGGGAAAACAAATCTCTAACAGGGTAAACTTTAAAAAGAGAGGGGCTATTTTTTCTGTTGACACTCCGCCCCCAACTGTTAGCGGAAAAATGCATTTAGGCCATGCTTTTTCTTATACTCAGCAAGATATAATAATAAGATACCACAGGATGAAAGGAGAAAGCATTATCTTTCCTTTTGGAACAGATGACAATGGTCTGCCAACTGAAAGATTTGTAGAAAAAGAAAAAGGAGTTAGCGCTCTTGAAATGAAAAGAGAAGATTTTGTAAAACTCTGCCAACAAACTTTGAAAGAAGTTAAACCGGCATTTATCCAAAATTGGAAAGATATCGGGATGTCTTGTGATTTTAATCTCTCTTATTCTACTATTGACCAGAATTGCCAGAAAATAAGCCAAAGATTTTTTATTGACCTTTATAAAATGGGAAGAATCTATAGAAAAAAAGCTCCTATCTTATGGTGTCCCCAGTGCCAAACAGCCGTAGCTCAGGCAGAATTAGCAGATAAAATGATAGATTCTGTTTTTTATGATATCTCTTTTTCACTAAAAGATAGTAAAAAACAAATTACTATTTCTACTACTCGACCAGAATTATTACCAAGTTGTGTAGCAATTTTTGTCCATCCTCAAGATAAAAGATATAAAAACTTAATAGGGAAAAAGGTAATAGTCCCAATTTTTGGACAAATGGTTTCCATTAAAGAAGATGAAAAAGTAGATATGGAAAAAGGTTCTGGAATTGTGATGTGCTGCACCTTTGGAGATGTTACTGATATGGAATGGTATTTTACTCATCATCTCCCTCTAATAATTTCTATTAGCAAAGATGGTAAAATGTCAAAAACAACAGGCAAATTTCAGGGTTTAACTATAAATCAAGCTAGAGTTAAAATCGTAGACGAATTAAAAAAAGAAAAAAGAATCTTAGCTGAAAAGAAAATTAAACATCTGGTAAACACTCATGAAAGATGCAATAGGGCTATAGAAATTCTTCCTACCTGGCAATGGTTTATAAAAATATTAGATAAAAAAGAAGAGCTTTTGGAATTAGGGAAAAAAATGAATTGGTATCCGGAATATATGCGATATCGTTATGAGCATTGGATAAAAAATTTAAAATGGGATTGGTGTGTATCTCGCCAAAGATTTTTTGGGATACCAATACCTATCTGGTATTGCAAAAAATGCAAAAAGGTTAAGTTGGCCAAGATAAAAGATTTACCGGTTAATCCTTTGGGCGCTCAACCTAAAGAAAAATGTTCCTGTGGGTCTGCTGAATTCTTGCCCGAGAAAGATGTTTTAGACACCTGGGCTACCAGTTCTTTAACTCCTCAAATTGTAGAAAGCTTGATTGCCTCAAGGGCAATAAAAAAGAATTTCTTGCCAATGTCTTTAAGGCCTCAAGCTCACGATATTATTTCAACCTGGCTTTTTTATACTGTAACTAGGTCTTATTTCCATTTTGGAAAAATCCCTTGGAAGGATATAATGATTTCAGGTTTTGTTTTAGACCCCAAAGGAGAAAAAATGTCCAAAAGTAAAGGGAATATAATAGAACCTAATAAAATTATCGAAAAATATGGAGCAGATTCTCTAAGATATTGGGCATCAGGAGTCAGTTTAGGTAAAAATTTAAGATATCAAGAAAAAGAAATTAAAAATGGGCACAGGACAGTAACCAAAATTTGGAATGCTTCGCGTTTTACTATTTCTCATTTAAAAAATTTTGATATTAAAAATTGGAGTAATAAAAATAAATTGTATTCTTTAGACCAGTTTTTACTTTCAAAACTCCAAAAAACTATTCAAAAATGTGAAGATTCTTTCAAAAAATATGAATTTTCTTCAGCCAGAAAGAAAACCGAAACTTTCTTTTGGAATGACTTTTGTGATAATTATTTAGAACTGGTAAAATGGCGAGTTTATTCTTTAAAAGAAAATGATTGGCGAAAAAAATCAGCTCAGTTTACCTTGTATTATACTCTACTTACTATTTTAAAACTCTTTGCTCCTGTTCTGCCTTTTATTACCGAGGAAATCTATCAGCTGTATTTTAGAAAAAAAGAAAGGCAAAAAAGTATCCACCAAACTACCTTTCCCAAAATAGACCAGAAATTAATTAAAGAGAAAAGGAAGTTTCAAGGAGAGAAGTTAATGGAAATTTTGGCGGAAATTAGAAAAGAAAAGTCAAGTAAAAATCTTTCCCAGAAAGCAGAGATTAAAAAATTAACAATTTATTCAAAAAATAAAGAATTACTGGAGATAATATCTCTTTTTGGGGAAGATTTAAAACAAACAGCTAATATAAAAGAAATCTGCTTTAAGCAGGGATATAAAAAAGATAATAAATTTTTGTTCTAAAATAAAATGAATAGGATTTTAACTAAAAATACACCAAATTATCTGGAAAAATCGGTCAGGGTTTCGGGTTGGGTTAATACGATAAGGTCTCACGGAAAGATTATTTTTTTTGATTTAAGAGATAGGAGCGGTTTAGTTCAAGTAGTATTTACCCCCAACTTAAAACCCGAAATATATGGATTAGCCCAAAAAGTAAAGCCAGAATGGGTAATAGAAATAACAGGAAAGGTCTCTCCTAGGCCTAAAGGAATGGAAAATCCAAAAATTGAAACCGGAAAAATTGAACTTAGAGCTCAAAATTTAGAAATTTTGTCTCAAGCTAAGACTCTGCCTTTTTCTATCGAAACCCCGGGCTACGAAGTAAACGAAGAGAAAAGATTAGAATATCGCTATTTGGATTTAAGGAGACCGCGTCTGAGAAAAAATTTAGAAATGCGCCAGAAAGTCATTCAATTTATGAGGGAATTTTTAATTAGAGAAGAATTCCTGGAAATAGAAACCCCTATTTTAACCAAATCAACACCGGAGGGAGCGAGAGATTACTTGGTTCCGACAAGATTGCAGCCAGGCAAATTCTATGCCCTGCCTCAAAGCCCCCAACAATACAAACAGCTCCTAATGGTTTCTGGTATTGAAAAATACTTTCAGATAGCTCGCTGTTTTCGAGATGAAGACCCAAGGGCTAACCGCCAGGCCGAGCATACTCAATTAGATATAGAAATATCTTTCGTAAAACAGGAAGAGGTAATGAATCTGGTAGAAAGCTTGTTTATTAGCCTTATTAAAAAAATATACCCTGAGAAAAAAATCCAAAAAATTCCTTTCCCAAAAATTACTTATCAAAAAGCAATGGAGAAGTATGGTACTGATCGGCCAGATTTACGCAAAGACAAGACAAACCCTTATTTTTTGGCTTTCTGCTGGGTAATTAATTTTCCTTTTTTTAAGAAAGATGAAAAAAGAAGATGGACTTTTACCCATAATCCTTTTTCAGCTCCTAAATCAGAATTCATGGAAGATTTACTGTCGCGGAAAAATATAAAAAATATTCTAACTACTCAGTATGATATTGTAGCCAATGGTTTGGAGGTGGGAGGTGGCAGTATAAGAAATCATCGGCCAGATGCGCTTGAAGCAGTATTTGAGATAATTGGCTATGAAAAAGAGGAAATTAAAAATAAATTTGGCCATATGTTAAGAGCTTTTGAATATGGAGCTCCCCCTCACGGAGGGATTGCTTCAGGGATTGATAGGCTTCTTGCAGTTCTCCAAAATGAACCAAATATTCGGGAAGTTATTGCTTTCCCTAAGACAGGCGATAGCAGGGACTTAATGATGGACGCCCCCTCAAAAGTGAGTGAAAAACAACTGAAAGAATTGCATCTAAAAATTTTACCCCGTTAGAAACCCTTTAGATGTGTTTCTAACGGGGTTTAAAAAATGAAAAATGAAAAAATGGCCCATTTTCTTTTTTTTAATCTTAGTTTTACTTCTTTTTGGAGGGAGTTTTTATTATACTCAAGGTTTTAAAAGTGATTTATTAGTATTGTCAGAAAGTAACTTTCAAAATATTTCTCTTACCTCTATTCACAGAGTAAACCAGCACAATCTTTTTAAACCTCTTAAAAAAGAGGCTGTTCCTTTACCAAAATTAGAGGCAAGAGCTGTTTTGTCTATAGTTCTCAGACCAAAAGAACAGGATTTAAAGTCAAGAATTTTATTTGAAAAAGAAGGACAGAGAAAACTGCCTATAGCCTCTTTAACTAAGTTAATGACAGCCACTGTAGTTTTAGAAAATTACTCTTTAGAAGAATTTATTAAAATTAGCCAGGGGACAGTTTCAACTTTTAGTGAAACCGGAAACTTAAAGCCAGGAGAGAAACTTTCAGTAGAAAATTTACTTTATATTATGCTAATAGAATCAAGTAATGACGCAGCAAAAGCCCTATCAGAGAAAATAGGAACAGAGAATTTTGTATACTTAATGAATAAAAAGGCTCAAGAATTAGGACTTAAGAATACTTCTTTTATAAATCCTATCGGTCTTGACTCTGAAGTATTCAACTGGGGGCAAGATTACTTCTCTCAAATCAATAGTTCATCAGCAGAAGATTTAGCTAAATTAATAAGCTACATTAGCCAAGAGCATTCTCTAATTCCAGAAATTCTTTCTTTGCCAGAATTTGAACTTTACACTCCCGAAGGTAAATTTCACCATAAACTATTCAATACCAATATTCTTTTAAAAGACTCTCAAGTTCTTTGGGGGAAAACAGGATATACAGAAAAATCAGGAGATTGTATTATTTTAGTATTAAGGTCTCCAGAAAGTTTAATTTTATCAGAAGATTACCTAATTGTTAATATTATTTTAGGAGCTAATAATCGATTTCTCCAAATGGAAAAGTTAATCAATTGGTTAAATTCGGCTTTTGTCTGGTAAACCCCGTTAGAAACACGCGTAATTGGTATGTCTATGTTTTGCAAAACAAATGTAAAGCTGGTACATAGGTTCTACCAGAGACTTGCGAAAAAGAATTTTAAGACATAATTCAGGGGAGAACAAAGCTACAAAATACGGGGTTCCTTGGAAACTTATATATTGTGAAATTAGTATTAATGAACAAGATGCCCGAGCAAGAGAAAGATATTTAAAGTCTGGCATGGGTAGAAAATACCTCAAAAACAGACTAAAATTCTTTTTCGCCAAGGGTTTCTAACGGGATAAAAATGCCAATTTTTACTTATAATGTTATCAAAATCTTAATGCTGGCTGCTTCATCTTCAATCATAGCTATTTTATTTGCTCCTCTTTTGATTAAATTTCTCTATAAGATAAAATTTTGGAAAAAAAATGCCAGAGAAAAAACTATTGATGGCAAAACTGCCTCAGTTTTTCATATCTTACATCAAAAGAGAGAAACTACAGTTCCCAGGGGGGGAGGAATTTTAATCTGGCTAAGCGTATTAATTTTAATAATTATTTGTTTTCTCTTGGGGGATATCTTTGATGTTTGGTGGATAAAAGAATTAAACTTCCTTTCTAAAAATGAAACCTGGCTTCCTCTTTTTGCTTTAGTGGTAGCTTCTGTTTTAGGTTTAGCTGACGATACAGCGGTAGTTTTTGGAAAGGGAAAATATATTGGGGGAGGATTACGTTTTACAACCCGGCTGGCAACAGTGATTCTGATTGGTTTAATAGGCGGACTTTGGTTTTATTCTAAACTTGGCTGGGATGTAATTCATGTTCCTTTGCTGGGAACTTTCCCTGAAGGAATGGATATTTCTTTGGGATTTTTATATATTCCTCTTTTTGTAATAGTCACCTTAGCCTGCTGGTCAGGAGGGGTAGTTGACGGAATAGATGGTTTGTCTGGGGGAATTTTTGGCTCAATTTTTGGCGCTTTCGCTATTATTGCTTTTTCTCAGGGAAAATATGACTTAGCTACTTTTTGCGCTGTAATTTTAGGAGCTTTGTTTTCTTTTTTATGGTTTAATATTCCTCCAGCCCGCTTTTATATGGGAGAGACAGGAATTTTGGGTTTAACTTCATCTTTGGCTGTTATTTCTTTTTTAACTGATTCTGTATTGGTCTTACCAATTATTGCCGGAGTATTGGTTATTGAGGTTGGCTCGGTTATTCTGCAACTTTTATCTAAAAAGTTTCGTCATAAAAAAATTTGGATTTCTACTCCAATCCATCATCATTTAGAGGCTAAAGGATGGCCTCCATATCTAATAACAATGCGATTTTGGATAATCGGTGTTGTTTTTGCTATTTTAGGGGTAGCTATAAGATTAATGGGATAAGTTCAAAATGTAAAATGCAAAATGTAAAATTACAATTCAAAATTCAAAATTTACGAAAGAAATATCCGAAATTTGTTTATAAGAGTTATTCCTGGAAAATCTTAAACAAAAATTTAAAGATTTCTTTTGATTTTAAAATTGAACCCAATATTTATTTCAAACCAAAAATAGTTATTGAAAATATTAATAGGTCTCAAATCAAAAAAGTAGGGGATAGGGTGTTAAATAATCTAGTCTTTAATCTTGGATTAATAGAAATGATTAGTTATTGGAAGGCAAGCTGTTCTCCAGAGATTATCATCAAAGCAGGCGCCTTAAACCAAGAACAAATAAAATGGTGGGAAGATTTAATAATGAGGGGCATGAGTCAGTTTTTTTATGAAAATCAGATTAATTTTCAAAAAGCAAGTTTTCTTAAAATAAAATCTATTAAAATTTCACCAACTTTTTACGCGATTGCGCAAAAAGTTGACGAAATTTATTTAGTAAAAGATAAGAGCAAAATTTTAGTACCGATAGGGGGAGGAAAAGATTCTATAGTCACTTTGGAAATCTTAAAGGAAGCTGGGCAGAATATTAATTGCTTTTCTTTAAATCCAACCCAAGCAACTTGGAAAATAATGAAAATTGCCCGCCTGCCAGACGGCGGGCAGACAGGATGCAAGAAGTCAATTATTGTTAAAAGAAAAATTGATCCCAGATTATTAGAATTAAATCAAAAAGGTTATCTAAATGGCCACACTCCTTTTTCTGCCCATTTAGCTTTTTCAAGCGTTTTGATAGCGATGTTGTTTGATTATAAATACATCGCTTTTTCGCAGGAGCGAAGTTCAAATGAAGGAAATTTAAAATATCTTGGTAAAATTATCAATCATCAGTATTCCAAAAGCTTTGATTTTGAAAAGAAATTTAGACATTATTGCCAAAAATATTTAACACCAGGTGTTGAATATTTTAGTTTTTTAAGACCTTTATATGAAATTCAAATCGCAAAATTATTTTCAAGATTCCCCCAATATTTTTCAGTTTTTTTAAGCTGCAATGAGGCTTATAAAACTGCTTCTGGCTTTAAAAAACCTTCTAAAAAATGGTGCGGGAAATGTCCAAAATGTTTATTTATTTTCACCAGTTTATATCCTTTTGTTGATGAAAAGAATTTAATTAAAATTTTTGGAGAAAATTTATTTGAAAATAAAAATTTACTTCCTGTAATGCTCCAGTTAATTGGTGAAGAGAAATTTAAACCCCGTAGTGAAAATTTGACAACCCCGCCCAATAAAATTGGGCGGGGTAATATTGCGAAGCAAGTCAAATTTCTACTACGGGGTAAACCTTTTGAATGTGTAGGCACTAAAAAAGAAAGTTTAGTCGCTTTTTACCTCGCCCTCCGTAGCTTTATGCGAAGAAGGGTCAGGCGAAAACTGCCGACTCTTTTAGATTATTTTCAGAATAAAATCTTACTAAAATACCCAAAATTAGAAAAAGATTCAATTAAAATTTTGAATTCTTGGAATAAGCAACACAATTTACCCAGAAATTTTGAAGAAATATTAAAAAATCACTTAAAAGGACTTAACTTAACCAGATTAAGCAATAAGTTATAACTTAAAAAAGCCAGTTGAAACTGGCTTTTTTTAAAAAAACTACTTTATTCCATAATAAGTATTCTCTCTAAACTCTTTCTTTGCGACCTTATCTTTTTTTACTAACATCTCTAAAGCGTCAGCCACCTCCCATTCATATTCATTTTCATTCCATAATTTTCTTCCTAATTTTGGGAAGGTTATCTTTTCAGTTATATCTCGCACAGTAAAAAGTATACCTGATTTACTCTTTAGAAACAGCTCAATGGTTTTCTTTAATTTTTCTCTAGCTCGCTCAAAGATATCCAAAGTTGTTCTTGGAATAGACATAAATAAATGAACTTTTAAAAGAACCCGACCTTTAGTTTAAATTATAACACCTTAAATTTTTTTGTCAAATTGACGGAGCTTAAAGAATATGAAAAAAATACTATCGAACAAATAAAACATACGTACAATTTGTTCGCCTACCTCTATTTAGAAATAATGGGGTCAACTCTATTTTTCTCAAAAAGCAAAACGGGTTGTGCTTAACCAGGTTAAGCACAACTAGACCAAGGACAAAAAAGGTACTTGACTTCTTTTTTTTCTGATTGATTGTCAATATTTTCAACATCTTGTATACTTTAATTAATTAGACAAGAAATTAAATGACTAAAAAATTTTTATCTGATGGTTTTCGAGCCGCTTTTAACGGATTGAGAGAAACAGTGATTTTTGAAAAGAGTTTTAAGGTAATGCTCGTAATAGCTATTTTTGTAGTAGCGGCTATGTTTTATTTTCCTACCTCAAGATTAGAAAAAATTGTGCTTTTGCTTACAACTTTTTCCGTGCTCATCTTGGAGCTTATCAACTCAACGGTTGAAAGAATTATGGATGTGGTAACCTCTAAACACGACAACAGGACAAGAATTATTAAAGATTTAATGGCTGCCATAGTGCTATTAGCCAGTTTCGGCGCTGTTGTGGTAGGCGCGTTAATTTTTCTCCCTTATATTTTTAATTTTTAAAATAAAACAGCTCCGATTTTAAACAGGAGCTGTTACGCGCTGCCCGAAGACAGGATATTTCTCATCTATGTCTACCGTATTATCTGGATAGACTCTGAAACCAAAACGGCTTTTGGCTATAAACCTGAATTCAGGATTATCGTCCACTATAAGGACTTCGTGCGGTATGACCTTTTTCTCTTTAGCAAATGCTGCCAATTGGTAAAGCACTGATTCGTGAGGTTTGAGTTTATTTATCTCCCACAACTTCGGTCCATATCGTAACTTGCCAACATTGCTGAAAATAGCCTTACGCACTTGGACAAAACTCATCTCTTTAAGGATAAAATCTTGTTTCCCAAGCGCGGTTATAAGTCCTTGGGCGCTGCGATCCGTAACGATACCTATGTAAGGTATATCGTGGTTGTCTCGGATAACACTCAACTTGTCGTT
>Ga0100395_1001267_pt1 | contig 19139 bp, 19 predicted proteins | sample CryGeymeta201519_FD_81542 | JGI IMG/M metagenome (GOLD analysis project Ga0100395, IMG submission 81542) | Groundwater microbial communities from Crystal Geyser aquifers in Utah, USA - Crystal Geyser metaG 2015-19 | ecosystem: Environmental > Aquatic > Deep subsurface > Groundwater | place: USA... | reverse complement strand
TGTTCCCGAAAAAACTCGTTTTTTCATCATATTGTTATTTTACTACAAAAGTGGATTCTATTGAAGAATTGCTGTATCTCCAATCCTCAAACCTAACTCACTGGTTGATGGTGCCATTTAATTTTGGGGCAGGTTCAGTGCCAACGAGAGGATTCGAACCTCTGGTCTTAGACTTATAACAGAGCTCCGCTCTGATATATCGCAAAATTGTGTGCCAAGAGAGAGATTCGAACTCTCGACACCGCGCTTATGAAACGCGTGCTCTACCGCTGAGCTATCTTGGCAAATTTTGCGCTATGAAATCTCTGCTCTACCGCTGAGCTACGTTGGCTCTACGGGTATTTTACCATGATTTTCGTGATATAATAACTTCTGTTAGTTACGTGCGGGGTAGTGTACGGCTGCACGACAGGCTCATAATCTGTCAGGCCAGGTTCAACTCCTGGCTCCGCAACTGAGGGCATTAAAGAAAATGCAAGGCTCCTAAATGAAGTCTTTCATTTAAAAAGGTCGAGCCAGCGCTGCCAGATGGGTTTGGGTAAGATGTTTTCTTCTTCGGGAAGCGGCGGCACCAATCCTTTAAGGGCTTCTTTATCCGGCAAAAACACCACCGTTTCCCCCTTTTTGGCCAGGCCCAGTTTATCTCTTAACTGTTTTTCCAAAAATGCGTCACTTTGAACTTTTTTAAGCTCGGTTTCTAAGGTTGCCTGCACCTGTCGTAGACTCTCTACTTTAGTTTTTGCGGCTTCAATTCTCTTTTGGGCCTCCCCCACCTTCGCTATGCTTTTAAACAAAGAAAAACCAAAAAGAAGGCAAAGAAAAACCAATAAGTAGAACTTAAAATTGACTTCACGGATTTTTACCATATAATATAGGACACTAAAACCAAACTTAATCATATCATGGCTCAAGAGACACTCAAAAACCTGGTTCCGAAATTTATTGAAAGCTTGAAAACCAAAGCCAGATCTCCGGCAACAATTCTGGCTTACCGGGCTGACCTGGAACAGCTAACCAATTTTCTTCTGAAAAAAAATATTCCTTTGATTGAACAGGTCAGATCTAACCATTTAGAAACATTCCGAGACACGCTTCTGGCGGAAAAATACACTCCCAAATCTGTTTCCAGGAAATTAAATGCGGTCAAAACCTTTTTTAAATGGGCGGTTTCGGAAAAGTTTTCCGCCACGGATCCTTCGGTCGCGGTCTCCCACCCAAAACTGGAAAATACCCCACCTAAATTCCTTTCCCAGATTGAGTACCGGGCCTTAAGAGACGTGGTCAGGGGTGATACCCGCATCGCCGCCATGATCGAACTTATTTTGCAAACCGGAATGCGCATCTCCGAGGTGGCCAATCTAAAAACGGCTGATGTCAAGGACAATGTTGTTAAAGTCGAAGCCTACGCTACCCAAGCACAAAGGTCAATTCCTTTAAATAAACCCGCCAAAAACGCTTTAAATTCATATCTCGCCTTAAGGCCCAAAGTCGAATCAGCGTATTTATTTATCAGCAAAACCGGCAAACCTCTGGCAGTGAGAAATATTAGGGCGGCCATCGACAGGTATATGCAACGGGCTGAGATTCCCAACTATTCAGTCAATGATTTAAGAACCACTTTTATGGTGAAGAATATTAAAGACGGAGTTGATTTGACCCTCCTTTCTCAAGTGGCCGGCCACAAAAGACTCTCCACCACCGAAAGATATCTGGAGCTGGCCCAAGTCAAGGAGTTCGGCAAACGCCAAACTCTCATTGAACTTTAAGCTTCCGTGGCTCGGCATGGATTCGAACCATGGACATCTACTTTATAAGAGTAGCGCTCTACCGCTGAGCTACCGAGCCTTGAAGCTATTATACTATTTTTTCCGAAACGCCGAAGTCATGTGCTCCCAGTCGCGGTTTTTGCGGATCTTCAAGTTTTTCTGCCAAATTGCGGAAAGAGCCGACATATCCACTTTCAATTTTCTGGCAAAGCCAAGCAGTCCGACCATGTCTTTGGGAAAACAAGAGCCCCCAAAACCGACATCTCCGTCAGGCCCGGGTACTTGCAAGTGACTACCGATTCTGGGGTCGGCCTGAACAGCGCGCCTGACTGTATCATAATCAGCCCCCACGCGCTGCGAAAGCGCGAAAAATTCATCAGCCAAAAGGACTTTGGCCGCCAGCATGTTGTTACTCATGTACTTTGCCATCTCGGCGGATGTCGTATCCATAATAAAGTAGGGTTGGCTTTGGGGATAAATCGTCTCATACAGTCTTTTAATTCTTTCCCCCACTTTCTTGCTTGAGGCGCCGATAACCGCGCGGTATGGATGAGCAAAATCATAAGTAGCATTTTTCTGGGTCAAAAACTCCGGATTCATGGCCCAGTTAACCTTTGGGTATTTTTTGATGTAGCCGGCCACGGTCCTAGGCAAAACCGTGGATTTGACAATTATAATTTTGTCGGTTCCCTTGGCTTCTTTGGCTATCTGGCCGGCCACCTCATCAACAATGGCCATGCTCATGCCCGAATAATCACTGTGCATCGGAGTCGGGACGCAAATGAAAATAAACTCGCTTTTGGCCACAACTTCCGGTAAGGTAAGTTTGGAGGTTCTAAGTTTGTCGTAAATGAAGATTTTATTTTTTTTGGATCTGGCCAAACCTTTACCGGTTGCCTGTCCGACAAATCCCCAGCCGATGATACCAACACAATTCATGATATTAAGTGAACTGATATTAAGATATAAAGTGAGGAAATTCAATATGTATATCTTGCGCCTAGAGTTGCGCCCGTCGCGCAATTTCCGCCTCAACCAGTCTTCTGTCCCGGCCGTATTTAAGCCGGCTCATTTCTTTAATAATTTCGGCCACCCTGGGATCTTGTGCCTCTTTTAAGGCCTTCATATCTTTGGTCGTATCCAGGGAAAATGGCGGCTTCGGTTCATTGTAAACCGTGGTTTTAATATAGGCGTGGTATTTCTCGACATTTAAAAGGTCGTCTTCTCCAAAAACCGGGGCGTACTCATGAGCCAGATAGCCGGCATCGGTCACGCCGACCCGGAAGGAAACAATTGTCCCGACGTTGCCGAAAACCGCATTTTTCACTTCCTCTTCCACCTGGCCGATAAACTGATTGGCCACAATCAGATTTAAATGGTACTTTCTGGCCTCAGACATAATCTGAGCAAAATCCGGAGTGGCAAAGTTCTGGAACTCATCCACATATAAATAGAAGTTTCTTCTTTGATCTTCGGGAGTATCCTGTCGGCTCATGGCCGCCATCAGGATTCTGGGTACCAAAACCAGACCCAAGAAATTAGAATTTTCCTCGCCGATCTCGCCTTTGGCCAGATCAATAAGCAGAATTTTTCCCTGATCCATAACCTCCCGGAAACTAAATGAACTCTTGGATTGGCCGATAATATTTCTAATCATCTTATTGGTCACAAAACGACCGAATTTGGAAACCGTGTAATCCAAAACTTCGGATTTATGGAAATCGGCTGTCTGGGCAATCTGGTCGGTCCAATACCTCCTCACCATCAGGTCGGTTACTTTAGGCAAAAGCCGCTGGACAAACCGGGAGTCGGTCATAATCCGCATCACCTCAACAAAAGTATTGCCGTCCTCTGCCATGGCGGTGAGCATCGCATTCCTGACACCGTGTTCAAACCGCGGTCCGACAATCCCGGTTTTATAAGGGTCAAAGAGTTTATACATCATGTTAATCACGGCCGTAGCGGCAAAGTGTTTTTCATCTTCGGTTTTAGCCTCCAAAAGATTTAAACCAAAGGGCCTTTGGGTATCTCCGGGGTTAAAGTAAATCACGTCTTCGGCTCTTTCGGGGGGGATTAAAGTCAAAAGATCCCGAACCGTATCATGGGGATCGATAAAACAGATACCCTTGCCGGCCCTGATATCCTGAAGCATCATTCTTAACATCAGCTGGGACTTACCCACCCCGGTCTTGCCGACAATATACATGTGCCGAAGCCGATCTTCGTCGGCAATGTAAACGTTGCGCCTAAGTCCGCGGTAAACACTGGCTCCCAAAAAAAGTCCTTCTGTAGGAATATCGGCCGGGGCCGGGGCCGTCTTGGAATAAAGCCAGAAAATATGGGGGGTGGTTACCTGTTTATTGGGAAAATGGTAAATGGTAGCCAGCTCTTCGGAATTTAAGACAGAAGGCCGGTTACCGAGCACGTTAAACATCAACGGGTAGCGGTACAGGAAATCCTCCATAAAAGCGCCCCGGCTTATAATCTTGCGCTTTTTCAAGTTATTGGTATCACTGGCGACCTGACTGAAGGAGGAGGTAATATTTTCCAGATGGCTTTTGGCAACCTCCTCGGTGGCCGAAACTACCACAATTCTTATTGAGGTTTCAAACCCGGGTTTGCCTATCTTATTCTCCACCGCCTCCAGGGTTTTGGCAGGGGTGGCAAATTTAGCTTTTTCCGGATCCGACTCCTGTTTTTTGGTATCGGCAATAAACTTCCCTCCCGCCTTTTGCCAAGCGCTCTCGGCAGGCGAAACCAAAATCTGAATGGCGGCCCCTTCCTCCGGACCCATTTTGGCCAAAGCCGAAGTCAAAGCTGCTAAAGGATCAGTGGCCAAATCCTTAAAAGTTTTTAAAGGGTAAAAATTAGCTTTAGAAAGCTGCAGAGATTTATAGGCGACCTTGCCGGTTTCCTTAAAAATATTGTATTCGGGGACTTCTTTTATTTCCGCATCGGCAAAACCGCCATTAATCTGCTTTTCGACCAGGTCCTGAAGCTTCTTGGGCGTCCAAACATAGAACCGGATATCCTCCTGTTTGGCGACAATTTCAAAAGAAATGGCCGGCTGAACCCCGAATTTTTGTTTCCAGCCTCCTTTTTTAATTGAATAGAGGCTGGCAAAGACCTGCTCCATGGCGTCAATTTTAGTTTCGTTGCCCCGGGGCACCGCTACCTGAAGAAGAACCGAATCCACCGACCGGGCTTCCCGGCCCCGATGCCGAAAAAGGACCAAAAGAACATACCCCAACAGCACCAAAAATAAAGCCATTAAGCCGGCAACACTAACCGCCGTCACAATCAAATTTAAATCCGGAAAAGATATTGGTATCATTTATGGAAAAGTTGCCAACCAAAATGAATGGCTTTCTTAATCATCCTCAGCCAAAAAGCGGCAAACCAGGTAATTGAATCCGAGATCGAACCTCTAGCCAGTTGAGTTAACTCCAATTGGCTTTTGGGTAAAGTCACTGAAATAGTCTGGGTCCCGGCTGTTTGAATTAAAGGCTGGCCTTTATCTGTTTTCACCTGACCTTTAAATTGAATCGGAACCGGAGTAGCCACCTCCTTGCGCTCTATAGTTAAGGAGGAAGCCTCTTCCGGAGTTTCGACAACCGGCGTTTTTTCTCTTTCGGGCCAGATGGGCATATACTCATTCTAGCAGTTTTTAGGAAGTCTCGTAAACCGAAACTCCGGGGATTTTGGAAAAGTGTTTTTTGTTTAAAGTTACAACCTGCGCTCCAATCTCAATAGCTGTTGCCGCAATAATATAATCCGGCAGGTCAAGATTCCCGGCGATGTCTCTATTCATTTCCCCCGCTCTTTTTGCAATCTCGAAAGTTAAATCAATTTCGCTAAAGAATTTTCTAAAATTAAATATTTTCAATGATATTTGAGCTTTCTTAGAACTAAGACCGGAAAATAGCTCAAAAATAACAATTGAGGGTAAATAAAGTTCTGCTCCGCCATCTAAATTTTCCAAAAAGCTATCCCACTTTCTTCGCCCACGAAGTTTGTCAATTAAGATACTCGTATCAACTACCAATTTCATTAGTAATTTCTAATTCTTTTGAGCCACATTTTTGCCCTCTTATTTCTCAATGGGCTCTTACTCAAATCAAAATCCTTTGCCACGCCATCAAGAGCATCCATCGCCTTTTTCAACCCAACTAAATCGGTCCCCTTTTTGACAGGCGTAACTAGAGCAACCTCCTTTTTATCTTTTTCTACAATAAAAGACTGACCCCTTGCAACCTGCGTTAAGAGGTCAAAAAACTCATTTCTGGCTTTGGTTGCCGACCAAGTAATTGTTTGCATAGTCCTAATTTACCACCCAATGTACATCTTGTCAATAGAGAAACTGGGTATTGCAAAAAAAATCTTCGCCTTTATAATAACCATAGAAAATGGCTGATGTTGGTGCAATAGAAAATAAAGAGCAAGAAGCGCCCGAGATTATCAAATTTGATCAGGATGTTATTGCTGGCAAGCCAAAACATCCCATCGGCAATCTGTCTTGTCTACCAACAGAATTAGGTTACTCATTAGGGGGTGAAGAAAAAATTTACCGGGATTATGACCTTAGTCAGCCTGGCACTCCCAATGAAATTACCACCACCATTAATGATCAGGGGGGGGTAGATGTAAGTGACTCTATACAAGTCCGAAGAGCCTATCGCATTGAACCTAATATAGCTTACAGGCCGCAGGTTGCAAGGTTGGGGGAAACAATTGACCAAAGTGTGTACTTTGTGTTGGACCCAGAAAAGAACCGTCTTTTTAGTTTTAGCGATAATTCTGAAAAGGAAGGTGAGCGGGGTATCACCGAGGATGACCTGAAAGAAACCCAGTTTGTTGAAATGCACCATATCAACTCTATTCAAAGGGTTGGTGATTTAATATTGGTAGTTGGAGCCAAAAATGATGGCGAAACAACGCTCATTTTGGTCAATCGGTCGGGAGAAGTTACCTCCGAAAAGAGAATGGGGCAAGATTTTGGAGGAGTAAAAAAAGTAATTGTTGACGCTCAAAACCCCGGTAAATTTACACTTTTGTCTCATGGAGGCGACATGCGCGTCCCAGAATTAGTAGGACCAGGGAAGGAAGTTATAAATAAGAATGTTGTGTCTGATCGACAGTCACATCGGCTGACGTATCTCAACAGCAATGCGAACATAATCGACGCGGCAATGAACGGTGGCAATGTATTAGAGTTGCAAAAAATGAGAAACGATAAGATGCAAGTTTTTTGTGTGAATCCCGAGGGAGAAATGAAAGGTATCGATATGGATAAAAATACAGTTGGAGTAACATACCTGGAAAATCATCCCTACAGTCTTCACCAAACCGATGAAGGTCTCGAGGCTCATTTACTTCACTTGTCTGATGTGTCATAAAACCTCTTTTTCTACCATTCCTTCCAAACAACGGTCAAGTGTCAAAAGCTTGCATTCTTTAGATTTAGCCAAATAAATATAGCTGGCATCATAAAATGAAATTCCAAGTTTTACGGCTAATTCCATGATTTTTGCTGTATTTATATCTGTGAAAATAATAGGGATTCTCTTGAAATTATTTATAAGTTTTCCCAGAGATTCATACACAATTCTTTTACTTAAAAAGGCAGACTTTAAAGCATTCCCTACCTCAAACTCCAGTAATTTTGGAGCAAACAGCCTATTTTTCCCGGAAACAACAATCCCAAGAAGCTTCTTGGCCTTCTCCGAATTTTTTTCATCTGGCAAAAGCAGCGCCAATACAGCTGAGACGTCAATTACAAAATTATTAATATTTACGGCCATATTCTATTAGTGCTTTATAGGCCAGAGGTTTTTTAGGATTTACCAACAGCCTCCAACCTCTCTGAATAGAAGACTTTAAACTTTTGCCCGCATTATCGACATCAGCTTTGGACTTGTAAGTTTTGGCCACTGCCGATCTGATTAATTCTCCAATTGTTTTGTTTTTCTCTCGGGACATGAAAAGTAATGTTGCATAATCCGCCTCATCAAACAAAACATTTGTCCTTCTTGTCAACATGATTAATCATGGTAACATGTTACTTCTCTTTTGTCAAGAAAGCTTCCAAATTTTCTCTTTTGTACCTTTTTTAAAGTTTATATATCTGGCTAAAATATATAAATAATCTGAAAGTCTATTAAGATGGCGAAGTATATTGGGATTAGTATGTAGTATCTTGGGAATAGCAACAATAGAACGTTCGGTACGACGAATTAGGGCTCTGGCAAAATGTAATTTCGCATCACTTCCGCTAGGAATTATAAAACCTGTTAATTTCGGCAGCTTTTTCTCTAATTTATCTATTTTTTTCTCTAAATCTTTAGTTTTTGATAGAGGAAAAATAAGTTTTGCGCCAGCCAAAATAGAAGAAATTGTCATCAAATCTCTTTGAATATTCTTAAACCCACCCACCACCCCTAGCCATGAGTTTACCTCATCAATACTTCCCAAAGCATGAATTATTGGAGAATTTTTAAAAAGTCTTTTCCCTCCAATAAGTCCTGTCTCTCCCCTGTCTCCTTTTTTTGTATATATAGGCATACAATTGATATTACGTGATCAGATATTACGATATAATGTGAACGATGGCAATGATCGCCAAATTTACTTCTACTTTTCCCAAGTCGGAAACGTTTGGAATAATTTCTCAGTTAAGAAGAGCGGCTATTTCAATCGAGTCCTGCATCGCCGAAGGTTTATCGCATAAGAATCACTAATCACACAATATTGGATCACTTAATATCGTTTTTCTAGAGTTCGCAGGTTGAAAAACCGCATTTTTCGCATTTCAGGCACTTGCCGGATCTTTTTAAGGGGATATCGCAGTCGGGACATTTTCTTTCCTTAAAACTTTTATCCCCTCCCCCGAAATTAAACACCTGGCCGTTTTTGGTTTGGTCCCTATAAACCGTTAGTCCTTTACAGCCCAGTTTCCAGGCCAAGACATAGGCTTTCTCGATATCATCCGGGGTGGTTTCGGTCGGCATATTGACGGTTTTGGCAATCGCATTATCCGTCCATTTTTGAAAAGCCGCCTGCATTTTAATATGGTCTTTCCAGTCAATATCGTGGGCCACTCTGAAAATTTTCTGGATTTCTTTCGGAATCTCGGCAATTCCCTGACAACTACCGTAGTTAGCCACCACTTTTTGGATGACCTCTTCGGAATAAACCCCCTTTTCCTTAAGTTTTTGGATAAATAAAGGTACGGTTGTTTTTAGCCTCTGACCGTCCAAGACATTTTGTTCATAGGCCAAGGCAAAATAAGGTTCAATTCCGAAGGTGGTTTCACAAATCACCGCGTTGCCGCTGGAAGGCGGAAAAGTAATCAGAGCCACATTCCGAGGCTTGTTTTTAGACTTGGCCCAGATAGAATCACCTGCTAAAGGAAATGGGCCTTTTTCTTTAGCCAAATCGCAGGAGGCGGCAAAAGCGGCTTGGTACATCGTTTTGGCAATTTTTTCAGCCAGCTCAAAAGCTCGGGGGCTGTCATAGGCAATGCCTAAAAAGGTCAAGGTTTCGGCCCAGCCGACACAGCCGATACCTAAACGTCGGTGGTCCCGAACCGCCTTATCCACCTGGGCCACCGGAAACCAAGAAGCATCAATCACATTATCCAGCAGCCGCACTCCTACCCACATTAACTCCTCCAACTTGGCAAAATCAAAGGTCTTACCTCGAACACACCTGGTAAAATTGACATAACCTAAATTGCAAGATTCGTAAGGAAAAAGCGGAATTTCGCCGCAGACATTGGTTGACCAAATCGGGCCCCGTTTGGTTAAAAGAGGATTGCCCAAAGCCGTTCCTTTATTAATTGCCGAAAGATTCATAATTCCCGGGTCTCCCGTGGTCCAAGCCATCCGGGCAGCCAGTTCCAAAATCGATTTGGCCCTGACTTTATTGACGACTTCCCCAGTGCGAGGGTTAATAATATCAATGTTTTCGCCTTTGATATAGGCTTGCATAAACTCATTGTTAATGCCTATCGAAAGATTGGTCTTACTCAGATAACCGTCGCTTTGTTTGGCGGAAATAAATTTAAAAATATCCGGGTGGTTAACATTCAAAACCGCCATGTTACCGGATTCATATCGACCCTCCTGTTTAAAAAGCGAGGTCATCAGGTCAAACATTTCAATCATCTTGACCGGCCCCGCGGCCAAGCCCTGAATGCCGGCTACACTATCGCCCTCCGGCCTGACTTTAGAAAAATTGTAACCGCAACCTCCGCCGTGTTTTTTAATCAGGGTGGATTTATAAAGAGTGTCAAAAATAGCATTAATATCATCCTCAACCGGCCAAACGAAGCAATTGGCCAACTGCGGTGAGTCTTTGCCGGCATTAACCAAGGTACGGGTCCCGGGCGTAAATTCCAAATTTACCATCACCTTTAAAAATTCCTGAAACCACTTATTTCTTTTGGCTGGCGTTTTCTCCACCCGGGAGAGACAGTGAGCAACTCGGGCAAACATCCCTTTGGGGGTTTCTAAGATTCGGCCCCTTTCGTCTCTTTTAAGGTAGCGGAGCTTTAAGATATAAAGAGTGTTATAGGATAAGCCGATGTCGTCTTTAAGACCCAAACTGGATTTATCCTGCAGAGCGTGTTTTTTATTCTCGCGGTAAAGAATGTAGGCCTTGGCGGTCTTGGCGTGGCCTTTCTCGATTAAGATTTTCTCCACCGCCTCCCCGATAATATCGGCCCCAACCTCACCCCGACCGTTTAATTTGGTTTCCAAATAAACTGCCACCTCTTCGGCCAAGAGTTGTGGTAACTTTGTATCAGTCCCCCCGACATCCTTGGCTGCCCGCCAAATGCTTCTGGAAATCTTTTCCAGGGAAAAAGCTTCCTTACTTCCATCTGCTTTTAAAACTTTTTTTGCCAATAACGGGATTCTGTTTAGCATTCGGAGTGACCACAAATATGACATTTGGAGCAGCCCTCTTCATGAACTAGGGCCGAGGCGCCGCAAGCCGGGCAGATATCGCCGGTTTCCATTACTGAAGCCTCGTTAAGCGGAACCGAAACCGTTGCGGGGTCATTTGCTCCGGCCTCCCGGATTTCCTTTGCCGCCACAACAGATTCAGTCCCGTTTAGCGGGACTCCAAAATTAAAGTTGCCGTTAATTCTAAATCCGTAATGGAGGGATAAAGCGATCGAAACCGCATCAGGCAGGGAAAGAATTTTATTCGGCCCGAAGCCCACCGAACGTCTGCCGCCGATCCCTGAAAGCTGGTGGGCCAGCTCCTTGGCTTTTTCAAGCGGAGTCAAGAAGCTGCTAAACCTCAAGGAAGTGGATAAAGTCCGGCCTAAAGCTTCCGCCATAGCAGCCACGTCACTGCCGGCCTTACCAACATTAATAAAAATCTCCAAAGGATTACCGGAGATGTCCTCATTAATCGTCACAAAAGCGCTACCCACCGGAGTGGCCAGCTTATAAGTGACACCGGTAACTTTAAACGGCCGCTCTCCCACCGACTGACTATTAAGGTGATCTGTCTTGCCTACCCCTAAATTAAGTACCTGGGCCTCTTTACAGCCGTCGCGAAAAATTGTAATTCCCTTACAACCCGTTTCCCAAGCCAAGAGGTAAGCTTCTCTCACGTCTTCGACTTTAGCTTCTTTGGCCAGATTAATTGTTTTGGAAACGGCGTTATCCGTATATTTCTGGAAAGCCGCCTGCATCCGAACATGCCAAACCGGTTCGATCTCATGAGCCGTGCCAAAAACAGCCCGAATATCTTCCGGAATCTCGGTAAGAGTCCTGATAAAACCAATGTTCCCTACCTTTTCCTGAAGTTTATCGGACCAAAAACCTCTTTCTTTGGCTACAGATACGAATTTTTCGTTAACGAAAGTCATTTCCCTATCCAACTCTTTATCTTTCACAATGTGTCGGTAAGCCAGGGCAAAAAGAGGCTCTATTCCCGAAGAGGCGCCGGCAATAATTGAGATTGTTCCGGTCGGAGCAATAGTGGTTAAGGTCGAATTGCGCCTGGGTTTTTGGTTTTTGTAAATGCTCTGGGCAAAAAGCGGAAAAGCCCCCCGGAGTTTGGCCAGCTTTTGTGATTCGGCAACTGCTGCGGTTTTGATTTTGCCCATTACCTTTTCCGCCAGCTTTAAAGCTTCCTCACTATCGTAGGGAATTCTCAAGCTAACCAGCAGATCCGCCCAGCCGCCTACCCCTAAGCCGATTCGCCTCACTGCCTTAGTGGTTTTTTCAATCTGGGGCAAAATGTAGGGATTAATCTCTATCACATTGTCCATAAACCTGACCGCAATTTTGGTTACCTTTTCCAATTTCTTCCAATTGATGTTTTTATTCTCGACAAAATAATTCAAAAAAATACTGCCCAAATTACAGGAGTCAAAAGGATAAAGAGGAACCTCACCGCAGGGGTTGGTTGATTCAATCGGGCCCAAAGACGGAACCGGATTGGACGCTCCGGTATTCATCCTGTCGATAAATAAAACCCCCGGATCTCCGGTTTCCCAGGCGGTTTGGACAATTTCGGCAAAGACCTGCCGGGCCGGCAGACTAGCTGTCTTTTGACCGTTTTTGGGATTAATTAGATCGTAGTCGGCGTCACCCTTCAAGGCTTCCATAAACCTATCGGTTACAGCCACGGAAATATTAAAATTGGTGATGGTCCCCTCCTTTTTACAACGGATAAATTCCAAAATATCAGGGTGGTCGATTCTTAAGACCCCCATGTTGGCCCCCCGTCTTTTACCGCCTTGTTTAATCTCGCTGGTGGCCGCATCAAAAATCCGCATAAAAGAAACCGGCCCGGAAGCTGTCCCGTGGCTGGATTTAACGACTGAACCCCGGGGCCGCAGGCGGCTGAAAGAAAAGCCGGTCCCCCCACCGGTCTGGTGAATTAAAGCCTGGTATTTCAAAGCATCAAAAATCCCGACCAGTGAGTCTTCGACAGGTAAAACAAAGCAGGCTGAATACTGCAAACCGTTATCGGTTCCGGCATTCATTAAAGTCGGGGAATTGGGCAAAAACTCATGGGTAACCAAAAGCCGATAAAACTCACGGGCCAGACTTTCCACCTTCTTCCGGGTTGCTCCCCAAACTGCCTCGGCCGAAGCGATCTGCCAAGCCACCCGCCAACATAAATCTTCCGGGGTCTCCACCAGCTCCAATTTTTCGTCTTTAAGCAGGTATCTCTCGGCCAAAACTTTTAATGCCTGTTCGGTCCAAACTCCAGCCGGTAAATCCGCCGGCCTGGGCGGCAAACTAAAATTTATCTTTTTTTTACGCTTCATTTTTTCTTCTCCAATAATTTCTCAAAATCCCCTAAATCTTCAAATTCAAAATAAACACTGGCAAAACGCAGCCAGGCAACCTTATCAATCTTCTTCAGTCTTTTCAGGACCGCGTTGCCGATGAGTCTGGTCGGAATCTCTTCCTTTTCCTGTCTTAACATTTCCCTCTCGACGTCGTTGACCGCCTCTTCGACCAAATCCAAGGAAACCGACCTTTTCTCAATCGCCCTTAAAATTCCTCTTTTAACTTTCTCCCGGTCAAAAAGTTCCCGCCGGCCGTCCTTTTTAATTACCCACAAAACAGAACCTCTGACTTTCTCGATGGTAGTAAAGCGCTTTTGACACTTGGCGCACTCCCGTCTTCTGCGGATGGCGGCGCCTTCCTCAATTACCCTGGATTCCAGGACATCCGAATCGGTCGATGCACAAAATGGACATTTCATGGGTGAAAATAAAAAACCCTATATCTAGTAATGCTTTGTATCTTCCGCCACTACCAATAGTCAGTCAACTGGTAATATTTAGGTCAAAAACGATCACCGCACGGCCCAACCGAGGCTGAAAATTTTATTTTCCGCAAAACAACAAGTAAGTTAAGACTAAAACTTGGGTAAATTAGTTCTCTGTAAATGGGTTTTTGGGGGCAACTACCCCAAAGGACTGAAGGGTATCCCGACACCGCGTATAAACCCCAATCGGATAGTCTTGGGCCCTAATGATTCCGGGTTTGATATCATCCGGAGCAATTACCACCAGCTGTTTTATCTTGGCAATATGGGCTAAGGATGCTTTCGCCAATGTCGCTAAGAAAGACTTCGTATCTGTCCCGATTTTCCTTTCCTTAGCTTCCAGTTCAGAGGCGTTTTCCAAATACTTTTCGGCTTTGGTCAAAGTTGAAAGAGCCAGTTGGGACTTGTTGTTTTTAAAAAGCTTTTCGGAAGCCAGCAATCTCTTGTCCGCAAAAAGAACCGAGAGTTCGGCTTTGCGCATCGGATTGGTCGTCACCGTCAGCCAAATCCGATCCCTTAGGGCCTTAAGATACCAAAAGGGACTGTCCGGTAAAACACTTCCGGTGAAGACAAAAACATAGTCGATTGGGGTTGCAATTTCAGCTTCGGCGGTCGGCGGAGTGAGTTGAGGAGAAGCGGAAAAGACTCTGGGGCTGTAGGAATTAAAAACGGAGATAGCCAAAATCACGAAGGCAAAAGCAAGTGTAGACAAAACCACCGCAATCCTTTTTATCATTCTTATGTCGTAATCACATCAGGTAAGTTTAATGGTACTTTTTTACTCAACCTCTGTACCCTGTATTTAAACACCGCAGATTATAAATGTCAACAAAAACTATTTCTTTAATTACCGGGATTTGAGTTTTTTCATCTAAAAAGGATAATCGGCCAGGACCAGAGAACATGGAGAAGAATTGAGGAAACAATATTTTTGGTTCGGCTAAAGACAAAGGCCGAACCGATGCCAAAAAGCGTGGTCAGGAAAAGATAGACCATGGCAGCTGAGAAATCAAGTTTCCAGACAAAAATTGCAACCGGAATATGCACCAGGGCCCAACCAAAACTGGTGATTAGATTCGCCAACCACTCGTTTTTCAAAACCCACCACAGACGATTAAAAATATAGCCTCTAAAGGAGACTTCTTCTGAAACGGCGGTAGCCAAGGAAATCCCCAAAGCAGGCAAAAGTGCCCCCGGCCCGATATAAGCCCCGAAATTAAAAGATCCATATTTAACAAAATTCAAAAACACGGCCTCGATGGCAAAGACTGCTCCTAACCCGAGACTAAAATAGATGGCCGGAAAAAGGTTTTGCAAAGTAATCCCCAGCGAGGCAAGACCAAGTTTTTCCTTTTTTAAAATATAAAAAACGGGAATAAGCCAGATAATCGGTTTAAGAACCACTTCTTCGAAATTGTCAGGGAGTTTAAACAAAACCCGGTAAAATCCCCAAACCAGAAGAATATAAACCGCGAACCAGGTGGCGTGCTTTATAATAATTTCTTTTTTCGGCATAACTTAACTATACTAATAATATAATAACATGAGCAAAACCAGAAAGAGAATTATTTTCTTTACGGTCTTCGGCAGCATCTTCCTCTGGCTTTTCTGGGGTATCCCTTTACCCACTGCCCTTTCTACCAAAGCCGTGGCGGTTTCCACCAAACTCTTTGACCGAAACGGGAAACTTATCTACGAAATCTATGCCGAGCAAAGACGAACTCCGATTAAGCTTAAAGATTTACCTCTATTTGTTTCCCAAGCCACGATTTCAATTGAGGATAAAGACTTTTACCGAAATTACGGCTTTTCCCCGACCGGCATTATCCGAGCCGCCTACAAAACTATTTTTAAAAGAAGTCTTCAGGGAGGCTCAACCCTGACTCAACAGCTGGTTAAAAATGCCCTGCTGACTCCCGAGCGGACAATCAAAAGAAAAATCAGGGAGCTAACCCTAACCTTTTTTGTTGAGGCAATTTATCCCAAAAAAATACTTCTGGAAATGTATTTAAATCAAATCCCCTACGGCTCAACCGCTTACGGCATTGAAGCGGCCAGCGAGCTTTACTTTGGGAAATCGGCTAAAGAATTAGATCTAGCCGAAGCCTCGCTTTTAGCCGGACTATTAGCCTCTCCCACCCGCTATTCTCCTTTTGGCGCCCACCCGGAATATGCCAAACAAAGACAGGCTCTGGTTTTAGATCGGATGGTTGAGGACAAATACATCAGCCAAGATCAGGCAGAAGCAGCTAAGAGCGATGTTCTTAACTATGCGGCGGTTTCTGCCCCCAAAGCGCCTCATTTTGCTTTATGGATTAAAGACCAGTTGGTGGAAAAATACGGCGAAAGAACCGTTGAGCAGGGAGGTTTGAGGGTGGCCACGACGCTCGATTTGGATCTGCAAAACTTTGCCCAAGCTGTGGTCGCCACCGAAGTGGCCAAACTTAAAAAGCAAAATGTAGGCAACGGCGCGGTTTTGGTTACCCGCCCCAAAACCGGAGAAATCTTAGCCATGGTCGGCTCTAAAGATTATTTTGCCACCGATGAGGACGGTAAGGTCAATGTCATTCTGGCTAAACGTCAGCCCGGATCCTCAATCAAGCCTGTAAATTACGCTTTGGCCATCCGCGATAAAAAGATCACTCCGGCTACAGCAATCGCCGATGTGCCAACCTGTTTTAAAGTTGAAGGTCAACCCGACTACTGTCCCGTTAATTACGACGGGCTTTTCCACGGCTTGATACAGGCCAGATTTGCTCTGGGAAATTCATTTAATATGCCAGCGGTCAGAATCTTGGCCTTAAACGGAGTTGAGAATTTGGTTTACTTTGCCAACCAAATGGGATTAACTACTTTAATTGACCCTGCTCAATACGGCCTTTCTTTAACTTTGGGTGGAGGTGAAGTCCGGCCATATGATATGGCCGTCGCTTTTGGTGTTTTTGCCAATGCGGGTATTAAACAATCTTTAATCTCCATCACCAAAATTACGGACTGGAAAGGCAAGGTTTACGAAGAAACGAACGTTAAAGATATTGAACTAACCGGTGAGCGGGTGCTACCGCCGGATGTTACCTTCTTGATTTCCCATATCCTTCTGGATAACAACGCCCGCTCTGCGGCTTTTGGCGAATCCTCCTACCTTAATGTCAAAAATCACCCTGAAGTCTCCGTCAAAACCGGGACCACTAACGACCGCAGGGATAACTGGACTATCGGCTATACTCCTTTGGCTTTGGTGGTTACTTGGGTCGGTAACAACGACAACACACCCATGTCTGGGGCGGTCTCCGGAGTTTCGGGCGCCTCGCCCATCTGGAATAAAGTTATCAAAAATGTTTTGGATAAAACCGAAAAGGGAATATATGATAAAGAGGAAACCGGTCATGCCTGGCCGGGCCAGCCGGACGACATTTCCGGCAAATCAATTTGCGCCACTGACGGGCTCCTTCCCACCGGCGACGCGGGAAACCCCGGTTGTCCTTTAAGATTTGAGTACTTCATGGAAGGAACCGTGCCAGATAAAACCACCGGCCAAAAAATGGACTTAACCATTGTTAATTCAACCCAACAGCAAGCCGGAACCGACACTCCGCCCGATCAGATATCAATCCAAAATAGACCCGTCTATGTCGATCCTTTAGGAACCATTTACTGCATGGATTGCCCCATCGCCTCAAGCTCCGCAGTAATTAGATACCCACTTTAAAGATGTGGTTAAATTACTAATTCAATGTCACCCAGTCCCTTGGCTTTTGAAAAATAGTCCTCGTCGCATGTTAAAAAAACCGCATTTTGAGCCTTAGCTAGTACGTGATATGAAGTGTCATAAACCGTAGTTCCAATATCGTAAGAAACTTCTAATGCCTTTTTATACTGTTCTCTGGAACAAAATAAATACTTAATAGGTAGCTTAAGAAACGCTTCCAAATATTTCTTCGCGGAAATTGCATCCTTCTCCCCAAATCTAATTCCATTTGCCACCTCCAAAATTAAAAAATTACTGGAAATTACCTCTACACTTCCTTTCATCACTCCTTCCAAAATTACGCCTATTTTCTTGGCAATCGAGTTATCTTCCTTCAAGATAGACTTGAGTACGACCGAAGCGTCTATCAAATACGTTTTCATGCTCTTCCTCTCCTAATTGCTTCCATTATTTGTCGGTCATTAAGTTTGGGGGTAACCTTCCTCAAGTCAAAAAACGCCTTAACGGGATCTTTTGGTTCCAGCTTCTTCTCCAGAAGTTTTTCTTCCGTCGCCTCGGAAACAAAGCCACTTATGTCCCCTCTAGGAATAAGAGCCAATAGATCTTCATAGACATAATTCGGCAAACTAACCGTTACTCTTTGGGTATTCATACTGACAGTATGAACTAAGTTCTTACTGTTGTCAATCATTAAATAATTTTCCTTCTTATTTAATCCTAAAGCTGGTACAATACCGCCAAATGATTAAGGCCGTCAGAAAGTTCCTTATTCTTATAGGTAAACCTTTCTATTGGGCTCTTTCTTTGGTTGTTATTGGCCTTTTAGGCTTTCTTTACTTTATCGGAAATCTAACTCTCAAAATTTCCTTACCCAAAATAAAGCTTCCTAAATTCAAGCGGACTATCTATAAAGCCCCTAAGTTTAAAATCAGCCTCCCTAAACTAAAAATCAAACCCAAAATTATTGTTTCTGTCTCTTTTTTAACATTTTTACTTTTTACTTTTTACTTTTTAATTTTTAGGGGTCTTCCCTCCCCCAAGGACTTAACCTCGCGCCCCCTGCAGGTTTCAACCAAAATCTATGACCAAAACGGGGTACTTTTGTACAAAATCTTTAAGGATCAGAATCGAACTTTGGTCTCTTTGGCCGACATTCCTCTCCACGTCCGACTGGCCACCCTGGCTGCCGAAGACGCCGAATTTTATTCCCACCCGGGCTTTTCCGTTAAGGGAATTATTAGGGCCCTGATTAGAAACATTGAGAAAGACGAGCTTTCGGGAGGCTCGACCATTACCCAGCAACTGGTTAAAAACGCCCTTTTAAACCCCGAAAAAACTATTGTCAGAAAAATAAAGGAAATAATTCTGGCCATGCAGGTCGAAAGGGTTTTTACCAAAGATCAAATTCTCGAAATGTACTTAAACGAAGTATCTTATGGAGGCACCGCCTACGGAGTTAAAGAAGGGGCCCAGGAATACTTTAGTAAAAATTTGGATGAATTAACGCTATCCGAAGCCTCATATTTGGCGGGTTTGACCAAAAGCCCTACCAAATTTTCGCCGTTTGGCGGCAACCCGGAGATAGCCATCCAGAGAAGGGACGATGTTTTAAAGCTGATGAGAATCAATAAATTCATCACTGTCGAGCAGGAGGAAGAATCAAAAAATGAAGAAGTCAAAATCATTCCGGGAAATAAAGATATTAAAGCGCCCCATTTTGTCATGTATGTCAGACAAATTTTGGTTGATAAATACGGCGAGGATGTCGTGGAAAAGGGAGGTCTGGAAGTAACCACCTCGTTGGACCTTAACATCCAGCAAATGGCAGAGGGGGTGGTTAAAACCGAAATAGAGAAACT
>Ga0100395_1001255_pt1 | contig 19217 bp, 20 predicted proteins | sample CryGeymeta201519_FD_81542 | JGI IMG/M metagenome (GOLD analysis project Ga0100395, IMG submission 81542) | Groundwater microbial communities from Crystal Geyser aquifers in Utah, USA - Crystal Geyser metaG 2015-19 | ecosystem: Environmental > Aquatic > Deep subsurface > Groundwater | place: USA... | reverse complement strand
TGAATGTTGGTGTCTTGGCAACATTTGATGATCGTATTAGCATCAAAGACCTAATGGTTCCAGCTGGAGTGGAAATATTAGCTGAGCCAGACGAGGTGATTGCGTTGATCTTGCCGCCGCGTAAAGAAGAAGTTGTCGCGCCGATCGGAGAAGGAGTAGCTGAAGAAAAAACAACAGAGGAGAAGCAAGAAGACGGGGAGTCGGAGAAGGAAGAAAAAGAGTAGGTGCGGATTCTCTTACCTTAAATCAAGAAACTCACAAGACGTCATCCCGAACTTGGTTCGGGATCTCTAAACGGACAACAATAAGATGCTGAAACAAGTGGAAAACAAGTTTTCTGCAAGCAAGCAGCACGACGGTCATATTCGAAATTACTAATCTGTGTCTAAACGGTCTACAATTATCGCATTTTTAGGGGCGGGAGTTGGTTTTGGTATCCTATCTTTTTTTGTTGCGCCTATTCGTTATTCCGAGGCCGAGGGTGTTACTCAGCTTAAAAATGATTTGAATCAGCAATTGGAAGAGGTTCAGCAACAAATCGAGGTGTATCGCGGTCAGATCAAGCAAAGAAGCGCTGACGCAAAGAGCCTGAAGAGGGATATTGCCATTCTGGATGATCAAATCGCTCAAGGCGCCTTGGAGATTAAGCAAATAGAGTTGGCCATAAAGAAATTTGATATTGTTTTAGAGGCGCAAAAACAGGAAATAGCGGAAGTCGACGAACAGCTGGGCCAGGAAAAAGTTCTTTTGTCGGAGTATCTAAGGACAATAAACGATTATGACCAGAAGAGTTTGTCGGAAGTGCTTTTGGAGAATGAAAATTTCTCCGATTTTTTTAATGAGATACAATCTTTGGACGAAATTCAAGATAAGATACGAATTGGATTTCAAAAAATACTGTTTTTGAAAAATAGACTGGAAGAGAAAAAATCCGATCTGGAGCAGGAGAGACAGCAGCAAGATGATCTGCGTGCGCTTCAACAGCTTCAGCAAAGATCACAGCAGGAGCAAAAGGATAAAAAGAAAGATTTGCTGGGGAGAACCAACGGCCAGGAGTCGTTATTTAATGCTTTGATAAAAAGGGCGTATTCGGATAGCGCGTCAATCAAAAGCCAGCTTTATTTGCTTGAGGGCGTTGGTTTGCGAATGACCATTGAAGAAGCCTTGGCTTACGCCGAATATGCCAGCGCGAAAACCGGGGTTCGTCCCGCCTATTTATTGGCGGTTCTGAAGGAGGAATCGTCTTGGGGGACCAATGTTGGCACCGGTTCTTGGCGGACCGATATGAATCAGAGAGATCATCAGGCGTTTCTGGATATTTGTAAAAAATTGAAAGTCGATCCGAATAAAATGCCGGTTTCCCGAAAGCCATCGTATGGCTGGGGTGGCGCAATGGGGCCGGCGCAATTTTTGCCCAGCACTTGGTTGGACCTGGAGCCGAAAATTATCAAATTGACCGGGCATGATCCGCCCAATCCATGGGATATTAATGATGCTTTCATGGCGGCCGGCCTAAAGCTAGGCGGCAACGGCGCTAACCTTGGCGCTCCCGACGCGGAGTGGAAAGCGGCAATGGTTTATTTCGCCGGCGGAAACTGGAACAATCCGCTTTACCGTTTTTATGGCGATAGCGTCATGGATTTGGCCGAAGTCATTCAGGAGCAGGTTAACGCGATAAGGGGGGAATAGCCGACAAAAAGTAATTCCTCCCTTTTCCAAGGGGAGGTTGGGAGGGATTTATAAATGGCATGGAAATATGAAAAACCACAATTAAAGAATATGGCAAGGAGTTTGAGGAGTAATATGACAGATGCCGAAAGAAAATTGTGGTCTGAGTTGAGAGGAAAGAAAATAAACAACCTGCAATTCTACAGACAAAGACCAATAGGTAGATATATTGTTGACTTTTATTGCCCGAAGAAAAACTTGGTTATTGAAATAGACGGCGGCCAGCATTATGAAGACATGGCGATTAAGTTGGACGAGAAAAGAACCAATTATTTAAAAGAAGAATTTAATTTAAGAATTTTAAGATTTACGAATTTAGAGGTGTTAAAAAATATTGAAGGCGTAATAATAAGATTGATTGAAGAAACAAAATAATCCACCCCAACCCTCCTTTGCAAAAGGAGGGAGTTAATTAGAAAATAAAAAAACCCTCGATTGAGGGTTGGGCTACGAATGTTTATGGCCGCAGTGAGGACAAATTTTAGTCAATACTTTGTCCAGTCTGGGGTCCCAGAAGAAAGTTTGTTTACAATGAGGACATTGTATTTCTTCGATTGCTTGATTATTTTTGTAATGCACCGATACGAATGACCAGCCCAAAATATCTGGGGGGTGACTATTGTCTTTTTCTTCCATTTCTTCTCCCTTTTCGTTGTTTTACTTCTCTAATCCTCTTTTAAGGTGCTTGATTACCGCCCTTAAGTTGCCCTCCATGATATCCTCTAAATTGTGCCATGATTTGCCGATTCGATGGTCGGTGATCCGGTTCTGGGGGTAATTGTAGGTACGGATTTTTTCAGCGCGCATAGCTGAGCCGATTTGGTCGCGCCGTTCCTGGGCGATTTCCTGTTGTTGCCGTTGTTGTTGGATATCGTAAATTTTAGTCCTTAAAATTCCCATCGCCAATTCCCGATTTTTGATTTGCGATCGTTCGACTTGGCACTCAACAATGATGCCGGTCGGCCGGTGCGTTAGGCGGACGGCAGTTTCAACTTTGTTAACATTCTGGCCGCCTGGTCCGGACGATCTAAAGGTCGCGAAGTCCAAATCGCTTGGATTTATCTGGATCTCAACTGTCTCTACTTTTGGTAAAACTGCCACACTAGCTGTTGAAGTGTGGATCCGGCCGTTTTTTTCCGTCTTGGGTATGCGTTGTACCCGATGGACACCGCTTTCATGTTGCAGCTGGTCGTAGGCGTCTTCTCCCTTAATTTCCGCCGTCAGGCTTTTATAGCCGCCAAGGGGAGAGGGATGGGTGTCTAAAAGCAAAAACACCCAATTCTGGTTTTGGGCGTATTTTTGATACATCCTGAGAAGGTCGGCGGCGAAAAGAGACGCTTCGTCACCTCCCGCCCCGGCACGGATTTCCAAGATAATACTTTTAGCCATATTGAAAAACGCTTACGCTTTTGTTGCTTTGCGCGATTGGCGCTTTTGCCGTTTCTCTTTTTTTGTGACTTTCGTTCCTTTCTTTTCCATTCTTTTCTTGAATTTATCCACTCGTCCTGCCGTGTCGATTAGTTTTTCTTTGCCGGTATAGAAGGGGTGGCAGGCCGAACAGATCTCTACTCTTAGTTCCGGTTGCGTTGCCCCGGTTTTAACCGTGTTCCCGCAAGCGCATTTTATTATCGCGTCTTGATAATATTTGGGATGAATGTCTTTTTTCATGGAATGTGTTTGAAAATAGGCGAATTTATCTAATATACGAATTTTTCGACAAGGTTTCGTATATTATTTTCATTCGTATTTTAGCGATTACTTCGCTATTCTATCATAAATCAGATTTTTGACAAGTGCTTTTGTGTCTGTCCGGCGGCGATTAGGTTTTATCTGCCATGGGGGTGGATTATTTTCGGGATACTTGCTAAAATAACTAAAGCGTGTATAATTGTGAGTAATAATAGCAAGAATAAGGTGATATCGCATCGTGAATAATGATATCAGGTTTGTCTGTAGCGTTCCTCGTATCTTGCGGGGCGCGGTCACGGACGGCTGGTATCAGTTTTATTTTTAAGCCATGGCAGAGAAAAAACAAACGTCATCGGGCAGGGGTGTTTCGTCTCTCCCGACCAACGAAGAAATGTTTGAAGCTGGGGTGCACTTTGGCCACCAGGTAACCAAATGGACTCCCAGAATGGAGCCGTATATTTTTGGTTCAAAGAATAATATCCACATTATTGACCTCGACAAAACAATCGAAAAATTAAAGGAGGCGTTGGATTTTATACGGACGCTTTTGGCCAGCGGCGGGAATATTCTTTTTGTTGGCACTACTCCGATGGCAAAAATGGTTGTCGAAGAAGCGGCCCCGTTATGTCAAATGCCTTATGTTTCCGAGAGATGGCTCGGGGGAACGCTAACTAACTTCAAGATTATCTTAAAACGGCTGGATCATTTCAGGGATTTGGTGAGAAAAAAAGAGGGTGGCGAACTGGCCAAGTATACCAAAAAAGAGCAGCATGATTTCAACGAAGAGATAAAAAAACTGGAACGTAAATTCGGTGGTATAAAGAAGCTGACCAAAAGACCTGACGCGCTTTTTGTTTTTAGCGCCAAAAAGAATCTGTTGGCTATTAAGGAGGCGAGGGCGGCGGGTGTTAAAATTGTCGCGCTCTGCGATACCAACATTGATCCGAAGCTTGTCGATTATCCGATTCCTTCCAACGATGACGCGCTCTCAGCTTTGCGATTAATGGCCGATTATGCCGTAAAAGCGATCGAGGAAGGAAAGAAAGGCGTTAAATCCGAGGTGGAAAATAAGAAATCAGAAACAAATACAAATGACCAAAATTTAAAATCATAAACGGTTTAGGAAATTTGGTAATTTGAATTTATGGTTTGTTTCGAATTTGGTGCTTCGAAATTCGAATTTTAAGTTTATGGATATTAATAATGTTAAAAAACTTCGAGAAGACACCGGCCTTTCGGTTATGGAGTGCAAAAAGGCTGTCGAGGAGGCGGCTGGCGACTTTGAAAAAGCAATGGCAATTTTAAAGGCGAAAGAAAGTGTTCTGGCGGCTAAAAAAACGGGAGTGGAAACCAGAGAGGGCTTGGTCGAGGCTTATATTCATAGTAATGGCAAAATAGGCGTTTTGTTAGAATTATCTTGCCAGACGGATTTTGTGGCCAGAAACAGCGATTTTAAGAAGTTAGCGCGTGATTTGGCTATGCAGATTGCGGCTTGTGATCCGGCCGACCTGGAAACCCTACTTTCCCAGCCATTTATTAAAGACGCTTCTAAGACGGTCGGCGATCTGCTCCAAGAAAGCATCGCCAAGACCGGAGAAAATATCAAGGTAGGTCGATTCTCAAGATTTCACATTTGATCTAAGTAACATGTTGCTCATCATTTTTTATCTTTTGATGCTTTTGGCCCTTCTCGGAATAGCCGCGATTGTTATAAGAAAAATTCCTATTTTAACGAAATTACCTCTTGAGCCGGAAGGAGAATCTCTGCCGAAGATGCAAAATGTGGCTGTTGGTCTTATTAGGGGAGTGGCCACAAGACCTTATCATTGGTTGATGTTTTTTGGTTGGACGGAAAAATTATTGCGCCGGACCAGAATTTTGTTTCTAAAAATCGATTCTTTTTTCGTTTCCTTAATCGCCAAGTCCAGGAATAAGTCTCAAGAACTGGCGGTAAAATCACGGGAGTGGGTGAGTGAAAAGCGGATGAAAAAGATCGAAAAACTGAAATTAGTGGCCAGACTGAAAATGACTGTGGAGCAAAAAGAGGAACATCTTTTGCGGAGCTTGAGGCAGAATCCAAAGGATATAAAGGCTTATCGGGAATTAGGTTTATTGTATTTAGAATGTAAAAATCAGCAGGATGCTACGGCTGCTTTCGAGGAGGTTTTAAGGCTGAACCCCGAAGACGAAATGGCAAAAATGAAGTTGGAAGAAATGAAAATTAAAGAAGCCGGCCCGGTTGTCGGTGAAAATAAAAACAGCGAATCGCAAACATAGACCGGACGCGCGGTTAAATTGCGTCTTTTCTTTTTGCTTTTGCCAGCGTAGCTCCCCATAGTAGAAATTTCGTTTCACTACGGGGCAGGCAGTGATATCTCGTATTATAGCAAGTCAAGCGCGGAGTGGGGAGCAGCGGTTTTGCGAAGTCCCGTATAAATATGCCGGAGTAACTCAGGGGTAGAGTAGTAGTTTTGTAAACTACAAGCCGTGGGTTCGAATCCCACCTCCGGCTCACTGGCATAGACATATTTTGTACGGGATAAACCGTAGGTCGCCGGTCCAATCCCGGCCTCAGGCTCCTTAGGCTCGGGCGTGGGCAAGGCGGATAAACCGTAGGTCGTCCCGCTAAACGGGGCCGTTGGCCCCAAGCCTGTTTGTTTCTGCTTTTTGTTCGGAACGCGGATCGAAACTGCTTCCGATTGGAGCTATGCTTTTTTTTGTTGAAAAACTATAAGAGATGGGATATGATAATTGTGGCATAATTACAGCGAAGCGGTTGGATATTTTTACGGGCGGGTCGCATAGCGGCAATTGCATCAGACTGTAAATCTGACGTCCTCTGGACTACGGGGGTTCGAGTCCCTCCCCGCCCACATAACCCGGTTATTATGGAGGCAAGAAATCGATAGTGGAGAGCGAGTAGGCCGTTGTAGCTCAGTTGGCAGAGCAACTCCATGGTAAGGAGTAGGTCCGCGGTTCGAATCCGCGCAACGGCTCACCGTATAAAAAACAGCAAGATTTTATGCCAGCAATATCTTCCACAAGAAAATATCTGACCATTTTTATTGTTTTGGGCGCTTTGTTTCTTGCCTGGATTGGGGTCAATAAATGGCAGTATGGAAAGATGCCTTGGGAAATGTTGAAAGAGGCGAATAACAGATTGAATCAAGAAGCGACCAGCGGCGTCGAAAGCGAAGCAACGACCTCAAACGAAACAAAGCCGCAGGCGCCGCAAGTGGCACGGCAGGCGACAATGAAAGATATTGCCGGCAAAATCGGCGATCTTTCGCCCGCCAAGCCGGTTTTGGGGGGCAAGTGGTATGTAACGCGGTTTTGGTTTGTTTCCGATGGCAATAATTATGCTTATGTCGAGTACGAAGACGGCCATATCATGGGGCGAATTCTTGTGTCGGCCGGGGAGAAAAGTTCGGCGTATAAAGTGGTCGCCTATTTCGAGCCGGGGGAGAGCGACTGGGCGTTAAAGCAGGGAGAAGACACGATGGCCGGCAAACCTTTGGATTTATACGAGTTTGACGAGAGTAAAAACGAGTGGGTTAAGAAGAACTAATAATCTAATGCGAAAAATACGAACAACGATGCGAAATATGCGAAAATAGTTGGTTAGCATCATTCGCATCAAATTTCGCAAAATTCGCATTATAATTTCAATGAAGAAGAAACGCGATTTAAAAAAACTTCAGTGCACCGTTTGCAAAAGGTATAATTACTATGTTTATAAAAGTCGGGGGGCCAAAGAAAAAAAACTGGCCATGAAAAAATTCTGCAAGTGGTGCAAAAAACATACTCCGCATAAAGAAGCTAAGGTATAAACTAATGCGAAAAATACGAACAACGATGCGAACGATGCAAAAATGATCAGTTTGCATTATTCGCATAAAAGTTCGCAAGATTCGCATTATGGTTTGGTGAATAAAGCAAATAATCTGAAGAAATACCAGGAATTGTGCCGGAAGACCGCCAAGAAATTTGACGACGCGGATAAAGAAATTTTGACCTGGGGTTTAGGCATTGCCGGAGAAGCGGGCGACGTGGCCGGCTGTATCAAAAAAACAGTCAGCCATAATAACGACCAGCGGGACGGCATCAAAGAAAATATTGGCGATACTCTTTGGTACGCTGCAATGATTTGCAATTTTTTTGGTTGGGAACTTGACGAGATATTGAACGAAAACTTTAAAAAACTTCAGGCCAGATATCCCGAAGGATTTTCCGAGGCGGCGGCCAAAAGGGGAGGCAAACGGATTGACTGGAACGAGAAAAAGTAAAATTTTATTTTTGTCATTCCCGCGAAAGCGGGAATCCAGAGCCGGTATCTTAAATTATAAGCGGGCTTGGTATAGTGGTATTACAACGGTCTCCAAAACCGTTAACGGGGGTTCGATTCCCTCAGCCCGTGCACAATTTTTGTCCAAATTTATAATTTGACTACAAAAATTAGTGTCCCGCCGAAGCTTCAGCGTAGGAGGCTTAGCGAAGGTGGACCATCCTCGTTTTGCTTGCGAAAAACCGCTCCACGGGCGGTTTTTTGGTTGGATCCGGTCCGCGCCTAAACGGCTCAACAAGATTTCCCGTTGAGCCGTTTAGGTTGCCCCGCAGAATCACGCAGTAGCTCTACGGGGTGCCCGGCCAGCGCGGCGATTTTTTGTTGAAGGAAAGTAAAATTTGGGGTAAGCTAAAAACAGATAAGATTTTTAATTGTTCAAAATAGATTTTAAAGTATATTCGAAGTAGACGCGAATTCTAACAGGGGCGTAGATTATGAATCAAGGCGGAATTAAAAAATTTCTTGATGATTTTCAAAACAAAAGGGAGCGCACGATTGTTATTGTTGATTTTGGCAATGTAGAGAAATGGAAATACGGATTGGGTTGGCGAATGGGCGTCCGAGAGCTTGCGTCGTTAGTTAAGCATTTTACTTGCGGCAAACGATTTCTCCGTCGGTTTTATTATGGAGCGGATTATGGTCCGGATGAAAAATCAACAACGCTAACTGACTGGTCAAAATATATGCTCCGTACCGCCGATCTCAACGGCTTTGAGGTTATAGACAAGCAAGTGAAGTACATACACAGCCTTGATAATGTGCATGGCTTTGAGAAAAAGTGTGATTTAGACGTTGAGATGGCAGTTGATCTTATTCGTGAAAGAGGCAATTATGACAATATCGTGTTATTTTCTGGGGACGGCGATCTAGTAACGGCACTGAAATATCTCAATGATGAGTATGACAAGAAAGCGATAGTTATGAGCGCTCGTGGCCACATTGGGAGAGAGATTATTGACGCCAGGCGAGACGGAGTAGTGAGCGAGATACTTTACGCGGATGATTTTGAATACCGGCTAAATATGGATAGATTCCGCAAAAATAGATAAAAAATCAAAAGCCCCGCCTTGCGGCAGGGCCTCGATCAAAATCCGTGCAAGCCTTTGCTTACATCCTCAATATACGCTTTTTCGATTAAAAGTCAATGAATTTTATCCACAACGGCCTGCTCGGCCATTTTTTTGTTTTTTGCGGAAAGCCGCCGGAGGAGCGGATTAACGCCTAAAAATTCAACGGCTCAACGGGATTTCTCGTTGAGCCGTTGGGGGATTGGCCATCTCGGCGGTTCGTTGACGTATCTATATCGTTTTAATTTTTCCGATTGAGGTTTTTTGTTTCGGGTGGTAAGATTAGGCGGGAACCATGAAATTGGTATTCGATGAAAAAATTGCCGAAAGTTACAAAAGTGCCTCACAAAAGGCGCGTGTTTTAACCGAGTGCTGGATTGATAATGAAATTTTCTGCCCGAATTGCGGATGTTTAAATATCGATAAATATCCGAGTGGCCGGCCAGTCGCCGATTTTTACTGCGCTAATTGTCGGGAAGACTACGAATTAAAAAGCAAGCAAAACGGAATCGGTATGAAAATTGTTGATGGCGCGTACCGGACCATGATTGAGCGGTTGTCGGAGGCCAATAACCCCAACTTTTTCTTCTTAAATTACGATTTAACAAATCTCGCAGTTACTAACTTTTTTGTCATTCCTAAGCACTTTTTCGTGCCGGAGATAATCGAGAAACGAAAGGCGCTTTCGCCGACCGCCCGCCGTGCCGGTTGGGCCGGTTGCAATATTCTACTCAATCATATTCCCCAAACCGGCAAAATATTTTTTGTCCGTGATGGGCGAATCGAGCCCAAGGAAAAAGTGCTTGCCGACTGGAGGAAAACCTTGTTTTTGAGAGAAGAAAAAGAAGTTTCGGCCAAGGGTTGGCTGCTCGATACTATGAGATGCGTTGATAAGGTTGGCAAACGCGAATTTACGCTTAACGATGTATACGGTTTGAGGATGAATTAAGCCGGCTGCACCCGGAAAACAAACATATAAAGGATAAAATCCGCCAGCAGCTGCAAGTTCTGCGGGACAAAGGTTATCTGGATTTTGTATCCCGTGGTATCTATAAAACGATATGAAACTGAAAAATTTTATTAAAAAACTGGAGGAGATTGCCAAAAAATATGGCGATAATGCGGAAGTTGTTATGGCCGATAATATTCCTGTTGCAACTCCGGCTTTTCGGGAAAATTATTCCGGTAACGAAAAAGTGATAATAACCGACAAAGAATAAAACATGGAAATTTCTCTCTCGCCATTTTAGGCGAAAATACTTTTGCATTTCAACCCACTCTGGCGGGTGTTTGTGATGTGCAAGGGATACGGCGAAGACTATGAAAATTTTACCGAGCTGGTTTGGGAAGACGATAAGCATCTTGATTTTAACGACCGCCAAACCTATCCCGAATTTCAAATATGGATTATTTAACCCTCCAAACTCAATACGACAAAATCTATTCCTATTTCAGAACCACAACCGAGCCGCTCGATTCTTTGGAATGGGATGGTCGGGTTTTGCGTGTTTGGTATAAAAATTCAATTGTTGAGATTTATAGGCATGCCGATTTAACGAAGCTGATAGAGGGCTTTTAAGCGATAAACGCTTGCCGTCGGCGAAAATAAAAATTGTGGAGGGAGAAAAATAAATTTATGAAAGATTGGAAGGAATCAATTTCTTCAACTCTCAATCCAATGTTTGCTGATTGGAAATCAGAAAAAGAAGAAAAACTGAGGGCGGACAAAGCGGCCCTCGACAAGATACTTGAAATATTTCCCCAAACGGCGACAAGGTTTTTTATTGACGATCTATTCAATGGTTACTATAGAAGATATTTTCTCAAGAGCTTAGACGAATATGAAAGGCTATACAAAGAGCCAACTTCTGTCTTTTTTGATAAAAAAATAGAGGGTGTCCGAGCGGATTTCAATAGTGCTTTCGGCGACCTTTTGAGTTTTTTGATCAGTCATTTTTTTTGTGCTTCCTTGGACTCGGATTTTTTTTCTTTATATCCAGACCTGAAAGATAGTTCAAAAGAAAAAGATAGACATTTATTTGATCGCCGGCTGAAAGAATTGCGGGAGATTCTAGATAATTTCGAAGATAAATATAATATTTTTTTGAAAATAGCCAAGGCGAGGCTGGTCAAACATAATAGATTTGATACTTGTTGGAAAAAGACATTTCTAATATTAATAATTATTTCGTTAGCATTGTTAATTGGCATCGGAATTGGCAGAAGTTCTAAGCAGGTGCCAGTCGTGCCGGATGGTGATTCCGTGGTGAATAATGAGAAGGACGCTATTTCGGAGGACGAAAATGAAAACAGTAATATTGTTGCGGGTGAGAATCTGATTAGGGGCGATTTGGTAAAAGTTACGCGCGTTGTTGACGGCGACACGATTGAAATAGAGGGCGGCGAAAAAGTCAGATATATCGGGATTGATACGCCGGAAACGGTTGATCCGAGAAAGACGGTTCAGTGTTTTGGCGTGGAGGCCTCGGCAAAGAATAAAGAATTGATTGAAGGAAAAGAAGTTCGTTTGGAAAAAGATATAACCGACAGGGATAAATACAATCGGCTGTTGCGGTATGTTTGGGCGGACGACACCCTTATAAACCTTGAGTTGGTCAAACAAGGGTTTGCTTATTCCTATTCCTATCCGCCCGATATAAAATATCAGGATCAATTCGTGAAAGCTCAAGGAGAAGCAAGAGAAGCCAAGCGGGGATTGTGGAACGCGTGTCAGTCCGATTCGAGAGTGCCGGGCGATATATCATTACCCGTCCCGGAAGAAGAGCCGACTGGAAGTTGTGTGATCAAGGGCAATATTAGCGCCTCTGGCGAGAAGATTTATCACCTGCCCGATTGCGGTTCGTATAGCAAAACACAAATAAATGAAAGCCGCGGTGAGAAATGGTTTTGTGCCGAGACCGAAGCCCAAGCCGCCGGCTGGCGCGAGGCTCTAAATTGTTCGTAAAAAATTAGCGAAATAAATTCATGGAGCTGTTTTTTGCCAAATGTGAGAAAAGAAATTTTAAAAAGATACCGCGCACGTATTCTGTAAAACCATTGGTCAAAGCCGGTAATTTTTGCATCTTTCCCGAATTGGCGATTTTAGAATATTTTAAGAAAAAAGGATATAGGGGGCTTTGGGTTGATGCTTTTCATAAAAAATATTGGACGAATTGCGATAAAAAATGCTCTTTTGATGAACTGGAGAGTGATTGTCAGAAGATTGTTAGGGGGGTGGAGGAATTAAATAATGGGAAAATAAGCGGTTGCCGGGATTTGATTATTTGGAAAGGAAATAAAATTAAATTTGTGGAGTCTAAGGGTAAACCGTGCCACGATAAAATCCGCAAAAGTCAGCTTGATTTTAAAAATGGGTTGATGAGCGCAAAATTTAAAGAAAAAGATTTTACCATAATTGAATGGGATTTTTTAAAAGGTAATTTAGGAAAATAAATTTATGGCTAAAAATATGTTAAATATGCTCAAAAAAAACATTGGGAAATATCAGAAAAAGCAGGATTTGGAATTGAGGGTTCAGCCCCGCGCGAACAAGATAAGAACCAGTTCCAAGCAGATCACCGCTCTGTTGCGCAGAAACAATATTAAACAGGCCAAGGAGTTGTTTGTTGAAATAACGTGCGACTGGAGGTCAATTAATAAGGCAGCCAACGACAGCCATGATTTATTAAATTTGTCTTGTTACAAAGAGGCAGCCGAAGAATATGTAGAAGCGCTGGCGTATTGGAGTTTTTTGGCGAGTGTTGATTTGTCTATTCCTGAATTTGTCAGAGTGGATACAGAAGAGGTGATTTCGGGGATTTGCGATTTTACGGGGGAGCTTGTTAGGAGAGCCATCACCGAGGCCAGCGCGGAAAATATTGATAAAATAATTACATATAAAAAAATAACAGAAGATATAGTCGAAGAATTGACTAAAATCCGGCTTGGAAAAAAGATGCGAAGCAAATATGACGATGCCGAGCGAAATTTAAAGAAGTTGGAAAATGTCATCTATGATATTAAAATGAAAATGATTAGAAATCGAAGCGAAGGCGGCGCGGGCGAATAGAGGCTCCCACTTTATCATTGGTCTTGTTACAACATTCCAACATTCTGCAGAATGTTGGAATGTTGTTTGCGATGTGATATAATGATTTTGTATGGCGAAAACGACAAAAACAGGCAAACAGCTGGAGCGGTACTTTAAGGGCGTGGCCAATCACTGGCGGATTGACGTCCTTTTTTTGTTGAGCGAAAAAGACAATCTGTCTTTGGACGCCATCGCGAAAGAGCTGGATTGCAATTTCAAAACGATTTCCGAACATACCAAAAAGCTTGTTAATGCTGGTCTCCTGAATAAAACATACCGGGGCAGGGAGGTCTCTCACTCACTCTCGCCCTACGGTCGCAGATTCATCACGTTTATAATGACATTCTAATATTCTGCAGAATGTTGGAATGTCATTGCTGGTGTTCGGCGGTGGAATCGCAATCGCTTGCCCTTTTTGCTCCAGCGGCGTAAAACGCGTAAAAATTGCTCAAAAATAGTAAATTTTTGAAAAAAGTTTAGAAGACTTAAGCGGGGAACACGAGAAAAAATATTATCGGGAGAAATCCGAAAAAATGTTTTGAACTGGAAGGAAATCGAAGAACTGGACGCCAAATTGGCACATCTCGCATAATATTTAGCATTTTTTGCATAGTTTGTCATATTTTTGCATAGTTTTGAGTGGTACTTGCATAGTTTTACAAATTATGATAAACTGCTGGTATGGAAGAAAAACTATTAACTATCACCGAGGCCGCCGAAATTTTAGGCGTTTCGGTCGACACATTGCGCCGCTGGGACAAAAGCGGTAAGTTGGTCGCGATCAGAAAAGAAGGGGGCACCCATCGATATTATCGCCAGAGCGATTTGGAAATATTCGCCAGCGATTTGGTAAAATTAGCCCATGATTGGATTAACGATGGCATGGAATTACCTGTCACCTTTTATTGCTCCAACAGTTCTATTTTCCAAGCGCGGCTCGCCAAGATGCAGGATGCATTAATGCGGTCCGGCACTTTTGATTTTATATTGCCGCTCATTGTTGCCGTCGCCGGTGAAATCGGCAATAATTCTTTTGACCACAACCTTGGGAGGTGGCCGGATATCCCGGGTATATTTTTCGGATATGACATCGGTAAGCGCCGGGTTGTGCTGGCTGATCGCGGGCTTGGCGTTCTGGCGACGCTAAAACGAGTTCGGCCGGAATTAAAAAATCATTTGGAAGCTTTGCGCGTCGCGTTTACCGAAATTGTTTCCGGCCGCGCGCCCGAAGCGCGGGGCAATGGGTTGAAATTTGTCCGGCAGGTGGTCGCGGAGAATCCTATCAGCTTGTTTTTCCGGAGCGGAGACGCTGAGCTACGTTTGAAAAAAGATAACGATCAATTATTCATTACAAGGTCGCATATCAACACCCATGGTTGTTTCGCGGTAATCGAGTTTTAAAATATAATTATAATCCATTAATTTTATGCGCATTGAATTAAAAAAATTTGGCACAACATTAATTTCGCGGCAGGCGGGCAAAGAGGCCTTGGCGGCATTCCAGTCCAGTTTGGCCGAACTCAAACCGGACGAAAATCTCGAAGTCGATTTTGGCGGCGCCATTACTTTTTCTCCGTCCTGGGGCGACGAATTTTTAACTCCTTTGTTAAACCAGCTTGGCGATCGCCTCATATTATTGCCGACTGACAATCCGTCGGTGAGAATTACCGTGGAGCTGCTCGAAAGAACGCAGGATAAAAAATTCAGGCGTGCTTAACCGCAGGAAACGTATAAAACCCGCATTGGCTAAAAAATTCAACGGCTCAACGGAATTTCCCAGTGAGCCGTTAGCGAAAAACGCTCCCAATGCCCCCTTGTTGGCTTACGGCAGGCAGTTGTTGGACCCGATTGGGACGTTGAACGGATGCTTTTAAAATCATGATAATAATCTTAAGCGTCGCCATATTTTTGCTTGGCTATGTTGGCATATCCCAGGAGCATTTTTTGAAAATAAGCAAGACTTCCATTGCTTTGCTTATTGCTGTGGTTTTGTGGTTATTGGTTGTTTTTGGGCGGTTGGGAAACGTAGGATTTGCCCTCACTGAATCTGCCGGAGAAATTTTTGGGTTGGTCATTTTCCTCCTTTCGGCCATGACGCTGGTGGAAATTCTGACTCATTACGGATTATTCGATTATTTATACACAAAGCTTCTCAAGCTGAACTTGGGTGATAAAGCCCAGTTCTTTATCATTACCTTTCTTGCCTTCATCTTTTCAGCCTTTTTGGATAACCTGACGACAACCATCGTTTTCTTGCAAATCGCCAGTAGATTTTTTAGCGGGAAAAATCTTCTTAGATCTGCTTCGGCAATTGTGATCGCCGCTAATGCCGGGGGCGCGTTCTCTCCCATTGGCGACGTGACGACAACCATGCTTTGGCTGGCAAATAAGTTTACGGCTCAAACTATTTTTACCCAGGCATTTCTTCCGTCGCTCACAGTTTTTTTCGCCAGCACTTTATTGATAGGCAGATCAATCGTTTCTGATACCAAAGACAGAGCAGAATACGCAAAACCATTGGGAAAAATTGAATGGTTTGTTATAAGCCTATGCCTTTTGTCTTTTTTTCTGCCCCTGTTTATGACCTTCGCGCACTTGCCTCCGTATTTCGGTTTGTTGCTGGGACTCGGTGTTGTTTGGCTGGTAGTTGATCTGGCCAGGCTTCGGAGGCCGGACAGCACCAGTTTATCAACATCCATCGAGAGGTTTTTCCAGAAAACGGACATTGCCAGTTTATACTTTTTTATCGGCATTCTTCTTGCCATAGGAGCGCTTCGGCATTTGGGAGTTTTAGAGATGATTTCTCATTGGGTGTTTACCGCAGTTCCATCTGTAACAAGAATCATTTGGGGAAATATAGCTATCGGCGGGTTGTCTGCTGTCTTTGACAACATCCCCCTTACTGCGGCGGCAATCGACATAGTAAAAACTATCGATCCCAGCCTTTGGGTTCTTTTGGCGCTGACGGTTGGAGTCGGCGGCTCTCTTCTTCTTATCGGTTCCGCTCCCGGAATTATTGCGATGACAATAGTCAAAGAGCTGACATTTGGCGCGTACTTAAAAATTGCCTCACTGCCCGCCTTGATGGCGTTCATACTTGGAATATTTGTTTGGTTTTTGCAGTATCATTATTTGGGGTAGGATTAGGTAATTAATAATAATGAGATGACCGTTTTATAGTGTCTCATTTGCCGGTTTAAGACTTGACCGAGACGGGTCAGCCGGGGCTGGTAAAAGCGGCTGGGAACCCTGTCGAATACGGACATCTTGACAGAAAACAACTTTTTTTATATAGTTAAAATGTTCTTTATAAAGAAATCTGGTCGAGTTTCTAATTTAAGAGTAGCCATAAAATAATCATATGAACGGAGTTATTAAAACTCTTACAGAGAAGGGGTTTGGATTCATTACTCGTGAAGGCGAGGCAAAAGATCTTTTTTTTCACTCTAAAGAGTTGAAAGGCGTGACTTTTGAAGAGTTGAAGGTTGGCGATGCCGTTACTTTCGAAGTCGCAGATAGCGAAAAAGGGCCGAATGCTATCAATGTGTCTCGCGTCTAAAGGCTAATTTATAAATTTACAAAAATGCCGCGCGTTTCGCGAGGCGTTTTTGGTCCGACCTAAAAATAGCGAACTAACCAGGTTTCTGTTAAAATATACCCCTGGGGATATTTAAACTCTCTGCCAACCGGCGGATCGTTAAAATCCAATTATTGAAATAATGGAAAAAACCCAAGAAAAATTTGACGTAGCAGTTATTGGCGGAGGACCGGCCGGGATGATGGCGGCGGGCAGAGCGGCGGAACTTGGCGCCCGGGTTGTTTTGATCGAAAAAAACCAGAATCTCGGGAAAAAGCTTTTAATTACAGGGAGCGGCCGCTGTAATATTTCCCAAGCCGAATTTAACGACAAAAAATTCGTTGAAAAATTAGGAAAAAAGGGGCAATTTCTTTTATCGGCGCTTTCTGTCTTTGGTCCGGCCGAAGCCGTAAAATTTTTCGAAGAAAAAGGCCTGAAAACAAAGGTGGAAAGGGGCGGGCGGATTTTTCCCGTTTCGGATAAATCGGGGGATGTCCTTAATGTTCTATTGAAATATCTGAGTAAAAATAAGGTTAAATTATTGCCGGGCCAGGAAGTTATTGGTTTTAATGTTGGAGAAGGAATGATTAAGAGCGTGAAATTAAAAAAGGGAGAAATTTCCGCGCGAGCGTTTATTCTGTGCACCGGCGGTAAATCTTATCCCGGAACCGGCTCAACCGGCGCGGGATATGAATGGGCGCGTGAAATGGGGCATAAGATCATAAGTCCAATGCCGGCCTTGGTGCCGATAGAAGTCAGGGAAAATTGGGTGAGGGGTCTTCAGGGTTTGAGCCTAAAAAATGTCAGCGTTACGCTTTTCCAAAATGATAAAAAACAGGATTCGAGATTTGGGGAGATGCTGTTTACCCACTTTGGCTTAAGCGGGCCGATAATCCTTGACTTGAGCAAGAAAATAGGAGAGTTGCTGGCGGCTGGAGAAGTAATTTTAAAAATTGACCTTAAGCCGGCCCTCGATGTTTTAATGCTGGACAAAAGGCTGCAAAGAGATTTCAAAAGAAATAAGTATTTTAAAAATTATCTGCCCGAACTTCTTCCGCGTAAATTAGGCGATTTGGCCGCGAGGTTCGCCAAAATAGATCTTGATAAAAAAGTGAATTCTATAAACAAAGAAGAGCGCAAAAGACTTATTGATGTGGTGAAAGGTTTAAAATTGACCGCTAAGGGTTTGATTGGCTTTAGCCAGGCGATAGTAACAAGCGGGGGAGTGGAGTTGAAAGAGATCGATTCCAAAACGATGCGGTCTAAAATAATTGGAAATCTGTTTTTCGCGGGAGAGATTATTGATTTGGACGGCCCGACCGGCGGCTACAATCTTCAGATTTGCTGGAGCACCGGGTATGCCGCGGGAGAAGGCGCAGGCAGATCAGTTTAGCTTTTGTGTTCAGGGCGTATTCGTTGAATAAATTTATCGTATAAATATGCTTATCGATGATGTAAAAATAAAAGTGAAGGCTGGCCGGGGCGGTAACGGCGCGGTGGCATTTAGTAATGTAAAGATGAATCTCGGTCCGACCGGCGCAGACGGCGGCAAGGGCGGAAGCGTTTATCTTGAAGGCGTACCCGACTTGGGCGCGCTTATTCAATTTCGCCATAAAAAAGAAGTGGCGGCAGAAGATGGAAAACGAGGGAAGACTAAGCTTAATGATGGGGCGGATGGCGGCGATTTGATCCTAAAGGTGCCAATTGGCACGGTGGCGCATAATTTGTCGACCGGCAAAGATATTGAGATTATTTCCGTTGGACAGCGTTTTTTGGTAGCCAAGGGCGGACGAGGCGGAAAGGGTAATTTTAAATTCCGTTCGTCGATTAACACCAGCCCGATCGAGTTTCAGGAAGGCTTGCTGGGTGAAGAATGTGAATTAAGGCTGGAGCTCAAATTGATCGCCGATATTGGTTTTATCGGGTTGCCGAATGTTGGCAAATCGAGCCTGCTGAACCGGCTGACTAATGCGAAAAGCAAAGTGGCTAATTATCCTTTTACCACCCTTGATCCGAGTCTCGGCGTTTATTATGAACTGATTTTGGCCGATATCCCCGGGCTAATTGAGGGGGCGTCGGACGGTAAGGGGCTTGGCGTTAAATTTTTGCGCCACATTGAACGCACAAAAATACTTTTCCATCTTATTTCTGCGGAATCGCCCGACCCGGTAAAAGATTATCAAATTATCCGAAACGAACTTGGCGCGTATAATAAGCAAAGCTTGAGTGAGCATCCTGCTCACTATAAAAAATTACTGGACAAGCCGGAGTATCGTTTTTTAAGCAAAGCTGACCTGCCGAACAAAAATGAAATTGATAAAAAACTCGATAAATTAAAGGCAATAGGCGGGGACGCGATTCCGGTTTCTATCATTAATGACGAAAGCATCGGTCGTGTTGAAAAAGTATTGCGCGAAGTTATCAAGCAGAAATTTCAATAACCCCCGTTTTATTGATAGAGCCTTTGAAATATTGTTTTTGGCCTTGTGTAGCTATAAGAGAAGAAAGGACGAGCGGTTTTTTGGCTGAAGTAAAATTTTTTTAGCATTTTGTTTTGTTAGTGTCTTTCCATTTTGTTTTGACAGAATGGTACTGATATGTTATTTTCTCACCAGGTGTTTGATTTGTAACTTTGACAACTTTGAGTAAAGGAGAATTGGGGCGATGAATGAGACTTATCATAAGATTGTTGACGAGTGTTACCCCAAGCTTGCGAAAAAG
>Ga0100395_1001205_pt1 | contig 19622 bp, 21 predicted proteins | sample CryGeymeta201519_FD_81542 | JGI IMG/M metagenome (GOLD analysis project Ga0100395, IMG submission 81542) | Groundwater microbial communities from Crystal Geyser aquifers in Utah, USA - Crystal Geyser metaG 2015-19 | ecosystem: Environmental > Aquatic > Deep subsurface > Groundwater | place: USA... | reverse complement strand
GTCAAGTTTGGCAACCGGTTATGAAATTTCTTCCTTTGATATTCCTGCTTCTTTAATAAGCGAGTTTAAAGTTCCTTTTGGAATATTTCTTAAATGATATGGGATTATTGCTCTTCTTCCAGTTTTGGGGTGATACATGACAACGTGATTCCCTGATTGACGATCTTCGACAAACCCGGCCTTTTTCAATCTTTTAATTAATACTTTAGGTTTTATCGCAGGCAGTTTAGGCATGAGCAAATTGGATACCCGAACTTTGAACGGAAACTGAGGTTAAAAAAACATTTTTTTCTTCAAGTACTTTCTCGCCATGTTTCACCATAGAGGCCACGTAACATCCAATTGCGTCTTTGGCCATCTCCTGGGCCTGTTCTATGCTTTCACTATAAGTAACACACCCTGGAAGTGATGGAACAATGGCCGTGTAACCTCCTTCCGGTTCTTTCTTAAGAATCACTGTATAGTTTTTGATCTTCATGCTATTAGTATAACATAAAACGTAAGTGACTTTTAGGTCAAGTTTGCAACATTGAACATTATAGAAAAATTACGACCGTGATTTTTGTAGCAGATGTCAAACATCTGTAGGGTTTGGGGGCAAGTTTGGCAAGTGAGGGAGAGTTATTATTCTTTTGCCTGCATGCCCAAAAGCCAGAGAACGGCTTCTTTTTTGTAGCGCCTGTCGCCACGGGAGTTAATTCTTATCGCCGGCAGTTTGCCGCGCTTTCCCCATCTTTTAATAGTTAAGGGGGAAACTCTCAAAAGTTCAGAGACTTCCCGAACGGTTAACAAATCCGGAAGGTCTTCAAGTCTAATTCGCTTTTTTGTAGTTTGATCCATTTTAATAATGTCTTGTGACTATCGTTAATCTTTCTTAGTCGCAAGATATCAAAGGGTAGCAGGAGTGTCAAGGGCCATTTACGCTACACGTTCTTTGAGGGCGCGGTAATATTTTTGCAGATAATCCTCAGCCTTATCCCAATTTCCCCTGTTTCTTTCTACTGCCGCCAAAACCCGTAAATGGGCTGCCTTGGCGGCCTGAAAAAGGGAAATCCGGTAAGTTTCGGCCAAGTATTCCCGGGTGGTTTCTTCATTTTCCCCTTTTTCTCGGTGCATCTTCACTTCCAGGTAAGCAACCAGCCTCGGTTCAAAAGCAAGTTTGAGTTCATCGCGCACTAGCGTGTAGAATTTTTTCATTTTTAGAACGGCTCTGTCATATTTACTTTTCTTCTCCTCAAGAATTGCTTCAATCAGAAGTCTGGCTGCCTGGCTGGCCAGCTTAGTTGAAAGCCCAAATTGCTCTTTGAGGTGCTTGATGGCATAGTCCCGAAAACGCATCCCTTCCGGAATATTGGCCAGCCTCCACCAGGCCAGTTCAAGCTTAGCGGTGACTTCCGGATTAAATTCAAAGTGTTTGACAGTATCGTTTCCCCCAAATCTCCTCCTGCGTCTTGAGTAATCAAGGATGATATCCCTCAATTTTTCCGGGGTCATATCGGGCAGATGGTCTACTTCCCAATAAAATTCGGCATAATTTAATTGCCAGGGCAAAAACCCGGATGTTCTTTGCTCTCCTGAAGTTCTAATAAATAAGTCAACATTAGGATAGGGTTGATCCCCCGTATCCAAATACGAGCCGAAGAGTTTTTCATCCAGGTCTTCCGGTTTTACTCCGGCTTTAATTACTTTTTGAGTGGCTCTCACGATTTCATCCCTTCCCCCATAATCAATTGCGGCATTAAAGACGTGGCTTTTATTGTTTTTGGTCTTTTCTTCCAAACTTTTAATGTAGAGGGTTAAACTTTTGGGAATTCTGTCTTTTCTTCCTAAATGTACAAATCTAATATCATCTTTCTTAGCTTCTTTCTCAACTTCTGAAACCATTTTCCAATATAGTTTCATCAGGTAAGCCAGTTCTTTAGGACTTCTGTCCCAATTTTCGGTTGAAAGTCCCCAAACGGTAAAGGTGTGCACTCCCCAACCTCTCGCGGCTTTCACCAATTTTCTCACCGCTTCATATCCGGCTTTGTGGCCTTGCCAAGGCTCAAGGCCTTTGGCTCTGGCCCAGCGCCGATTGCCGTCCAAAATCAACGCAATATGATCAGGAATTTGAGTGCCGGTAGGAAACGGGGATTTTGCTTTGAGCATGAGGAAATTATATCATATGGTATATGCCAAACCCAATCTTAGAAAAATATAAAAAACTTGTCTGGCCGGAAATTAAAAAATACCTTAAAGACCCCGTCTACCCTCCTCAATTTAGGCTGCCTTCAAAATTTACCCGAGAGGTCAAATTATACTGGAAAATAAATAAAATCTATCCTGAAAGAAAAGGAAAATATCTAAGACCTACTCTTCTTATCTTAACCTGCAAGGCAATGGGTGGAAAGATCAAAGAAGCCGTTAAAGCCGCGGCGGCGATGCAGGTTTCGGAAGAGTGGATTTTAATTCACGACGATATTGAGGACAAATCCCTTATCCGCCGGGGTAGTCCGGCTCTCCATAAATTGTACGGAAATGAACTGGCGCTAAATGCCGGGGACGTCTTGCAGATTATTATGTGGAAAATTCTCAATGATCTGGGTTTAAAGAAAATCTCGGAAGAATTCTCTGTCATGCTGCTGCGCACCACTCTGGGACAGGGTGTTGAACAAATCTGGACTAACCAAAAAAATAAAACAATCAGTAACCGTGAATATTTTTTTGTCGCCGACAGCAAAAGCGGCTACTATTCAATCGCCGGACCAATGCGCCTAGGAGCAATTATTGCCGGAGTAACCCTCTCCCAAATTGAGAAGATTACCAAGTTCGGCCTCCACCTGGGCCGCTGTTTCCAACTAACCGATGATATTTTAGATTACGACCAGGACAAAAAAGAAGGAAAAGTAACCTTAGCCAACACCAAAGGCATAAACTTCGCCAGGCGCCTGGCGAAGGAGGAAAAACAAAAAGCCGATAGAATTTTTGACAAAGAACTTGGTTTTCTTGCTCACGAGCCGGCCCGCAGCGAACTTAAAGAAATAATTGATTTTATTTTGGAGAGAAAATATTAAACTTCCAACTTCTCCAAAATCATTTTGAACCAAGGCGTATATTTTTTAGAGTTACACTTCAGGTCTTTTTTTAGATCCCCTATCTTCAACCACTCATAACCTGCGATCTCTTCCGGGTTCGGGTCAATCTGACCATCATATTTTCCAACAAAGGTAAGATCATATTCATGCTCGCCCCAAACCCGGTTAGCTCTGGCAGAGCCAGACCCTGCTTTGCAGGGCATTTCAGCTTCATAAGTAAACTTAAAGACCCTCTTTAAAGAAGTTCTGAAACCAAGCTCTTCGTAGAGTCTTCTTTCGGCTGCCTTTTGATAAGTCTCTTTAGGGTACGGATGGGAACAAACAGCATTTGACCAAAAATATGGCCAGGTTGGTTTCTTGACCGACCTTTTGGTATAGTCCACCCCGGGGGTGGATTTATATTGCCACCTCGGTAGATTTGACCTCTTTCCCTAATAAAATGCTCTTGAACAAATTTCCTTTTTTTCCACCATTGACAATCAGAGTTGAAATTCGGTATTTCCTGGCCAATTTCAGGCTTTCTTCGACTTTGTGGAGCATGCCGCCGGTAACATCAATTGATTTGGAACCTCCAAGAATTTTTTTGACTTGGGGAAAATTTCTCGGAGAGATTTTTCTGATCGTCTTTCCGGCCGCATCATATACCCCGTCTGTATCCCCAACCATAATAATTTTATCTATTTTGTAATACTTTGATAGCTTTACAGCAAGAACATCCAGAGTTTTCTCACCGGAGTAAATACAAAAACCCTTTTTGGCATCAAAAATCACATCGCCATAAACAAGAGGGATTAAACCCAGTTCCAAAGCCTTTTTAATTGGTTCTAGAAAAACGTCCTCAAGCTTATCCGAACTGGAATAAATATAACTAACTGGAGAGAAACTAAAGACATTAATACCTACTCCAAGAAACTCTTTTAAAACAATTCTGTTTATCTCTACCGCGATATTAGACACTTGACAAAGCCCCTTAGTGCTATTTTTATTTATCAAACCCATCTGAGTTTGGTATTTCGAGGCAAGGGTATGACCAAAAGAACCACTGCCATGACCAATAATCAAACTTGTATTTTTAAGTAAATTCTTAGCCTTTTTAATCTCTAAAGCCAATCTTTTGATAACCAAAGGACGGGCCGTAAACGGTTTGGCCTTATCGGTAATCACACTTCCCCCGAGCTTAATAAGAATCAGCTTTCTCATTTTCTTTCCTTTTCTCTTCCGCCCCTCTTAAAGACTCTTGTTTTGGAAAAGCAACGTCAACCGTAGTCATGTTATACTTAATTAGTCGCTTTAATGAATAAAAACCCACATCCTCCTTTTGAATCTGTTTATAAAAAGCTGGCCCTGCCTTTGACGAAATTTATCATCAAGCATGTCGGCGGCAACCCGGAGGCGGTTGACGAAGTCCTTTCAGCCACCATGATTGCCGGCTGGCAAGGCTTAAAAACCTTCAAGCATAAAAGCTCCTACTTTACCTGGCTTTGCCGGATTGCCCTCAACAAAATTGCGGATTATTACCGCGACCAGGTCCACGCCAAATCCCAAATAATTGTTCCTCTTCTGGGAAATCTGGATATTCTGGCCGAAGGCGGACTTTCCCCCGAAGAGAAGCTTGCGCTGCAGGAGTTAAGAAAATCTGTAGATAATTGTCTTAATCTTCTGCCCTATGAAAAAAGAAGGCTTCTCTGGCTGAAATACTGGCAGGATCTCTCCACCCGTCAGCTGGCCAAAATATTAAAAATCGGCGAGCGCGCGGTTGAGGGCCGACTTTACCGGGCTAGGCGCACTTTCGCCGAACTTTACACCGAAAAACTTTCAGAGGGAAAACAATCACGGCGTTAAAAATCCTAGCCAAGCGCCAAGGCTGAACCATTAGACGCCAAAACCACTCCAAGCCAGCCTTTTCCAACCAAATAGGGGGAAGTTTAGCTTTTCCAAAAACATAATCAAAAGTCCCGCCCACCGCGATAATGCCTCCCACGTTCAATTTTCGGGCATTTTTGTAAATCCAATTTTCCTGTTTAGGCATACCGAAGCCGACAAAAAGCAAGTCCGGCCGAGCAGCGTTGATTTTCTCTAGGCAATCATCTCCAGAAACAACCTCGCCCGCGGTGTTCAAACGCGGCCCCGGAGTTACTCCGGGAATATTTTCGCCGCCCAAAAAGAAAATCCGCCATTGCTTTTTTTTCGCCAATGAAACCAGCGCCAAAAAAAGCTTTCTGCCCTTAATGATCGGCAAATTGGGCACGGCCAGCCTCAAACCCACGCCATCGGGAACACTCAAATCAAAGGAATTGACAACTGCCAGAAGTTTTTTGTCACGACTGGCCATCACAACCAGTTCGGGATTGGGAGTAATCAGGCTAAATTTGTGCTTATCGGCCAAAAAATTACCTATAGCATTTAGCACTCCCCCTTCTGAAGTGATATTTAGTTTGACACCCAAGATTTGGGCGTATTTAAGACCTGATTTATCCGTTCTAAATTTGCCTTTTGTCATTAAAATAAATAAACTATAAGTTATTAGAAACTATAAGTTTTATTTTTTATTTTTTTTAATTTCCTAAATACACAATTTGTATAAAAAATTAGCTCGAAATTTAACCTCATTTTATCTTTTTTATCCTCAAACTCTCCCCAATGTTTTCCAAGTTATTAGTTATTAGTTATAAGTTATAAGTTATAAGTTATCCTTTCGTACTGACGCTTCTTTTCCAAAGTTCGATGTTTTCCAAAACCAAACCAGTACCCCTGACAACACATAAAAGCGGCTCGTCGGCAACATGGGCCGGCACGCCGGTTTCCTCGGTCACTAATTTATCCAAATTTCGCAAAAGACTGGTGCCGCCGCTCATCACAATCCCTTTGTCGATGATATCGGCTGCCAGCTCCGGTGGGGTATCTTCCAAAACCGCCTTAATTGCCCCGATAATCTGCAAAAGGATGAGTTTAATGGCTTCGGTCACATCGCTGGAGGTCAAGATAATCGTCCGGGGTAAGCCAAAAACCAAATCGCGGCCGGAAATTTCCAGTTTTTCCTCTTTGGCCAAGGTAACCGCCGAACCTATTTTAATTTTAATATCCTCCGCAGTTTGATCTCCAACGATTAAATTGTGCTTTTTCTTCAAAAAATTGGCAATTGCTTCATCAATTTTGTTGCCGGCAATTCTCACCGACTTATGAACCACGACGCCACCCAAAGAAATCACAGCCGCTTCGGTCGCTCCTCCGCCAATATCCACAATCATGTGCCCGGAAGGGGCAGAAACCGGAATTCCGGCTCCAATGGCAGCCGCCAGCGGTTCATCAATCAAATAGGCATGAGCCGCTCCTGCCGAAAGCGTGGCGTCAAGAGCCGCCCGGCGTTCAACCTGAGTACAGCCGGCCGGCACGCAAACCATGACATTAGGCTTAAACAGCTGAAACCGGCTGGGATTAGCCTTGTCAAGGAAATACTTAATCATGGCTTCAGTTATCTGGTAATCGGCAATTACCCCGTCCCGCAACGGCCGGGAGGCTAAGAGGCTTTCCGGGGTTCTGCCCAGCATCTTTTTGGCATCCTCCCCCACCGCCACGACTTTATTATCCTGGACGGAGATTGCTACCACCGAAGGCTCATTGGCAACAATCCCTTCTCCCGCCACCCACACCAGAGTATTCGCTGTCCCCAGGTCGATAGCAATATTTTTCCGAAGCATAATGGCATTATACCAAAACTCAAGATATAATACGCTCATGACTAAAATCAGGGTAATTTTAACCCTAATCACTTTTTTGGTCGTTGGTTTTTTCGGGTCTTTAACCATTTTTTACGCCAAAGGCTACCGACTGGATTTTAAAACCTTAAAATTCCTGCCTAAAGGCATCTTGGTCATCAAATCAAGCCCCACCGGCGCCCAGATTTTTATTGACAGAACCTTCAGGGGCGCCTCTGATTCCAACTTTTCCCTCTCCCCCGGAGTCTACGACGTCGAAATCAAAAAAGACGGCTTTTTACCTTGGTACAAGAGGATGACTATTGAAAAAGAAAGCGTTACCCAAACGAACGTTTTACTTTTTAAGGCCGTCCCCTCCTTGGTACCCGTTACCCAAAACGGAGCAATTTTACCGGCAATCTCGCCGGATTCAACCAAAATCGTCTATGCAGATACCGAGGGTTTGTGGCTAATCGAAGCTTTAAGCTTCCCCATCGGCTTTTCCCGCGAACCTAAAAGAGTTACCGACGCCGGTTTATCCCCCTCGACTTCGCTCGGGACAAGCTGGGAATTTTCCCCCAACGGCCAGGAAATCCTCCTCTCCAGCCCAACCGGCACTTATTTGCTTGAAGCCGGAACCTTTACTGCCCAGAGTCAAATGGTTAATATCACCTCAAAAAAGGCAGCAACGCTCTCCGCTTGGCAAAAAGAATACCGAGATAAACTGCTTCTGCAGGAAAGAAATCTCCCCGGTGAGCTACAGGATGTTCTACAAAGAAAGTCCTCCGCTGTCTTTTTCTCGCCTGACGAGGCCAAAATCCTCTACACTGCCTCCGCCTCGGCCAGCCTTACCCCGGATTTAATTCCGCCTTTACCCGGAGCTTCAACCCAAAAACAAAGCAGGGATATCACAATAGATAGCACCTATGTATACGACATCAAAGAAGATCGGAATTTTCTGGTTAATGATAACCCCAACGAGAAGATTTTCTGGCTGGAAAACAACAACTTAATCTTGGTTGAAACCGATAGGATTATCGCGCTGGACTACGACGGCACCAACCGACAACCGGTTTTTTCGGGGAAATTTATCTCCCCCTACGTCTTCCCCTACATCAACACCAGCAAACTTTTAATTCTGACCAGTCTAGGCTCTAGCTCCCCTCCCAACCTGTACTCTCTAAGTATTAAATAGTGTCGGGGGCCCGGGAATCGAACCCGGAACCTCACGGTCCCGAACCGTGCGCTCTACCGTTGAGCCAGCCCCCGCGACCTGGTGTCCCTACCAGGAATTGAACCTGGATTTAAGGTTTAGGAAACCTCCGTTCTATCCGTTGAACTACAGGGACTTGAAGCTTATTTTAACACATCCGCCATCTGCTTAAGAAGAGAAACCATCACCGGCGCGGCCAGGAGACTGTAGCTTTCTACGCCGTTATCGTCACTCACCGTCCAGGGCTTTTGATTAACTTTCACTTTTCTGGCCTTTTTGTCCCAGGAAAGAACATATTCCGGAGTTATCTCATAGTCATCAAAGTATTTTTTAGCCTCCGTAACCGAGACATGATTCCTAAGAAGTATTTTCGGAATTCCGTGGAGGGCAAAAGCTTTTTTCAAAATTTCTTCATCCTTGGCCAATCTCGGTCTTAACGGCTCAATTCCCAAATCATCACCTTCTTTTTCCTCCATCACTGCGCCTTTGCAAGCAGGATTGTCACAGATTAAATTGAACTCTTTTTGCTTAACGTCGTAGTTAATTTTTTGAGGTATTAGCAATTTCCGATTCCGCAAATCGTGGCAAATCGGGCACACGACCCGGTATTTGATCCGCTCGTCAATCACACTTTCCGGAATATCAATCAGGATAAATAAATCGCGAGCGTCGGTAAAGCCGGCCAAGTCCCGAAAGTATAAAGAATAGGAGACCTGGTCTATTTCCCGCGGCAGGCCGTCAATAAAAACGCTTTTGCCTCCAAGTTTTGCCAGTTTAAACTTCAAAAGGGCCAAAATAAACTCGGTAGGCAGAAGTTTGCCGGTCGACCTGCCTAATAGAGCTTTCACCGCTTCGTCAAAAGAGATATATCCCCGGTAAAGCTGTTTAAGTTTTAAGTAATCTTGGCTTTTTTGAAAAGTTTTCCAGTTCGCGTGAGTTTCCCGAACCACATCCCCGACCGAAACCAAAGCCACTCTCCCCTCCCCGAAAATCTCCGTAAAAAGATGGGAGTAGGTCCCCTTACCGGAGTTTTTCTTGCCCAGCAAAAAAGCCATGAAGTTGCCGGTTTTCAAAAACTCTCGGATATGATCAATTTCATCCCCGCATTTAACCTCAAAATATGCTTTTCTTGTTTGGGGAGAAGTTAAATCGAATTTTTTAGTTAAATTCTTAATTTTCGTACCGATTATGGGAAATTCAAGTCCTTTCATTCAAGTAGTTTTTGAAACCTCTCCGGATCGTTGTAATCGCCAATGACGGCCAAGTTCAAACGGGAGGGAATAAAAAGCCTTTTAGCCTCGAATAGAACTTCATCAACTTCAACTTTATCAACTTTGGCAAGAATTTTTTCCGGATTTTCGATCTTGTCCAAAAACAAAGCCTGGTCAGCATAAAAACCATTGACTCCTTTGGTATCTTCCAGCGCCAAAACAAGATGACCTTTCAAAAATTCCTTGGCCTTTCTTAACTCGTAACCCGTAACCCGTAACCGATTGACTGCCAAATCATAATGCTGATCAAGCATTACCTTAACCGCTTCATCAACTTTAGCCAGATTAACACCCGCGTAAGTGGCCAGATAACCGGTTTCCTGATATCTTTCAAAAGAAGTCTTGACCGAATAAGCCAAGCCCCGTCTTTCCCGGATTTCAATAAACAGCCTTGAGCTCATCCCGCCCCCTAAAATCGTGGCCAAGACTGCCTGGCTAAACCGGCCGGGATAATTTCTACCGTCGCCCCTGAAACCCAAAATCAAATGCGCCTGATCAGTCTTTTTGGTCTGGAGTTTTATTTGCGGTTTAGTTTGAGAATTTTTAAACAGTTTTTCGGTTACGGGTTGAGGGTTAAGTGTTTTAACACCCAAAAAATACTTTTTTACCAACTCAATTGCTTTTTTTTCGTTAATCCCGCCGGCAATGGAAATAAGCATATTTTCAGGGTAATAATGTATCTTTCTATATTGGTCAAAGTCATTTCTGGCTATTCGCTTGACGCTTTCGGCTGTGCCGGCCGTATCCCAACCTAAAGCGCTGCCGGCAAAAATCAGGTTTTCAAAAACATCATTGATATGCATGACGGGCGTATCTTCATACATCGCGATTTCCTGAATTATCGTTCCTTTTTCCCTTTCGATCTCTTCGGCTTTAAGAAGCGGGTTCAAAGCCATATCCGCCAACACATCAAAGGCGGTTTCGAGGTGGGGAACGGCGGATTTAATATAAAAATTAGTCCAGTCTTTGGAGGTCGCCGCATTAAACTCCGCCCCAATCGCATCCACCACCTCGGAAATTTCTTTGGCCGAAGGGCGTTTGGCCGACCCTTTAAAAACCATGTGTTCCAGAAAATGCGAAATTCCGTTGGTCCTTTTTTCTTCATTGCGGGAGCCGGTTTTGACCCAAACTGCAACCGTGGCGGATTTTAAGTCCGGCAGAGGCACCGTCAAAACCCGCAAACCGCTTGCCAAAGTATGAAGCTTGTAATCCATGGCTACATTCTATCAGGAGTTTCAATTCCTAAAAGCCCCAATCCGTTTTTAAGAACAATTTCGACTGCTGTCGTCAGCGCAAGCTTGAGGTCTTCATTCTCCCCCCCAATTATTCGATGCTGATTATAAAAAGCATTAAACTTACCCGCCAAATCAAATAAATAATTACATAAAAGGTTCGGTGAGTAAGCGGTCGCGCTGGCGAGAACTATTTCGGGAAACTTGATCAAAGCTCTCAAAATTGCCAGCTCTTCAATTTCTAATTTATAATTTCTAATTTCTAATTTGCCCGGGAATCCCGCCTTGCGCAAAACAGAATTTGCGCGGGCGGCTGTGTATTGCAAATACGGCCCGCTATTGCCCTCCAAAAGAAACATCTTTTCCCAATCAAAAATAATGTCGCTGGCCGGCTGGTGGGACAAATCAAAATATTTAACCGAGCCGATACCGACTGCCTGGGCAGTTTTTTCATCACTATTACCTAACTTCCTGGCCCTGGCAACTGCTTCATCCAAAATTTCTTCCAGTTTGATTACCTGACCTTTGCGGGTAGACATCTTGCCGTGTTTAAAGCGGATTAAGCCGTGAGCCAGATGGACAAATTGCTCATCTTTTACCCATCCCAAAAGCTTAACTGCGGCAAAAAGCTGCTTAAAGTGAAGTGTCTGCTCGGCCCCGACTTCATAAATAAAAAGATCCGGGCGCCAGGTATCCAGTCGATATCTAACAGTGGCCAAATCCCGGGTAAAATAGGTGGTGGCGCCGTCGCTTTTAACCAGCATCACCGGCGGCAAATCGGAAAACTCGATAATCTCCGCCCCTTTACTTTTCCGGGAAATTTTCTTATCTCTCGCTTCAACCAAAACCTGCGGCATTTTATCTTCATAGAAGCTCTCGCCGTAAGCATAATCAAGGGAAACTCCCAGTCTTTTGTAAATCCGGTCAAATTCAGCCAGCGAAGTTTTTACTAAAGTTCGCCAGATCTTTTTGACCCGGACATTCCCCTCCTCAAGTTTCTTAAACCACAGTTTGGCTTCTTCATGCAAAAACGGATCTTTCTCCTCTTCTTTGTGAAAATCCACGTACAAGGATTCCAATTCATCAATAGATAATTTAATCGGGTCAAGATTTTTTCTGGTAATCTGGAAAAGAAGTACCCCAAATTGGGTTCCCCAATCACCTAAATGGTTATCCCCGATCACTTTATAGCCCAAGCTTTTATATAAATTGTATAAAGCCTGGCCGATGACGGTTGATCTTAAGTGTCCGATCCCGAATCTTTTGGCAATATTGGGGGAAGAATAGTCAATCACCACCGTCTTTCCTCTGCCTACGGCAGGTATCTCATTGTGTATCAAACTGTCAATTAGGACATCGGTTTTGAGCCAGAAGTTAATAAACCCGGCCTTCGCCGAGGCTTCGGCCGGCAAGCCCGGAATTTTGTTGATTTTGGTTACGATTTCGGCGGCATATTTGGCCGGGTTTTTGGCGCCAGAGCGCATTGCCACATTTGAGCTATAGTCACCAAACTCCTCCCGCTCGGGAAACTCAAGGCTAATCTCCTTTTCCTCTGTTATTTCCCGTAAAGCCTTAATGATCTGGTCTTTCGGATCCATCACCCAATTTTACTACATATTTACTCTCCGATGTTATAATCAACCCAAATGAATCGGAGAGTCTGTTCCTCCCGCTTTAGTGGAATATCCAAAAAGAACTTCCATCAGAGACAACCTCAATATCCCCCGCCTCATCCGTCCTTAATATCTTTATGTCATAATCACTTAGTATCTTTAATGTTTCTTGGGCCGGGTGACCATAGTTGTTTTTACCAACGGAAATAATTCCCACTGCCGGCCTCAACGCCTTAAGGAGATTTTCTGTCAATCCGTTCTTACTGCCATGATGAGGCACTTTGATGTAGTTAACGTGTCCGAAAGACCAATTTTGTGCCAGAGCATCGCCAACAGCCGGAACCATATCTCCGGTTAAAACAGCTTTAAAACTCCCAAAAGTAAGAAGTGTTACTATTGAATTTTCATTAGTTTTATCAGGCGTAATTATTTTTGGGGCCAAGGTATCTAACCGAATCTTTCCAGCTCGGATTTTTACTCCTTCTTTAATATTCTCTTTACTCCCCACCCAATTTCTTAGCACTTGATAATCGGAAGTGCTAACTTCCGTGCCGTTGGTCAGAAATTTGTCCACCCGGTAGCGCCCTAAAACTTCAATTAGGCCCCGGTAATGGTCGGCGTCCGGGTGGGTCAAAACTACCAGTTCAATTTCTTTATCCCAAAAGGGCAGGTATTCGGCCAGACAGTCCAAAACTTTATTATTGGGTCCGCCGTCTGTCAAAATCTGAAAATTCTTGTAAGTTGCCAAAATGGCGTCTCCCTCTCCGACGTCACAAGCGACAAGATGCAGGTTTTTATCCGGAGAAAGAAAAACAGCCAGCCAAATTGCCGCTGTTGCCAAAATTAAAAAACCGAAAAGATACTTCCAGGTTTTCATAATCTTCCAATTGTCACAAACCACCAAGTCAGCGGGTAGACCAAATAAAGTAACAACTCACCTAACTGGGGCAAAACTAAGCCGACTAAGCCTCCAATTGCCCCGATAATCATGACAGGCGGCACGGTCCAAAGCACCAAGGCATTAAGAAAAGGAGACCAGATATTAAACTGTCCAAATGTAACAAACAGTATCGGAGCAACTCCGATTTGGGCAGCCAAAGAAGTAGCTAAACCTTCCCGAAAAAAGGTAGGGATTGCCGCCAAACGTTCGCGAATTGGCTTTTCAAACAAAATTAAAGACCCTGTGGCGACAAAAGAGAGGTAAAAACCGAGATCAGTGAGCCACAAAGGCTTGACCAAAAGCATTCCCACGGCCGAAATCAGTAAAATCCGCCAGGCTGCGGCAACCTTACCCAATCTCTGGGCCAAAAAGGCCAAACTGCCCATCACAGCGGCCCGGACAATCGGGGCGTCAAGGCCGGCCAGAAGCGCGTAAAGCCAAATCCCCGCAAAAGCCGGCAGCAAAAACCGCCTCCGGGGAAGAAAAACCGCCAAAAAAGACATTAAAAATGAGGCCACGAAGGTCACGTTCATCCCCGAAGCCACCACCACATGGGCCAGTCCGGAATTTTTTAAGCTCTGCCAAAAGTCCGCCGGAATTTGCGATTTTGACCCCAAGACAATACCCGCGACCAAAGAAGCATGCGGTTCGGGTAAAACCGACCGGTAAAAATTAATAATTTTTTCCCGAAGGCTATATAACCAATTTTTATTTTCCGTGACAGATATTAATTTGGCGTTGATCAACTCCCCGCCTTTTACCTCCCCTTCGACAATCACCCTGTCGTCGTAAGAAATTTCGGGATAAAGAGGCAGGTAAATTTTCAGACCCAAAAGGTTAAGGCTTTGTTTAAAAGAATACCTGATCGGTTCTTGGAAAACTCTGGCAGTAATCCGTAAATTTTGTCCGTCAAGATAATGCGGTTGGGTAGCAAAAAACCGAAAAATAATTAAAACAACTAAACTAATAAAGAGTAATTTTTTCTTTAATTTTTTCGTAAACATTTTGAGGAATTCCGCCTTTGGATACTAATTCCAGAGCACTTGAGTAAGGCCGGTGTTCAATGATGTTTTGGGCGTAAACAGGACCAATTCCCGGAAGTGTATCAAGGGTTTTTGCGTCCGCGGTATTGACGTTAATTAAACTACTTTGGACTACTCCCCCTCCTCTGTCTAACGTCGCCGGGGCAAGCCCCTTTGCGAATATGTAGACCTTTTGTCCGTCGGAAAGTTTGGCAGCGCGGTTAATATTTTTGGCAACCCAGTCCCTGTCCGCTCCGGATGATAAACCGCCGGCAACAATTAATAAATCTTCAACCCGGGCATCAAGAGGTAATTTATAAACTCCGGGATTTTCCACCGCCCCGGAAATTTCGACAACCACGTCGGACGCGGCATCCTGCTCTTTTGTCACGGCGTTTAAAACCTCAACTTTATCGGAATTTTGGCTGCCGCCGTTTTTAAAATAAAAAACCCCCAGACCCGCAAAAATTAGTCCGACCAAAAGCACCAATAATAAATAACGGTTTTTGAAGAAAAATTCCTCAAGGTTAACCATTGGCAATTAAACGGTGACAAAGTTTACTAATTTGCCCGGGACAAAAATTACTTTCTTTACCTGTTGTCCTTTGAGATACTGCGATACCTTTTGTTCCTGTCTCGCAAGTTTTTCTATCTGAGATTTGACATTTGAGATTTGACGTTTGACTTCAAGCTGCCCCCGCAACTTGCCGTTTACCTGAACCACCACCGTAACACTCTCTTCGACAACCAATTTAGGATCATATTTCGGCCAGCTTTGCGTATGCACGCTGTCTAGCTTAACCTTTAACCTTTGACTATTAACCTTTAACCTTTGGTAAACCTCTTCAGCCAGATGCGGGGCAAAAGGAGCCAGTATTTTAACAAATAGTTTGGCGTCTTGAGCATTAAGATTCTTTTCATCTTCCCAAAGATTAAGAAATTCCATCATTGAAGCGATTGCTGTGTTATAATCAAATCCTTCGATATCCTCTGTTACTTTCTTTATAGTTTGATGCAGTTTGGTAATTAGGACGTCGGACGTCCTTTCATCGGCAACATATTGATTAAACGCCCGCCAAAGCCGATTAACGAAACGGCCCATACCCCCAATGCCGTCATCCCGAAAATCAGGCGACCCGTCCATCGGCCCCATAAACATCAAGTAAAGCCTCAATGTATCCGCCCCGTACTTGGCAATATATTCGTCAGGATTAACCACGTTACCCCGGCTTTTACTCATCTTGGCACCGTCTTTAATCATCAGGCCGTGAGCAAAAAACCGAGGAAAAGGTTCTTCGAAATCTAAGTAACCTAAGTCACTTAGGACCATTGTTACAAACCGGGAGTACATCAAATGAAGCACCGAGTGCTCGGCCCCCCCGAAATAAAAATCCACCGGCAGCCATTTTTTGGTAATTTCTGGATCCCAGGGTAAAAACTGCGAAGAAGCGAGTGAAGCATCTTTCGTAATAGACACGTCAGACGTGCCGGCTCGCAGAGCAGTAGAAAGTGCTGAACCGCTTCGAGCAGACACTGATGGATACCGCAAAAAGTACCAACTTGAATCGACAAAAGTATCCATAACATCAGTTTCTCTTCGCGCGGGCAGCCCGCACTTAGGGCAAGCCACCTTATAGAAATCAGGGTGGTTGGCCAATGGCCCCTTGCCTGTGCCTTCCGGTTTATAGTCTGAAATAGACGGCAATAGTACCGGCAAATCTTTTTCCGGCACAGTTACCCATCTGCATTTTTCGCAATAAACCATGGGAATCGGCGCCCCCCAGTAGCGCTGTCTGGAAACCAACCAATCGCGCAGGTGATAGTTAACCCGTTTCTTTCCCCAACCGTTATTTTCAACTCTTTCCCAAAGACTTTGGTCAGGTTCTTTATTAACTATATCAATATGATATTTTTTAGCAAACTCCAGATCACGTTCATCATGGGCCGGCACGCCCATAATAATCCCTGTTCCATATCCCGGGGCAACATAATTGGTATCCCAAATAGGAAGTTTTCTACCAGATAAGGGGTCTCTCGCATACTTACCGGAAAATTTACCTATTTTTTCTTTACTTCCTTCTTCATACAATTTTGATGTCGCCAAAAAAGTGACGGCGTTGAGCGTGTCCGGCCGGGTCGTAAATACTTCGATATCCCCAAACTTAATTATCATTCCCTGACTTTTGCCAATCCACTCTCTCTGGGCTTTAACGACTCTTTCGCTCCAATTAACCTTGTCTAAACCCAAAAGAAGCCTCTCGGCATAATCGGTAATTTTGAAAAACCATTGTTCAAGGTTTTTCTTACCAACTTCCGTTTGGCAACGCTCACAGGCCCCATTTATTACCTGTTCGTCAGCAAGAACTGTTTTACAGGAAGGACAAAAATTAACTTCCGCTTTCTTTTTATAAGCTAAACCCCTCTCCCACATTTTGATGAACAGCCACTGCGTCCACTTATAGTAATCCGGACTTGATGTGGTCACAGTTTTTGTCCAATCGTAGCCGTGACCCAAGCTTCTCATTTGCTCCCCGTAGTGTCTTGTGGTTCTTTCAACTACATCATGTGGGTCTTCGTTTATCTTAATTGCGTAATTTTCCGAGTGAATTCCGAATGAATCGTATCCAATAGGCTGAAAAACTGTCTTTCTGTTCATTCTCATAAACCTGCCGTAAATATCACTTCCGGTTGATGCAAATGCGTGCCCGGCATGGAGGCCTTCCGCCGAGGGGTAAGGAAACATCCAAAGGTTATAAAAGGGTTGTTTAGCCGTCAAAATATCCGGACTGTAAATTCCCGCCCTTGCCCATTCTCTTTGCCATTTGGCTTCCACTGATTTGTGATCGTACTTCCCGCTTTCGCTTTTCATCAAACTTATTATATACTTAAAAAAGTTAATATGACTATATCATCCCGCCGGTTTTTTACTCACTCCCTGATTTTAACCGTTTCTGTTTTTTTTGCGTTCGCTTGGACAAAAAGCGAAACTTTGACCGATTATAACCTCCAATTAATCGCTTTCCTGGTGATTATTTATTCCGGCTCCAGATTCTTTATCAGAAAAACAGTTATCGACATGACCGCTCTTTCTTTGGCCGTTTTTCTTTTGGTTTTTGCCACCGGCGCGCTCTCCTCCCCCATCTTTTTCCTGCTTTATTTTTTGCTTTTCGGGCTTTCTTTACTTTTTGAACCGGCATCCTCTTTATTTCTGGTTACGCTTTTAACCGTCCTTTTTCTGATTATTCCCACCGGCAAAGATTTGCTCCACGAACTGCTGCAGCTGGCCTCGCTTTTTATGATCGTTCCCTTAGCTGTCATTTTCGGCAAGCAATATATCAAACTAAGACGAAATGCATTAGAAGTGAAAGCTCTGGAGTCCGAAGAAAAGGTTTTAACCAAAAAAGTCGAAAGGCAAAAAAGCAAGGTTAAGTTCTGGACAAACGCCGTCTTCGGCCAAAAACTGGCCGAGATTCAAAATTACATTAAATCCCTGGAACAGGATCCCGCCGCTACCGAGGAAAAAAGAATTTTTTTAAGAGGAATTTCAACCAAGATTTATGAAATTTTCCTAAGCGGAAAAGAAATGGAAAAAGAAATCAAAAATGAATGAAAATATATTGCTTTCCGCCCTGATTCTGGCCCAGGCGGTAATCAATTCTCCCAACTACCGCATTCAGTTTCCCAATTTAAATTCCGGAGCCGGAGTGCCCTCTTCAGCCGGCTACCAAGTTAGTACCACGATCGGCCAAACGGCGGCCGGTCTTTATTCCTCGTCAGGCTACCGCGTCAAAAGCGGCTTTCAGTATATCCACTCCGTTATCCCTTTCTCTTTTTCCGTCAGCAAATTTTTAATTGCTTTCGGCGCTTTAACGCCGCAGACAGCCTCTACCGATACCTCAACTTTAACTGTTTCGGCAGGAGGAGCCGGGGGTTATCAGGTCACGGCCCGCGAAAACAATCCCTTACGGATTAGTGCAAGTGCCGCCGCCATTCCCGACACCTTATGCGATTCGGGTTCCTGCAGTGAAACCGCGGCCGGGGTTTGGACTTTAAACACCACCTACGGCTTCGGCTACAACATGGCCGGAGACGACGTCCCGGCCGCATTTGCCGACAGCACTTATTTCAAACAATTCGCCAATGCCTCCACTGCCGAAAGCCCCCAGGTTATAATGTCCAGCGTCAATGTCGGGACCTCCCGCCAAGCCACGATTACTTATAAAGTTAATATTTCGTCAATCCAACCCGCCGGGTCATACCGAAACATTATTACTTTTGTGGCAACACCAACCTTTTAAATAGAATTATGAATTACGAATTACGAATTATGTTTAAAACAAAATTGTTCTTTTTTGTGTTGTTATTAACCGTAATACTTGATTCATTATTCTTTATTCCGCCCGCCCTTGCCCAATCCCTTTCTCTTTCTATTTCCCCGCCGATTTTGGAAGTGATGATTATGCCGGGCAAGCAAGTTTCCCAAACATTTACCATCGCCAATAACGGGCAGGACGGCTACGCCAAATTTACTCTGGCCCAATTTTTCCCCAAAGACGAATACGGCAATATTTCAGTTGACGACGCCATTGATTTAACCGGTTCACCCCTATACGCCGGCTGGTTTTATTTCGAACCGAAAGTTTTTATCGGCGGCGGCAAAACAAAAGATATCACCCTAAAAATCTCGCCCCCTGAAACGGCGCCGGAAAAAGATTATTATTTTACTTTTTTTTACGAATTGGACGATGAAGGCCTAACCATCGGCGGAGACTCTTCCGGCAATACCGCGAAAGCCAAAGTCGGAGCCAACATCCTGTTAAGCGTTTCCAAAGACGGCCTGCCCGCCAAAAAAGCGGGTCAAATTTCCCTGGAAGCTCCGAAAATTATCGACTCCCTGCAAGGTTTAACCTATAAATTGCGCGTCGGCAACGGCGGCCAATTTTTATTCAAACCCATAGGTTCAATCGAAATCGCCCCTTTTTTCGGCAAAAAAGAAATTTTAAATCTCGCCCCGGTCAACATTGTCTCATCTTCCGCAAGAATCGTTCCCTGCTTAAGCGGGGAAGCTCTTATAGAATGCAAAATCGATAAAAAAGTTTTGTTGGGAATTTATAAAGCCAAAGTTTCCTTTACCGCCGACGAAAACGGCCGCGAATACTCTGCCGAAGCCGCAACCATCGCCTTTCCGTTCTCAATAATTTTTGCCGCGACGACGATTATTCTGGGCTATCTGACCATCAAAAAGCTAATTAAAAAAACAGTCACTTGACTTTAGGAAAAAATTGTCAATACACCATATATGTAGAATAAAAATGTCTTTTTACAAAAAGGTTTTTTTGGTGGTTTCTTCGGCGGTCTTGCTGGGAGCCGTGTTGACCGCAAAAGTTGTCATTCCCGGCAAGACTGAAGCCGCCAATTTCACTTCCGCCGCCTCCACTTTGACCAATTCCCGGTTTTCATATAAAGCAGGAGTTGCGTCGGGAACATCCGGCGGCTCCATGGTAACAATTGATGCGTCCGGCAACGCCGACAATAATACCAACCATCTTTTTCCCGGCGATG
>Ga0100395_1001196_pt1 | contig 19647 bp, 19 predicted proteins | sample CryGeymeta201519_FD_81542 | JGI IMG/M metagenome (GOLD analysis project Ga0100395, IMG submission 81542) | Groundwater microbial communities from Crystal Geyser aquifers in Utah, USA - Crystal Geyser metaG 2015-19 | ecosystem: Environmental > Aquatic > Deep subsurface > Groundwater | place: USA... | reverse complement strand
CTTCTTGGTAGAAATCTTTTTTAATAAGGAGTAAATTTTCCGTTACATTTCTTTATGATTCAACGAATCAATTTCCGTTACATTTTTGATGATTCAATTCGAACATGTGACATTTTGAGCTTTTTAATGTATAATATAATTTATCTTTCGAAATAATTTTCTTGAGGGAGGTGAAAGCAAATGTGGATTTTTCCGATTATTATTTTGCTGTTACTTATTGTTTTTGTCTGGGCACTTTACAACGGACTTGTAACCGCCAAAGCCAGAGTTCAAGAATCATGGAGCGGGATTGATGTGCAGTTAAAAAGAAGATCAAGTCTGATACCTAATTTAATTGAAACCGTCAAGGGATACGCTAAACACGAGCAAGCAATCTATGACAAAATAATGAAGGCAAGGGAAGGATTGGGTTCGGGTTCCAAAAAGGAACAAGCAAAAGCTAATGACGCCATTTCTGAAGCCTTAAAATCAATTTTTGCCATTGCTGAATCAAACCCGGAATTAAAAGCCAATCAAAATTTTTTAAAGCTTCAAGAAGAACTGTCTGACACTGAGTCAAAAATTGCCTACTCTCGTCAGTTCTATAATGCGAACGTTATGGATTATAATGTGAAAATTAAGATTTTTCCAAATGTTTTGATCGCCAATGCGCTTGGTTTCAAAGAAGAAGAATTTTTCCGTGCTGCGGAAGAAGAAAAGGCAGATGTCAAGGTAGATTTCAACCTAAACCAAAAGTAGGCAAACCTCATATACCCAAATAACTTTGATTTGTAATTTAAGATGTTGTTATTTGGGGAATACTCAACTATATTGATCGCCAACCTGAGGAAGTTGAGTATATAAACGCATTACTGAAACCCCGAATTATCGGGGTTTCTTTTTAACCTTGACAGATTATTTTTTTTAGTATAGTAAGTTAATATGGAAGACAGACAGATTGTCATTCTCGATTTTGGATCTCAGACCACTCAGCTTATTGCGCGACGAATTCGCGAAATGGGAGTGCGGACTGAGATTTTTGCGTTTAACACCCCGGTAACTGAAATTCGGAAACACCACCCCTTTGGAGTGATTTTGTCGGGCAGCCCCTTTTTTCCTTGGCAAACCGGTGCTCCCAAACCAGATCCTCAAGTATTTACCATCAATGTGCCCATCTTAGGTCTTTGTTACGGTCTGTATCTTTTGACCGAGAATCTTGGAGGTAAAGTTTGGGAATTACAGAATAAAGAATACGGCATGGCTAATCTCAAGATTGGAAAATCCGAAAAACTGTTTGCAGGTTTACCGCGGGAGTTTACGGTTTGGATGAGCCACGGGGGTGAAGCTAGAAACCTTGAAGACAAGGGAATAAAGATCCTTGCCAGCACGGAAAATACCAAGATTGCCGCTTTTCATCATCCAGACAAAAAATTCTGGGCACTGCAATTCCATCCTGAGGTAATGCACACCGAGCATGGCAAGAGCATACTTTCTAATTTTGTTTTCCAAATCTGCGACGCCTCTAAAAACTGGAAGATTGAGAATTGGATCCAGGATAAAATCGCCCAGATAAAAGAGACTATTGGCGACAAAAAAGCTATCTGTGCAATTTCCGGCGGTGTAGATTCGACGACTTCGGCTATTTTGGTTGGAAAAGCTATCGGTCGCAATCTTACCTCTATTTTCGTTAAGACGGGATTAATGCGCCTATATGAGTCGGATGAGGTTACCACAGCCTTAAAAAAGTTAGGATTAAAATTAAGGGTTGTCGAGGCTCAAGAAAGATTTTTAACCAAACTGGCCGGAGTTACCGATCCCGAAGAGAAAAGGAAAATAATCGGTCGCGAATATATCGCCATCTTTGAAGAGGAGGCTAATAAAATCAAAAATGTTGAATTTTTAGTTCAAGGAACAATTTATTCGGATCGCATAGAAAGCCAGCGGGCGCAATCTTTGGGAACGGCCAGCAAAATTAAAACACATCATAACGTTGGCGGATTGCCAGCAGATATGAAGCTAAAACTGGTAGAACCCCTGTCTGAAATTTTCAAAGATGAGGTACGATATGTAGCACGCAAACTGGGATTGTCAGAGGAGATCGCTGGACGTCATCCTTTTCCGGGGCCGGGTTTGGCAATTCAAATTATCGGCGAGGTAACCGAGGAAAAGCTGGATATTTTAAAACGTTCCGATGCTATTGTAGTTGACGAGATTCGTAAGGCTGGTCTGTATGATAAAATCGGGGAGATTTTCGCCAATTTTGTGGGAGTTAAGACTGCCGGAGTCAAAGGCGACGCACGAGCCTACCAGTGGTTGATCGCTATTCGTTCGGTTGATCCTTCAGATTTAATGACCTGTGATTGGTCGCGTATTCCGTATGACGTTTTGGCCAAGATTTCGAGGAGGATAACCAACGAAGTCCATGAAGTTAACAGGGTAGTCTACGACATCACTCAGAAACCGCCGGGTACGATTCGGTGGGAATAAGAAAATAAGTTAAAAGTAAAAAGTTAGAAGTCAAAAGTTAAGGTCAAAAAGGTAGTTCTCCATAAAAGTCAAACAATAAGATTATTATACTTCAACCAAGCGAGTAATAACGAACGCATGGAGAAGTACAACAAATAACTCAAAACTGAAAACAACTAACTTAAAAGTCAAAAAAATTATAACGATAAAGCAAGGAGGAAAAATTATGCAAAAGCAAAAAATAAATTCTTCTGATTTTGCCGAAAGGATGGGAGCGTATTCACATGGTTATAAGATCGATGTGGGCGATTCGGTTTTAATCTTTACAACAGGGCAAATTGCAATGGATAAGGCCGGAAATGTATTACATCCCGGCGATGCAGGAAAACAAGCCGAATTTATTTTTGAGTCTCTACAAAAAATTCTCAATGAGGTAGATGCAGGTTTGGATGATGTTATTAAAGCCACAATTTTTGTCACCGATATGAAAGATTTTTCAAAAATATCACCAGTACGCAACAAATATTTCAAAAACTCCGAGCCCGTTTCAACTTTGATTGAGGTCAGCAAACTTGTCAAAGAAGGTTGCTTGCTCGAAATTGAAGTCATAGCTGTAAAGAAAAAATAATACAAGGAGAAAATTATGCAGGATCTTAAAAATTTGCCTTTATATTTAACCTTCGACGATGTTTTAATTTTACCGCAGTTTTCCGATGTCGGCTCAAAAGACGGTAACATCAAAACACGTGTTTCAAAAAATGTCGAAATTGAAATCCCGATAGTTTCTTCACCCATGGATACCGTCACCGAGGAAGCAATGGCGGTAGCTATAGCTGAGGAGGGAGGAATCGGAGTTATCCACCGCAATATGACCGCTCAAAATGAGGCGAAACAAGTCAAAAATGTCAAAGCCAAAAACTTGCAGGTTATCGGTTCAGTCGGTCCGTTCGATTTGGAACGCTCCAAGATGCTTGAAGAGGCAGGCGCCGACGCAATTTTGATTGAAGTGGCACATGGATCGAAAAAGGATATTCTGGAGAGTGCCAATAAAATTAAAAAGGAAATTAAATGCGACTTGATCTGCGGAAGTATCGCCACCAAAGAGGGAGCGGAAATCTACGCCGAAATTGCCGACGGATACAGGGTGGGGATTGGTCCGGGTTCGATTTGCACGATGAGGATAATAACCGGCGTGGGCGTACCTCAATTGAATGCAGTGTCGGAAGTGATGTCTGTCGCCAAAAAATACGGCATTCCGGTTATTGCTGACGGTGGTATCCGTTCCTCAGGAGATATTGCCAAGGCGATTGCCGTTGGTGCAGACACGGTTATGTTAGGTAATCTTTTGGCAGGTTTTGATGAATCACCGGGAGAATTGGTGGAAATTGATGGCAAGAAATACAAAAGTTATCGTGGCATGGGTTCGCGCGATGCCATGGAAAAGGGGCCGGTTTCAGATAGATATGAGCAGGAAAAAATAAAAAAGAAAATTTCTATGGGAGTTTCCGGTATGGTGGCTTATAAAGGATCGGTCAAGAATCAACTGTACCAATTGGTAGGCGGATTAAAGGCCTCCATGGGTTTGGTAGGTGCATGGAACATAAAAGAGATGCAAGAAAAAGCTAAGTTAATACGTATAACAAATGCAGGTACCAGTGAAGGTCATCCTCACACGCTGGTTGCCTTCAAACTGGAGGACAATTATGCCGGTCGCTGATCTTAGTTTTTTAACCAAGAAAATTGAATTGGCTGAATTACATGTACACGTAGGCAGTTCTGGCAGCCCGGCTCTCATGTGGGATATTGCTCATCAGTCCGGATTAAAACTGCCGGTTGGCGATTTCTGGGAATTTGAGGAAATGGTTACGGTTAAAAAGCCGCTCACAGGCGACAACCCCGTCATTAAATTTAATGAGTATCTTAAAATATTTAATTTAACAGAGCTGATTCAATCAAGCCCCTTGGCTATGGAGCGGATTATTTATGATGCCATAGGCGGCGCCTATCGCAATAATAATATCACCACTTTAGAACTTCGTTTTTGCCCCATGCTGCGCAACAGAGAAGGAGAACAGGATTTAGATCATATTATTATGGCTTCGCTAGCAGGATTAGATAGGGCTTTGTTGGCTTATCCGCAGGTTCGAGCCGGACTCATCTTCGAAATGGACAGGCGCTTTAGTCTTGAAAAAAATCAAATTATTTTACAGAAAGCTCTTAAATATAAAAACCGAGGAGTGGTAGGTATAGATATCGCCGGGCCAAGATTAGATGATTTTGACTATTCTGCCTATGCGGAAATATATCAGGAGGCAGCCTCAAACGGTTTGGGAACAACCATTCATACCGGAGAGGAAGGTTCAAGTGAAGAGATGGGAAGAGTAATTAAAGAAATTCAGCCCCTGAGAGTCGGGCACGGAGTCAAAGCTGCTTGGGATAAAAATCTCATGCATAAGCTGCAAGAACAAAATATTATCTTAGAGATCTGTCCAACTTCGAATTTACGCGTAGGAGTGATTCAAGACCTAAAAGAACTGAGTTTTGTTTTAAAAACCTTTCTAAGTGAAGGCGTTAAATTTACCGTCAATACCGATGGGCCTGAGTTTTTCCAGACTAATATTCGTCAAGAATTCAGGCTTCTACTCGAAAATAACATTTTAAGCCGGGATGAAATTTTAAAAGTCAATCAGATTGCTCATGAGGCTAGTTTTATCAATAACTCGGATTTTGCCCGCTTTAATCCGCTAAACGGCAAGAAGGCTAGTCGTTTTTCTTAAACCTCTAAAAACAGGTTTGACTCGCAAGCAAACTCTTTTTTAATGCCTAATTTTGTGCTATCCTTGAGATTAGAATTTTGAATTTTGATTTTTGACCCTTCGACCTAGCTCAGGGCAAGCTTTTAAATTTTAAATATGACTATTTATACCGAAATTGATTCCAATAAGCGTCGCACCGTCACCATTATGATTTTATTTATAGTATTTATTTCCGTCCTGGCTTATGTTTTCGGCGAAGCTTCAGGTTATGGTTGGTCGTGGGCGGGAATAGCATTGGTTGTCTCGGGATTTATGAGTTTTGGGAGTTATTATTTTTCGGACAAAATTGTACTGGCTATTTCCCAAGCTAAGGAAATCAAAAAAGAAGACAATCCTCAAATCTATAATTTAGTAGAAAATTTGTGTATCGGGACAGGTCTGCCCTTGCCTAAAATTTATCTCATCGAAGATACCGCTCCTAATGCTTTTGCAACGGGGCGCGACCCTCAGCATGCGGTGATTTGCCTGACGACGGGGATTATGCAGAAATTGGACAAATTAGAATTAGAAGGTGTTGTCGCTCACGAGCTTTCACATATCAAAAATTACGATATCCGTTTAATGTCGATTGTAGTGATTTTGGTGGGTTTTGTAGTTTTGCTTTCGGACTGGTTCACCCGTATGATGTGGTGGGGAGGTGGCAGGAAACGCGACCGCAGTTCCGGCGGCGGCCAAGCTCAAGCCGTTTTTATGCTGATCGGGATTCTACTGGCTATTTTGGCGCCCATTTTTGCTCAATTGATCAAACTGGCATTGTCGCGTCAGAGAGAATTTCTGGCTGATGCTTCTGCAGTTTTAATCACACGCTATCCGGAAGGATTGGCGCGGGCCTTAGAAAAGATTTCCGCCGACACTGAACCTTTGGAGGCTGCTAACAAAGCCACGGCTCATTTATATATCGTCAATCCCTTGAAAGATTATAAAGGAGGAATAAATAAACTTTTTTCCACCCATCCGCCTGCCGCGGATCGTGTTGCACGATTGAGGGCAATGTAAGTATGAAAACAACAAAGATTTCTCCACAAAAAGTTCGACAGGTTGCTAAATTAGCGAGGTTTACGCTTACTGATAATGAAATACATAAATTTCAAGGGCAACTCGAAACTATTCTGGAACATTTTGAGACGCTTGGAAAGGTTCAGGTGGAAGACGTTGAGGCAACATACCAAACGACGGGGATCAAAAATGCTTGTCGTGACGATAAAAGGCAGCATTGCAGTTTAACCCAAAAGGAAGCTTTGCAAAATGCCCCCAACTCCCAAAAAGGATATTTTAAAGTAAAAGGGATTCTTCCGGAAAACTAAGATCCATGGATATTGTTGACAATTCAATTCGAGAAACGGTCGATCTTTTCAAAAAACGCAAAATTTCTTGCCAGGAGATTGTACGGGCTTGTTTTGAAAGGATAGAAAAATATAACCTCAGCATAAACGCTTATCTTACGCTTAATAAGGAGCAGGCGCTCAAAAAAGCTCAAGATGTGGATAACAACAGAGTCAAAGGTAGGGAGTTGCCCCCTCTAGCAGGAATACCGGTTGCCTTAAAAGATATTTATTCAACCAAAAACCTACGGACTACTGCTGCTTCCAAAATCATTGATAATTATCTTCCTGCCTATTCAGCGACCGTGGTTCAAAAGCTTGAATCGGTGGGCGCAATAATCATGGGGAAGGTTAATTGTGACGCCTTTGCCCACGGAGCGACCGGCGAAAACTCCGATTTCGGGTCGGTTAAAAATCCGTGGGATTTGGAGTATGTGGCTGGAGGTTCAAGTGGAGGTTCGGCAGCAGCGGTGGCATTTGGCGGTTGTTTGATGGCCATGGGAACTGATACCGGAGGATCGATTAGAAATCCGGCTTCCTACTGCAATTTGGTAGGTTTAAAACCCACCTACGGTCGGGTTTCCCGTTCTGGAGTAATCTCCATGGGTTCCTCATTAGACTCGATGGGACATCTTACCCGAACCGTGGAAGATTGCGCCCTGGTACTTTCAGTAACCGCCGGTTATGATCCATTAGACGCTACCAGCTCCAGGAAACCTGTGGATTTCTATCTGCAAGATCTTAGCCATCCTGCTATAAAGGGATTGAAGATTGGTCTTCCTCAGGAATATTTTGGTCGTGAATTAAATCCCGAAATCAAAACCTTAATTCTAAAGGCAGCACAGCAATTTACTGATCTGGGAGCAGAAGTCGACGAAGTTTCGCTTCCAAACACCGCCTATACGATTCCGGTTTACTACCTTATTATGAGTTCTGAGGTAAGCGCCAATTTAGCCCGTTTTGATGGTATACGTTTCGGTCATGCGCGCGAAATGTTTGGCGAGGAGGCGAAGCGGAGAATTATGCTGGGAACGTTTGCTCTTTCTGCCGGATATTATGATGCCTATTATCTTAGGGCGAGCAAAGTCAGAACCTTGTTGCGGCAAGATTTTGAAAAAGCGTTTGCTAAATTCGACGCATTATTAGCGCCGGTGGTTCCGATAAAACCCCGTAAAATTGGTGAAAAAGAACAAGAAAAATTAAAACTTTATTTAGAAGATTATGTAACTGGTCCGGTCAATCTGGCGGGTTTGCCGGCGTTGGCTCTGCCCTGCGGTTTTTGGCACAATATTCCAATGGGGATGCAACTTATCGGGCCTCAGTTTTCGGAAAAGAAATTGTTCGAGGTTGGTCAAGCGTATCAGAATGTTACCGATTGGCATCTTAAAAGACCGCCTTTAGTTGAGGAGATGGGATGAGTGGTTATCGACCTTTTATCGGTCTCGAAATTCATGTTGAGCTGGCAACCAAAAGCAAGATGTTTTGTGGATGTTGCGCTGATCATTTCCACAAAGAACCGAACACGCAAACTTGTCCGGTATGCCTGGGTTTGCCGGGAGCGCTGCCGGTACCCAACAAAAAAGCCATTGACTGGACTGTTTTTTTAGGCTTGGTGCTGGGTTGCCGTATCAACAAACATTCCTATTTTGAGCGCAAACAATACTTTTATCCCGATTTGCCCAAAGGCTTCCAAATCAGCCAATATGAGCGCCCTTTTTGTTTTAAGGGTTGGTTTGACGAAGTCAATATCACGCGTGTTCATCTTGAGGAAGACACAGGCAAGCTTATCCACAGAAAGATTGAGGGGGAAAAGGTTACCTTAATTGATTTTAACCGTTGCGGCGTGCCGCTGGTGGAAATAGTAACTGAACCTGAAATTAAGTCGGCAGAGCATGCAAAAGAATGGTTGAAAAAGTTGCAGAGAGTTATAAGATCTTTGAGCATTTCTGATTGCGACATGGAAAAAGGTTCAATGCGGCTTGAAGCTAATGTGTCGGTTTCCAAAAACGGAAAGCTGCCAAGTTATAAAGTGGAACTCAAAAACATTAACTCATTTCGGTTTGTGGAAAAAGCTATTGAGTTTGAGATTCAAAGACAGACAGAGCTTTTCGAAAAAGGTCAAAAGATCGAGCAGGAAACACGGGGTTTTGAGAGCGATAAAGGCGTTACATACCTCCAACGTTCGAAGGAAGAAGCCTTTGAATACCGCTATTTTCCGGAGCCGGATATTCCACCGATCGTTTTCACAGATGGTGAATTAGATAAGATAAGGAAACAAATTCCTGAGCTTCCAGAGGAAAAAAGGCAAAGGTTTGTCAAGGAATATTCATTAAACGAGCAAGAAGCCGATTATTTTGTGTCCAATCCTTCGGCTGCTCAATATTTTGAGGTATTATACCTGGAAAAAAACTTCAATCTAGACTTTCGAGAAACGGCCAGGTTGATAATCAATAAAAAGATTGATTGGGAAAATATCAGTCCGGCTGATTTCAAAGCTGAGGTTGCAGTTTTGCAGGAAGGCGGACTTTCTGATCAGGTTGAGTTGGCAAAGGCTGCCAAAATAGTCGTTGACGGAAATCCAAAGGCGGTGGCAGATTATCGCAAGGGCAAGACGAATACAGTCGGGTTTTTAGTCGGCCAGATGATGAAAAAGACCAAGGTTGATCCGAATCTGGCTAGACAAGAACTCTTAAAAATATTAGAGTAAAATCTATCATTTACTTTTTTACAGAAAAAAGTAACAAAAAACTGTCGCCTGTGCTCGTCGCAAAGATTTTTTACAAGGCCTCGTTCGCTAAAATTTGCAAACTCCCCGCCGATTCGGCGGGTCAAATATGCAAATTTTTAATATTCACTTCGGCCTAAAAACTCTAAGCTCCTGCGCATGGCAAAAGACAAAAAACATGTTAGAAACAACAATTGCTAAAATTCAGGATTTTGCCGGAAAGGAAGTTCAACTTAAAGGTTGGGTTTATAACAAGCGCGAATCGGGGAAAATCATTTTTCTTCAGTTGCGGGACGGAAGTGGTTTTATTCAAGGTGTAGTTGTCAAAAGTGAAGTTTCGGAAAAGACTTTTGAGAATGCCGTCAAAGCAACTATGGAATCATCGGTGGTGATGACGGGAACAGCTCGGGAGGACAAAAGAGCACCATCTGGATTTGAAATCCTGGTTTTTAATCTTGAATTAATTCAAGTAGCCGAAGACTACCCGATTACTAAAAAGGAGCATGGACCGGATTTTTTACTCGACCATCGGCACTTATGGTTGCGCAGCAAACGTCAGTGGGCAATTCAGAGAGTACGCAATGATCTGATCTTGGGAATCTATGATTTTCTTCATCGGGAAGGCTTTATCAAAATCGATGCCCCTATTTTTACTCCCAATGCTTGTGAAGGCACCACTACTCTTTTTGAGGTCGACTATTTCGGTAACAAGGCTTATCTTTCCCAATCCGGACAACTGTATTTAGAAGCTGCGATTTTTGCTCATGGTAAAGTTTTCGATTTTGGGCCGACCTTTCGCGCCGAAAAATCAAAGACCAGAAGACATTTAACGGAATTCTGGATGATGGACGCGGAGATGGCATTTTACGATTGGAAGGACAATATTGACTTTCAAGAAAAGCTGATCGTACAACTCGTCCAGCGAGTCTTGCGAAACTGTCAACAAGAGATGAAAATTTTAGAGCGGGATACAAAATCATTAGAAAAAATCAAAGCCCCCTTCATCCGTTTGACCTATGTTGAAGCTTTGGAAATGTTGCGAAAATTAGGATCAGATATTAAGGAAGGCGAGGATTTTGGTAATGACGATGAAACTATGTTAACCCAAGCTCACGAGAAACCAATTTTTGTCAGTCATTTTCCACACCGGATTAAAGCTTTCTATATGAGTGTTGACGAAACAGGCAAGTATGTGCTCTGTAACGATCTTCTGGCTCCTGAAGGATATGGGGAAATAATCGGCGGAGGTCAGCGCGAGACCGATTTTAAAAAGCTTTTAGCGATGGTTAAAAAACATAATCTGCCCCAAAAAGCTTTTGAATGGTACCTGGATCTGCGTCGCTACGGGAGTGTTACCCATAGCGGTTTCGGATTAGGACTGGAACGTCTTGTGGCTTGGGTGTGTGGGCTGCCGCATGTGCGCGAAACCATACCTTTCCCCAGAATGCTCGAAAGGATGACTCCTTAAACATGATCTACTTCATCGGAATTTTGATTTGTATAGCTCTTCTTTTCTTAATTCTTTTTTTGGGCCCCAAGGGCAAAATTTTTTATTCCGGGAAATCAGCTGCCAGAAGTTCAGTCAACCTCAGAATTGATAATAAAACAAGAGAGATCATTCAAAGGCAGTTAGCCGAAGCAGAGACCTTAAAAAAGATAGCCAAGCCGGCGCAACTCAAACAAGCGATCCTGGAACTGGATAAAGGTTTGAATTTGGCTTTAGAGAGTCTTTATCCAGGTAAAAATTTTGTTGAAAAAATGAAACAGGTTAAACCGAAAATTAAAAACGGAGAGCTTTATGATAATTTATGGTATGCACATAAAGTCAGAAATATCATCGCGCATGAGATTAATACCGACTTGGCTTTTACAGAACTCCAACGCGTGATGGATATTTTTGAAGAATCCCTGCGCGATTTAATCAATTCATAAGATATGGAAAATAATTTTCTCAAGGTTTTAAAAAACGCTAACTTCAACCGTCTCTGGGGATCTCAAATTCTTTCCGTCTTTTGCGCCTATATGCTCAATTTTGCACTTTCATATAAGCTTTTCACGCTAACCGGTAAAAGTTTGTCTGTTTCTCTTCTGTATGTTTTTTATTATGCTCCGGTTTATATCCTCGGATTTTTTTCAGGGGTTTTTATTGATCATTTCAGTCGGCACAGAATTTTGCTGATTACCAATATTCTGCAAGCTATCTGCGTTCTTTTCTATCTTTTTATAGGGAATAATTTCTGGCTCATTTATGCCATCATTTTTGTCTATTCTATGATCGATCAGTTTTATTTACCGGCCGAATCGGCTTATTTGCCAGAATTGGTAAAAAAGGAAGAGTTGCCGGTCGCCAATAGTTTTTTCAATTTTGCCTCTTTCGGTGGTCTTTTTTTTGGATTTGTTTTAGGCGGGCCCATAATGTTGGCTTTTGGTGTAAACGCTCCTTTTTACTTAGCCTCTTTATTTTTATGGATCGCTGCTCTTTCAGCCTTTTTACTGCCTCAAGATACACCACCGAAAGATTTTCACTTTTTGAAGCAAGATTTTTTTGTAAAAACTAAAGAAGATATTTTAGAAAATTTAAGGTTCATTTGGAGTCGACCAAAAATTTATTTTTCCATGTTAATCACTTTATTTTTTATGATGATTGTGGCTATGATGGCTGTTATTCTTCCTGCTTTCGGCGAGCAGGTTTTAAATATCAATCTTTTAAATATCTCCTGGATCATTATTTTTCCAATTGCCATCGGAGCAATTTTAGGAGCCATAGGAGTGGAGAAAAGAATAGGATCCACTGGGAAAAGGAAACTGATTGGCCTAGGAGGATTAATCTGCGGCTTAGTCCTTTTAGCGGTCTATTTTTTAGCGAGATTAGGAGAGTCAACTCTTTTTTTACCAGAAAATTTGGTAGTTATAATGTTGCCCTTGGCTGCTGTTTTGGGTTTTGGTGTCAGTTTAGTCATGATTCCCGCCCAGACTCTTCTGCAGGAGGAAACGCCCAATCAAATTCGGGGGCGTGTTTTTGGAGCCCAAAAACTTTTACAAGGAATCTTTTTAATTATTCCGACCGTATTTTCGGCCGTTTTAGCGGATATTTTAGGAGTCAAGGTACTTTTATTAGTAATTGGAGTCTTAATTTTAAGCGGAACCTTCCTCTCTTTTTTTTATAGAAATAGCCATAAACCGGTTCTTGCGATTGAGAAGCAACAAGAGAAAACAGAGAAAGTATAGGAAAGCAAGGAAATAAAAGATGACGGATAAAATATTTGTTATCAAATTGGGCGGGTCAATTATTTTTCCAAAGCTTGGTTATATCAATACTAACTATTTGGAGCAGCTAAAAAGAATTTTACAAGAATATATAAATCAGGGGAGTCGTTTTATCCTGATTATCGGAGGCGGGACAATTTGCCGATGGTATCAAGACTATGCCAAAAAATATTTGGGGATTTGTTCAAAGGAAGATTTAAATAGAATCGGTGCAGCCGTAACCAGAGCTAACGCTGAAGTAGTGAGGTCCTTTTTTGGGAATCTAGCCTATCCTGAGAATTATCATAATTTTAAAAAAACAATCCGCTGGACTCAACCGATTTTGGTTGCTTCAGCTTGGAAAACAGGCCGGAGTACCGACGCCGACGCCATCTTGTTAGCCAAAAAGTTCAACTCCCAAACCTTAATGGTGGCTTCAAACACGGACTATATTTATACTCGTGACCCGAAAAAGAATCAGGGTGCCCGCCCTCTAACTTCTCTGACCTGGGATACGTATCAAAAACTTTTAAGAAAGATAACCGATCCAACCAGGCATCTTCCCGGAGCTCACGTTCCCTTTGATGTTTCGGCAACTCGTTTAGCCAAAACATCAGGAATCAAGGTAATCTTTTTCAACGGTGAGAATATGTCGAATTTTGAAAAAGCTCTCCAAGGCAAGGATTTTATCGGAACAACCATTACATCTTCAGCGTTAAGATTACGCAAGCAGACTCGTTGAGTTGGTGAGCTGCCGCCAGTGTTAGATTGACTTTCTTTCGCAAGAAAATCCGCAGTCCGCAAGTTTTTCTTGAAATTTTAGAAGCCTGTGTTATCCTGAAAGAGACTTTTGGTAAACCGCCCAAAACACACAGCATCTAAAAACAGTATTATTGAAGGAAAACGACTACACATGGCTAATTTTGTCCATCTGCATACCCACACGGAATATTCACTCCTTGACGGATTATCGAAAATTCCAGACCTAATTTCCAAGGCGAAAGATTATGGCATGCCGGCCCTAGCCATCACCGATCATGGAGTAATGCACGGCGTGATATCTTTTTATTCAGAAGCATTGAAAGCCGGAATTAAGCCGATTATCGGTTGTGAGGCTTATGTTGCCAAAAAATCGCGTTTTGATAAGATCCCGAAAGTCGGCTCCGACGCCAATCACCTCATTCTCCTGTGCGAAAATGAAAAGGGATATAAAAATTTAATCCAGCTGGTTACAATGGCCCATCTCGAAGGTTTTTACTATAAACCCAGAATTGACGTTGAACTTTTAGCCCAGCATCATCAAGGGTTGATTGCTCTTTCAGCCTGTCTTCAGGGAGAAATTCCGCAGTTGCTTTTGGCAGGACATGATACTCAAGCGAGAGAAAAAGCCGTTTTCTATCAAGATTTGTTTGGGAAGGGAAATTTTTTCATTGAGATTCAAAAACATCAGATTGAAGAGCAGGATCAGATCAATAAAGAATTAATAGCTTTAGCTTCCGATCTCAGGATTCCACTGGTTGCTACCAACGATTCTCATTATATCAATCCTGAGGATGCCGAAGCTCAGGAGGTTTTGCTCTGCGTCCAAACCCAAAAAACCCTAGCGGAGAAAAATCGTCCCTTATCCATGATTCAATCTCCGGATTTTTATCTGCGTTCACCCGCTGAGATGGAAATTTTGTTTCATGAAACGCCGGAAGCTTTAAAAAATACGCTTTCTATTGCTGAAAGAGTTGATTTAAAAATCAGTACCGGGAAAATGATTTTTCCCCATTTTACCATTCCAGAAGATAAACCAGCCGGCGCCTATTTTAAAGAATTGGCTTTCAGAAAGGCCAAAGAGAAGTTTAAAAAAATTACACCAGAAGTGCAAAACCGCTTAGATTATGAAATTTCCGTTATAGATGACAAAGGATACATCCCCTACTTTTTAGTGGTTTCGGATTTCGTGAATTGGGCAAAAGAGCAGGGAATAAGCGTAGGCCCCGGCAGAGGCTCGGCCGCAGGCAGCCTGGTTTCCTATGTTTTAAATATTACCACCATCAACCCTCTTGAATATGGTATTCCTTTTGAGCGCTTTTTAAATCCTCAACGCCCCAGTCCGCCCGACATTGATCTGGATTTCGCTGATAAAAGAAGGGGAGAGGTGATAAGTTATATCACCCAAAAGTACGGCAAAGATCATGTGGCGCAGATTATTACTTTCGGCAAAATGGAAGCCAGGGGAAGTATCAGGGATGTCGGTCGAGTTTTAGGGATGCCCTATTCAGAACCCGACAAAATTGCCAAAATGATTCCATTTGGTTCGTCCATTGAAGAAGCCCTAGGAACGGTCTCTGAGCTTAAAGAAGCCATCAGAGAGCCGAAATACAAAAGACTTCTAGACTTAGCCAAAAAATTGGAAGGCGTCTCGCGGCACGCTTCAACCCACGCCGCCGGATTGGTCATTTCCGATAAACCTTTGGTCTATTATATTCCGTTACAAAAAGAGAGCAAGGGCGAAGCTATCATCACCCAATATGACATGTACTCGATTGATTTAAACAGTTCCGACAACGCAATTGGTCTTTTAAAAATCGATCTTTTGGGTTTAAGAAATCTGACCATTCTGGAAAACGCCATCAACTTAGTCAATCAAAACCGCAAGCAAAAAGTTGATCTAGCCAAAATCCCCTTGGATGATAAAGCGGTTTATAAACTTATTGCTGCCGGAAACACTGTGGGAGTCTTTCAGCTGGAAAGCGCAGGAATGCGACGTCTGGCTAAAGATTTGAATCCCAACCGCTTTTCCGATCTTATCGCTATGGTGGCGCTTTTCAGACCAGGGCCGATGGATCTTATTCCTCAATTTGTGGCTGGCAAAAAGAATCCGCAAAAAATCCGCTATCCTCATCCCGATTTAAAAGATATTTTAGCCGACACCTATGGCATTTTGCTTTATCAGGAGCAATGTTTATATGTAGCCAACAAAATTGCCGGTTATTCGATGGGAGAGGCCGATCAATTGAGAAAGGCCATCGGCAAGAAGAAGCGCGCAATTATGGAAAAGGAAAAAGTGAAATTTATCAAAGGGGCTCTCGACTTGGGATATCAAAAAAAGATTGCCGAGGAATTATGGGGATTTATCGAGAGATTTGCCGGCTATGGTTTTGGTAAAGCCCATTCGGCCTCTTATGCCATGATTGCTTACCAGACCGCTTACATGAAAGCTAATTATCCGGTCGAATTCATGTGTGCGCTTCTTGAGGCTGAAGCTTCTAATAAAGATCAGATTGCCATGTTGATCGCCGAATGTCGGAAAATGACCATCAATGTTTTGCCGCCGGACATCAATTTTTCCGAGATTGATTTTACCATCCAAAACAGAGAAATACGCTTCGGACTTTCGGCGATTAAAAACGTGGGCGAAGGAGCGGTGGGCAATATTCTTTTGGCGCGCTCAAAAAGCGGTCCTTTTACATCTCTGAAGGACTTTTGTGAACGCGTGGATTTGCGTCAAATCAATAAAAAGGTGCTTGAGAGTTTGATTCGCTCCGGTGCTTTTGATTCCTTTGGACCAAGAGCGGCACAACTCAAGGCCTTAGAGGAAATCATGGAGATGTCGCATCGGGAAAAAAGTCGAAAAAGTTCAGGCATGCTGGGATTGTTTGACGGTCTTGAAAGCGATCCATCTTTGAATAATTTTGTTTTGCCTCGAATCGAAGAGGTATCAGCCAGACAAAAACTGACCTGGGAAAGAGAGCTTTTGGGATTTTATCTGTCCGAGCATCCTCTTTTATCTGTGATCAAGAAGTTGGGAGAAAGAAGGACCCATTCGATAGGAGAGATAGAGTTTGATCATCGGGTAGGGATGAGGGTGAAGCTTGGTGTTTTGGTTTCGGAAGTGAGGAAAATTTTCACCCGCGCTACCAATCACGAGATGGCTTTCGTCAAAGTTGAGGATGAGACGGGGACACTCGAAGTTATCGTCTTTCCAAAGATTTTTGCTTCAACCAAAGATTTATGGATTAAAGACCAGATGCTCCTCATCACCGGCAAAGTTGACCTTAAAGACGAGGAATTAAAAGTCATCGCCGATAACGCTCTCAAGATAATACCGGAGGAGATTGCAAACCAAAAGTCAGTTGTCGAAAAGGTTTTCGAGATAGCTGTTTTTGCAGAACTTGACCATCGCCGTTTTCATCAAATGTATGAGATACTCAAGAAGTATCCTGGAGAAGCAAAAGCAATTTTAATCTTTTCCGACGGTGATTCTCAAAGAAAGATGGAACTTCCGTTTCGAGTTGAAGACAGCCCGCAGCTTAAACAAGAAATTGAGGTGTTGATGGCCTCGGTTGATTAGATTGAATTACATAATCAGTTTAAAGAGTATAAAGATCGCTTTTAAAAAAGGAGAACACTTTGGCAGGCTATATTTTAAAACTGGACAATCTTTCGCGCTCACACTCGTTGAAGGTGTATTCAGAAGAAGTCGAAATTAACACCCATTCTCCTACTCAAACTTTACGTGAAAAAATCAAGATTGGAGAAATAGAAGATGTTGCTATTCAGATGGATCCGACACAAAATGACCCCCGTTATTGCATAGTCAGCATCAAGGGCAAGGGAAGGTTAAATTATACCATCCCGGAGCTTGAAACCTATCAAGCCAGGCATTTGAAATCGACCATTGAGACTCAAAGAAGCGAATTTCAGAGAAAAGCAGAATCAGGAAAGAGCGAGTCCAAACTTGCTTCGGCTTTAAAAAATTTTCCCGTGATCAGGAAAAGATTCGGATGAAAATTCCGGCATGAGTTTTTAAGATCCCGACCTTGTTTTTAAGGCTTAAGTATGTTACTATTTTCACCTGTTGTTAATATTTAAGTGAGACAAAAAGGAGAATCTGTTGGATCAAACCGAAGAAAAGGAAAAAGTTGTTTCCGCACAACCACTTCTCGAAATTGAGGCGACAAAAGAGCCGGTTGTTGTAGATTCGGAGAACCCGGAAAGTCAGAGTGTTAAGACCGACCTTCGCGAACAGGCGCCCAAAAAAGATGATAAGGCCAAAACCAGCATGGAAGAAAAAGAAAAGAAGGGATCCGAGCATCAAGCAAAGAAGATAGATGATTTTAAAGTCGGGGATACAGCCAAGGTTGGAGTAAAAGTTAAAGAAGGGGAAAAAGAAAGAATTCAATTTTTTGAAGGGGTGGTTATTGCCAAAAGAGGCCGGGGACAAAATAAGACTTTTGCTGTCCGACGCATTGGATCAGGAGGAGTGGGGATTGAACGCATCTGGTTGCTTGGCTCTCCGGTTATTTATTCCCTCAAAGTTACAAAAAAAGGGAAGTTTACCAAAGCCAAACTTTATTATCTGCGTAAGCGCGTCGGTAAAGCAGCGCTGAGAGTGCGAGCCTTTCAAGAAACACCAGTTTAAAACCCTCTTTAAATTACTATGCATCAAGCGTCTCTTTCTCAAGAAAAATTCCTATGGGAAAAGGGAATGAGATTAATCTGTGGGATTGACGAAGTTGGGCGTGGCGCTTTGGCAGGCCCTTTGGTTGTGGGAGCAGTCGTCTTTCCTCCTTTCAGCAAACCCATTGGCGGTATAACCGATTCTAAATTGCTAACCGCTAAAAAGAGAAGAGGGCTGGCGGAAAAAATCAGGCTGCAGGCTCAAGCTTTTGCCTTCGGCGAAATTGCCCCTCAAATAATCGATTGTAAAGGTATTGTTTTTGCTTTTCAGGCGGCAGCGCGTCAGGCCATCAGAAATTTAAGCCTTGAGCCCGGATTCTTCTTAATCGATGCCTTTCCTCTAAAATATATTCCCGCGAGAAAACAAAAGGCAATTATTAAAGGCGATCGGCAAGTGTATTCGATTGCGGCGGCCTCAATCATGGCCAAGGTTTACAGGGACGAATTAATGGAGAAATTAGATGAAAGATATCCACAATATCGGTGGTATAATAATAAAGGTTACGGAACGAAAATACATCGAGAGGTGATCCGGGAAAGAGGTCCAAGCCTCCATCATCGAATGACTTTTTTGGGAAAGATGATTTAGAGTATAGTTATTGTGAAGGTGTTTCTTTATCGTCATTGCGATCCGCCAGCCGGCGGTGAAGCAATCTTGAGGGAAATGAGAGGCTATGCAGGAAGATATCATGAATAGAAAAGTACTGGGAGCCTTAGGCGAAGAAAAAGCTAAACATTACTTTCAAAAGAAAGGCTATACGGTCGTTTCCCAAAACTATCAGCTTCATCATGGAGAAATCGACCTTATCGTGCGGGCTAAAAAACAGCTGATTTTTGTGGAAGTCAAAACACGCGTCTCCGGGCAGTTCGGTTTGCCGGAAGAGTCCATAACCTACAAAAAAGCGAAGTCTTTAATGCGGAGTGTAAAGTATTACCTTTCCCGAGGCAATTTTGAAGGATTTTCTTGGCAAATTGATTTGGTGGCCATAAACCTTGACGAGCAGGGGAAAGCGGAGCGCTTTGAACATTTTGAAAATATCATAGGTGCATAGAGTGTTTGTGATCCTTTCTCCTTGACATTTTGCCTTCCTGATGCTAAATTCTTAACATATCTTTGTGGGCCCGTAGCTCAAGAGGTTGATCCGCTTATCTGGCGGACTTTTAAGCTGTGCGCAGTCGAAGAAGTTATTGAGGGGCGACCAACAGACTTACGGATTAGAGTGAACTTTAAGGAATGATGTTTGCTGTATATGTGATTAAAAGCAAAAGAACTGATAAAATATATATTGGACATACTGAGAGTCTTGAGGAAAGATTAAAGCGCCATAATGGAGATTTGAGTTCAAAGAAAACCAGTTATACCAGCAGAAACAGCGGACCGTGGTACTTAATATACAAAGAAGAATATAAAACAAGGGAAGAAGCAAGAAAGCGAGAAAAACAACTCAAGTCATATCAGGGAAGAAGGTGGATAAAAGAATATCTATTAGGGCCCGTAGCTCAGAGGTAGAGCGACAGCCTTTTAAGCTGTGCGTCGAAGGTTCGAATCCTTCCGGGCTCATATGTTTTAATCCCTTACCACGTGTCGATCTTGGTCTGTAGCTTAAGAGGTAGATCCGCCGGCTGGCGGACTTTTAAGCTG
>Ga0100395_1001178_pt1 | contig 19730 bp, 19 predicted proteins | sample CryGeymeta201519_FD_81542 | JGI IMG/M metagenome (GOLD analysis project Ga0100395, IMG submission 81542) | Groundwater microbial communities from Crystal Geyser aquifers in Utah, USA - Crystal Geyser metaG 2015-19 | ecosystem: Environmental > Aquatic > Deep subsurface > Groundwater | place: USA... | reverse complement strand
TGGGGTGGTTGGGATTATTGTCCTGCTTCAAGTTGTGCTTCTCCCACGGAGCCGCCTTCTGATAATCCTCCACCTAATAATCCTCCTCCTAATAATCCTCCTCCTAATAATCCTCCACCTAATAATCCTCCCAATAATCCTCCCAATAATCCTCCCAATAATCCAGCCGCGCGGACAGAAGACTACTGTCAGACAGAGACGGTCTCAAAGACAGTCTTAAATACTGGTGAGTCGCTTGACATCACTGCCACGGCCAAAAATGCTGATATCAAAACCTTTACCTGGAAGTTTTATAACTTAGACAATCTTGACGCCTCAAACAACCCTAAATCAATAAAATTTGACACGACTAACTTTGAAAAAACCGTTAGTCTGGGAGTAACGGCCAGCAGCCAGACCTTGACCTTAAACTTTTCCGAGATTGACAAAGCTGATAAAAACTGGAATTATTACGCGCCCAAGCCAAAAAATATCAGGATTGACGCCTACTTTGCCAATGCCGCTGGAAAGATTTCAAAATACGATGCCAACTGCAGTAAAAGTTTTAAGTCAGCGGCAATTGATGCCACGCCCACTCCTAATCCTAAATGTGACTGTAAAACCAATGGCAGCTGTCATAACAAATGTTTTTTTGACTGGTTTCCTGATGTGACGCCGTCAACTCCTAAATGTAATTTAGACAACAGTATTTTCCAGTCTAATCCGACCGCTGACAATAAAAAAGCCTGGTGCCGCTATTATAAAAAGGTGAGAGGTGATGCTGATGGCGACGGACAAGCAACTTTTTTGGACTATTTTTACTATGTTTCCGCCAGAGCCGGAGCAAAAATCCCACCAACTGTCAATCCTGACTTTAACGGCGACGGAACAGTTGACAGTAGTAGTGATCGAGCCGTGATTATCAGATCGTTGCAATAATATGAAAAAAGAAATGCCAAGGTTAATTATTATCTTTCTCGTTGTCATTGGTCTGGTTTTCTGGATGTGGAACTATCTTTTTTTAAGCGGTAAAACTGCGATTAAATCACGAGCCACCGACGAATCAATCTTGAGTTTAAGTTTTAATCCAAACGCCAGTACTTTATCTACCGGCCAGGAAATGGAAACTACCTTAAAAATTAAGCCAACAGTTGAAGGAGGAATTTTAGTCAGAGGCTATCTAGTTAGTTTATTTTTTGATAAAACTAAGCTCCAGCTGAAAAATATTGACTATAAAATCGGCGGCGCCAGCCCTGATCTTGGAGCAACAAACAGTTCATTATCAACCATCAATGGAAACGGAGTGATAAGATTGGTTGGCGAGGTGACGACTCCGACCGGTACGGCAGTTGCCAAAGATGTTGACACCGAGCTTGTCAAACTAAAGTTTTCTTCGGTTAATGGTCAGGGGGCGACGATCCAGATTGGAAGAGCCGATGCTAAATTTTATATCTTAAAGGCGGAGGCGGTGTTGAGTGATGGAATGTCTATTGACGGAGCTAAAATTGATTTTAACGGCGGCGGAGCAATTATTACTCCTGGTATCACTGGAGCGCCTAATCCTACAACTACTGGCGGGACATCAGGCAATGTCAACCTGAATTTAAAACTAAAGTTCCAGGGCATCTCCGGTAAACCAGCAGATAGTCAAAACTCAATGGCAGTCAAAGTCAAACTTAAAAAAGAAGGCGAAACAAATCCCAGTGAAGCAACTGGAGTATTTTCCGCTGATACCAGTGGTGTTTGGTCAGGCAAAGCCAGCTTTAATCTCAGCTCGGTTTCCGGTAAATATCTGATCTATATCAAAGGTCCCCAGCATATTCAAAAAAAGTTCTGCGACTCGGCTCCGAGCGAAAATAATGCCGGCACCTATAGCTGTGCCAATGCCAATATTTCAATAACAGTTGGTGATAATAACTTAGATTTTTCTAAAGTAATGGTCTTATCTGGAGACTTGGATCAAAACGGAGTTGTTGACTCAGTTGATATTTCCATAGTGAGAAATAACTTAGGAAAAACCGATACGGCTACTTTAACGAAAGCTGATGTTAATCGCGACGGCCGCGTCGATACCCAAGACTTTTCATTAATATTAGCGGCTTTAGCCGTCAGAACAGATGAGCTGTAGGATTAGAAAATAGAAGATGGTAATAGAAATTAGAAGATAGAAAGTAAAAATATGGATAACATTCAGGAGAAAAACAAAATATTTATTTATCTTTTGGTAATATTTTTTGCCATATTTATTGGTTCGGGAATTTTTTTATTAGTCAATAAGAAAACTGCCAATAAAGAACAACAATCGGTTTCGACGCAGACGATTAAACAAGAAGAATTGCTCATTCCGAGCGAAATACCAAAAAAAGGCCTGGTTAATTTAAAAGCGACTGGATCAGGACCATATCTATTGACCGACCAGCTGATAATAGATCTTTTCGCTGATTCTAATGGCGAAAATGTTACCGCCTATGATGTTCTGGTTAAATATGATCCGCTCAGCTTTGATTTTATTCAAACCGTTTCTCTTGATCAGGCTTTTCAAGTCTATTCATTTAAGAAAGATGATCGGTTAACCTTGACGGTGGTCAAGACCAGCCAAGACCAGACTCCATCGGTCTTTGTGGAAAAACCAGTGGTTAGATTAAGCTTTAAACCAAAAAAGTCAGGTGAATTTGATTTTGCTATTTTAAATTCTTTTGGCAAAGAAACCACCAAGTTTGTCAACGAAAAAACCGAAGTGATTTACCCAAAAGTTAATAAGATTAAACTGACAGTTAATTAAATGAAAAATTTACTAGCCGCCATTATTGTTACTTTTCTTTTTTTATCGACGATTCCTTTATGGGAAAAAATTCAGGCGGCTTATCTAAAGTTTGATCAATCAACCGTATCAACTTCAAACGGCGGCACTTTTCAAATAGCGGTGCAAGTTGAGCCGGGAAGCGACTCTTTAAACTCGGTTGACGCCTATGTTTTATATGATTCCTCGCTTGTTAGCGCCACTTCAGTCTCAGCCGGCAGTCTTTTTCCAACCGTTTCCCACGACGAATCAACATCGGGTAAAGTCTATATTGCCGGTATGGTTAATGATGTGGCCAGCTCAGTCTCAACTACAGGCACCTTAGCCACCATTACCTATAAAGGACTGAAGGACGGCAGCGGAAATCTGTCCTTTGACTGCAATCTTTCCAAGATAGTTAAGAACGACATTAATGCCACTAATGTTATTGTCTGCTCGCAAAATGGCACGGCCAGCGTCACGGTCGGTAGTGGTTCTCAACCAACCACGGCGCCTCAACAACTGCCAGAAAGTGGAGTGTTTGATAATGTGGTAAAATTTGCTGTCCCGGGAATGATACTATTATTACTAGGAGGAGCGTTTAGATTACTATTATGAACCCCACTATTAAAAAAATTCTTGCCATCGTCATCGGCATTGTTTTATTTATTGTCTTAGTTTATTTCGGTTTTAAGATTTTTGGTACTCGAGCGGCTGACTATGAGCCGCGCGATGTGGCCGTTTCCAATATTGAAAAAAATTCAGTGAAAATTTCCTGGGCGACTGGTGTTGATACTCAGGGGGTAGTTGAGTATGGGACAACACCAACAGCTCTAAATTTTTTTGCTCCTGAGGCGCAAAAAGGCAGGAGTCACAGCCTTGATTTGACCCTTCTTTCTCCCAGTAGCACCTATTATTTTCAAGTAAGAATCGGCGATCAGAAGTATGACAATGGCGGCGTACCATGGACATTTACAACCAAAGGAGCAGAGAAATCAATGACAGTTCCAATGCTTTCTCCAACTTCAAGCGCCAGTACTCAACCAACGCCGATTCAAAAATTACAGATCGATACTGGAGCTGGTTGTACTGAAACAGACTGTGATAAAATCAAGGAAAAACTAGGCAAAGGCTGCTCGACTCAAGATTATTTTAAATGCCTTATGAAAACGACACCAACACCATCTTCATCTGCCGAAGCCACACCAACGCCAACCACAGGAGCTCTTTAGATAATTCCAGAACTGGAAGAAAAAGGAATAAGAATTTTATAAAAAAAATTGATTACTGGTCCTAAAATCGTTTCTAGCATCGAACTACCACCAAAAGGAATAATTAATAAAAGCAAGAAAAAAATTCCATATCTTTGAAGAGAATACCAGTCACGGGCTTTTTCTTCAGACAAAACTCCGCTAACGATTTTAAATCCATCTAAAGGATGAATGGGTAAAAGATTAAAGATTCCCAAAATAATGTTTAACTGGATTAATGGTAAAAATAAAAACGCACCTATAGTAATTAAAAATTTTAGTTGAAAAAATATTAACAATCTTAGTATTATAGAAAGTAAGATAGCCAAAAGGAAATTAGAGCTCGGACCGGCTAAAGAGATTAAAGCGGCATCACGTCTTGGATCTTTAAGATTGTAGGGATCAAACTCAACCGGTTTGCCCCAGCCAAAGCCGAAAAATAATAAAAAAACCATTCCCGTCCAATCAATATGAACACGGGGGTCGAGCTTTAGCCTGCCCTGAAGCCTTGGAGTTGGATCACCAAGATAATCAGCCACATAGGCATGGGAGAATTCGTGAATAGAAATCGCTATTAATAAAGAAATGATGTAAACGGCGAATAGTAGAGGATTAGAAAATAAGTAAGAAATCATATTTAGTTATTTTAGTTATTCAGTTAACGAGTTAACATGTTAACTGGTTAGTTTTTGTTTTTAAACTCGTCAACTTTTTAACACGTTAACCAAATAACCAATTAACTGATTGAATTATTTATAATGATATGATATCATAATTTTCTTATGAATAGTTGTTATCACTGCGGTAAAACCGCCATGTTTGGCCGAAGTCACACTCATCATCGGGGAGTGGCTGGAGGACGATGGAAGAAAAGAGCACCAAAAACGCAAAGGATTTTCCGAGTCAACTTCATCCGCCTGTCAATCATTGAAAACGGCAAAGAAAAACGGGTTAAACTTTGTGCTAAGTGTTTGAAAAGAGTGAGAAAAGATATAGAAGAAGGGGAAAAGCCGTTTGTAACTATTGCAAATCCAAATGTCAAAATCCAAAATCCAAATCAAGTTCAAAATCCAAAACCCTAATTTTTTGATTATTGAACTTTGGATTTGATTTGAACCTTGAACTTTAGATTTCAAAAAGTTCTAACTCGCCGTCAACTTCTTTATAAATCGGTTTCTTTTGTTCGAGACTTCTTTGAGTAAAAACAACTCCGTTTAAATGATCCATTTCATGCTGGATTATAGCGGCTTCAAAGCCAGAAAACCATCGGCGCTTGATCCTTCGACTTCGCTCAGGATTAATCGATTCAGCAAGATCCTGATATTCTAAGTAAATTCTTGCTGTTCGATTAACCGGACCCCAGATACGGGGAATGGAAAGGCAACCTTCGAGCTTGACAGGTTTTTTTCTTGACGGTGGATGATGGAAAGTAGGAGATGGTTTTTTGATGATGGAGGATTGAAATTTGATGATTTTTGGATTGATAAAAACCTTAATTTCCGCTTTTGGGCTTTTTTTTACGATAAAAATCGATAGGTTGACACCGATTTGATTAGCTGATAGCCCTACCCCGACTGGGTCGGTCTGCAGCTTTAAAGTTTCCTCCATCTCTGCCAGTAATTCTTTTATTTTTTCATCAATTACCGCTACTGGTTTAGTGGGGGAAGATAAGATTTTATTAGGAACGGAAATGATCTTTAACATGAGAATATTATATAATAATAAGATACCAATCTACGAATGGATGCTAATCAACGAATATTTGTAGATTAGAATAGATTAGTAGACTGTAATCTTATATGAAGTTATCCTTATGTCTCGCGGTTTTTAACGAAGAAAAAAATATTCATTATCCACTGGATTCCACCTATGATCTTGTTGATGAGGTGGTGATCGTTGACGCTGGATCGACTGACCGGACGGTTGAGATAGCCAAATCTTATGGGAAAAAAGTGAGAATTATTGCTTCTGATAACCCGCCAATGTTTCATAAAAATAAACAGAAGGCGATAGAAGCGGCAAAATGGGAGTGGATTTTGCAGTTGGATGCGGATGAGGAGTTGAGCGAGGAATTAAGAGAAGAAATAAAATCAATAATAAATCCGAAATCCGAAGTACGAAATCCGAAACAAATTCTAAATTCCAATGGCAAAAATTCAAAACGTTTAGGAAATTTGAAATTTGAAAATTCGGATTTGTTTCGAGATTCGAATTTCGATATTCGAAATTTGCCTGCGGCATACTGGTTACCGCGTAAAAACTGGTTTTTAACGAGATTCTTAATGAAAGGCGGGCAGTATCCGGACTATACTATTCGTTTGTACCGTAATGGTTACGCGAGATTTCCCTGTAAAGATGTGCATGAGAATGTGAAAATTTTAGACATTGAAAATTCATTGAAAATTGAAAATTGCAAATTGAAAATTGGATTTCTAAAAAATCCTCTTTTTCATTACGCCGATCCTGATTTTTCCCGCTATTTAATGCGTTGGGATCGGTATACAACCTTAGAAGTTCAAAGTTCAAAGTTCAAAGTTCAAAATGAGGGAAAGAATCAATTTTTAATGTTTTTAGAATATTTTTTTTGGAAACCACTGACAACGTTTTTCTCAATGTACTTTCGTCACAAAGGTTTTATGGATGGATTTCCAGGATTTGTCTTTGCTTTGTTTTCGAGTATCAGGTTTTGGGTGATATATATTAAATGGTGGCAACGAAGTTTACGGTTGACAGGTTAACAAATCTGTATTAAGAGGATCTGGTTTCATTATTAACGGATTATTACAAACAGGTTGGCTGGCTAAATCATCTTCACCCATACATGGTTCCTGTCCTTGTCCTCCGCAGTTACCACAGATATAAGTTTGCCAACTATATTTCAAGTCATTAAAACAATATGGACCGGACTCATCGTCACAGGCTGGTTCATTAGCGTCGCCACATACTATTTCGTTTGTATATTCATCAGGAACACAGATGCCTTTAAAGACACTAGTAGGAGTGGATTGATTATTTGGATAATTTGTAAAATTTATAAAATAATATTTCTCCAATAGCTTTTCTACAATATTAAAAAACGATTCACTTTCTCCAGAATAAACAGGAGTTGGCAAATTATAATTTTGCGGATCGTTTGCAAAAGCTGCTTGCACCTTTGAAATATAATTTTTAATTTCTGGAGTTGTAATTAAATAGTTACGAATAATAGGTAAAAAATAAACGCATGATAATCCTGGATCACAAGCATTATTAACATCATCTCGGCAAAGATTACCAGCAGCGCCTTTTGGTATCTCTGGAGAATAATAATTAACGCATTTAGTCCCCCCTTTTTTATATCTGGTAAATCTTTCGCTAGCTGTTGCTAACCAAAAATCAATCTGTGCTTTACAAACAAGGTTATTAACTCCTGAAGAACAATAATAACTATCACCACTTCTTATGCATTGTTTTCCAGTTCCGCCAAGTGGTCGGTAAGCTCCAATATTAGGTTTAGCTGCTTGAGAAGAAGTAGAGAAGTTAGAGGAGAGAATGCGCTTGTTAATATATAAGATTGAGGAGGCTATTCCAGCTAAGACGATAAGTAAGATCAAAAAAGTTTTTGAAACACAGACTTTTTTTGAACCCATAATTAAAAGATAATATATAAAAAATATTTTGTCCATACCGTAATTTTACGATTGTATTATCAAATACTATAAGATATAATTAACATATGTCAAGACGTGAAAAAGGAGATAAATCACTGTCAATTCAAGTTCTTAGAACTACTGGATTTGAGACAATATATAAGACTTCTCTTCCTGAAAGAAAATCTATATTGCTTAAAACATTTATTGATGAGAGATTAAATAGGGTAGATGTTTTTGGTCTGGTTGAGCTGATTGAGGTAGGAGCAGCTGCAAAAATAGAAAATATCAAAGAAGCAGATCAAATTCTGAATACTGTCTCAACATATTTATCTGCTCCTGGAGAGCTTATTCTTAAAAGTTTAACAGGCTATGGAGATATTAAATCAACAAAAAATATTGACAGATTACGTCAGGCTGTAAAGGTAGTTTTAGAGATAAAAGACCAAATGAATAAGCTAAAAAAGGAAGAGACTTTTGAAGGAAAAAATAATTATATCCAGCGATTTATTAATGATCTTACTAATCAGATCGATCAACCGACTTCAGATTTAGAGGCTAAGTGGTCGTTAATGCCGGTAAACGGATATGGTTATAATGATGCTTTAGTAAAAGGAAGATCTGATGCAGAAATAGCGTTGTTTTATCTGGAACAAAATGATAAGGAAAAACTGTTAAGGCAAATCTTATCTCAGATTATGGCGCCAGATGAAAAGGACGAGATTCAACGCATTGCCCATCTGCCAGTATTTATCATTGAGCAGTTTCAAAGCAGCAAAGAACCCAATTTGTTTTGGGATAGACAGTATGGTGGAGCCTCTCTCAGAAAAATATTTGCAGAAGAAGATCCGAAAAATAAAAAAAGCCTCTTCTTAGTATTTTTAAATCATGTTCCAAGAGGTGATATGTTCTGGCATTGTATCATTGATCTATGCCTTTTTGGTGAGTTTGGTTCGGTTGATGAAGACGGCATCCATAAAACTGATAACAGCGCAACAATACTTGGCTTACAACATGCGATTGCCTCTGATTTGTTTATAAACCAACCTGGTAATTCTCAAGAAGTTAGAAACCTATTAACAGTATTGGCTGAGTTAAAAATTCCGTTTAACTTATTATTAAGTACTTTAGAAACTTCTTACTATTATTATCTGACTTATATCTCGAAAGAAGAGCAAATATTTCCAGATGAAATAATAGAAGAATTTTTGGAGACAAAAGACAGTCTTCCGATGATCTTTACCGATGAGATAGTTGACTGGTATTTGAAAAAAAATCTTGAGAAAATTCAGGCGTATTTACTTGCCAATGCTCCGTCGGAGCAGATGAAAAATGAAATCAGACAGTGGGCGAGGGATAAAAAAAAGTCAAACTTCACCGAGTCTCATACAGCAGAGATACTCAGATCAATCAGATATTTAATAGGCGATAAACTTTGGGACTTGCTTTTTATTGATTCACAAAAAAAACAAAGAACAGAGGAAATAATTAATGATATTACAAGCTCTGTATTAGAACGTGAACTCTGGCCGGAAGAAGAAATATACCGGGTTGAAAAATTCGAAAAAGGGTCGCTTCCGTATATGCTGGGAATTAGTAATATAATCTTTAAGTTCAATCCAGATCATCCGGAGATAATGGCGGCGGCAATCCAGTTGAGAGAGCCTCGAAGTATAGCAATTATTGCTTCAATTAAAAAAAATGAAAATCAGTTGGAAATTAGTTTTTCAATTGATTCGAAGGAAAACAAGGAGATTTTACAACTGCTTGAACTGTTGGTGGCAGTTGAATTGGAAGACAATCTTGCCGATATTAAGTCAGAAGATGGTTTAAAAGAGGAAATAGGAACACCTCTTCGAGAAAGATCAGGAGAACTAGCACTTATTAGAAGGAACTTGCCAGCAGAAAGAACTAGAGCAACTGATGAAACATCTGATGAAATATCATCAGGAAGTTTAGCTGAAAGATTAAACACAAGAGCTGTTATAAAAGATAGAGAGTTTAAACCCCGTAGGGTTGAATGTCACGCAAGACATTTATCTGGTGCTCTTAATTATTTACAAGCCATAGATAATTATCTGCTGTTTGTTTCTCAACATAATATAGATCAATTATCAGAAAAGGAATCGCTGGAATATGATAGTCTAGTTACCGACTTAAGAATGACCTTAGGACAGATGGATACGATAAGCGACCGAAAAGAAGAGCTGATCCCTTCTCTTCCTGATAGAGTGCGAAAGAAAATAATATTGGTTAAGGATCCGCTTGATGGAAGAGAACGCTTTATACATACCTGGGTCATGGCTCATGTCAGCCCAGCGCTTGATTCTTTAAAAGCTCAGGATTTGTGGAGTTACTACGCTCAGTATATTAAAGATAACCCTGGTCCAAGATCAGCCGTATACAATCCGCTTTTGGTAGAAATTTCAAAATAATCTAAAAAATCGTTCTTATACCTTTCTTCCGAACTTTTCTTTTGAGAGCCTGATGATTTTTTCGTGGTATAATTTACTTATATGAATTTAGCTTATATAAAACAATTAGTCATCCCGATTTTCGAGAAATATGGCGTCAGTCGCGCCTCTTTGTTTGGCTCGGTTATCCGTGGAGAAGATACCGAGAAAAGTGATATCGATATACTGGTAGACGTACCTAATGGAACCACTCTTTTTGATATGGTTGGAATAAAATTAGATCTTGAGGAAAAGTTGAAAAAAAAAGTAGACTTAGTTGAATACAAAGCAATCAAACCTGCTTTAAAGGACAATATTCTTTCTAGTCAATTACCAATTTATCAAACTGTATAGTGAAAAGAAATTATAAATTAAGGATTCAGGATATTTTAGATTGTATAAATATTATTGAGTCATATATAAAAGGGAAATCAGAGAATGATTTTTATAGTAGTTATCAATTACAAGATTCGGTGATACGAAGATTGGAAATAATTGGTGAAGCCACAAAAAATATTCCCGAAGAAGTTCGAAAGAAATATCCTGATTTACCTTGGAAAAAGATGGCGGGGCTTCGAGACGTAGTTATCCATGATTATTCAGAAGTAGTAGAAGAACGTGTTTGGAATACAATAACTAAAGAGCTTCCAGTAGCTAAGAGATTAATAGAGAAAATTAGAGAAGATCTCGAAAAATCTCCCGAAAATCTTTTTTTTACAACCAAGTTTTGATCTTTTTCGTCGGAAGCTCTTTACCTTTCTTCCGTATTTTTCTAAAGATCTCTTGACTTTCTTCTTCTTCTGCTAAAAATAGAATATGGTAGAATTAGTTTCTCCCGAACAAAGAGTAGTAAATGTCGTAAAGCAAAGTGAGGCTAAAGCTTCTCAATCAAAGTCCGAAGGCTCTGATTTGAGAGCAAAGGCTTCTCAAGCTAGCGAGGAGGCAGCTGCTATTGGGCGAATACAAAACGAATTACAGACTCAAATTAATGATACTCAAGGTATTCAAGAAGCGCGAGGAAAAATAGCAAAAATTAAAGCAAAAGTTTCTGGCACGACCAAACAAGAACAAGAACAGTTGGATAGACTGCTTAAACAATTAGATGAGAAAGGAGCCGAAGCAGGAGAAAAAGAAAAAGAACTGTCTATTGTTGAATCTGGCGCTACTAAAGCAGAAAAAACCAGCCGTCATGCCGAGACCGTTGCCGAAGCCAATAAAAGAAATATTTCAAAAGAAGAAGAAAGAAAAAAACCTTGGGAAGAAAGAGTGGTCTCAGAAAAAGCAACAGAATCGATGAAAAAAGCATTAAAAGGTCAAGATACATTGGCTGAACAGATAAAATTTTATTCAGAACATAACTATTCAGGAGAACCCAAGTACACTCTTCCTATAGAACAAGTCAGGGATCTAAGACAAAGATTAGTAGAATATCAAAGAAATAAAAAAAATACTCAACTTAATTCGGTCGAGAATGATTTAAAAAAGTTTGCTTGGGAAGAAGAAATGGCTTTAAAAAATAAAATAGCAAGATTAAAAGATTCAGATGGACAGAGGTCATATTATCAACGTCAGCTGGAAGATAAAACGAAAGCTTATGAAGCTAACAAAAAAAGACGCGAACGATTACTGGCTCAAGCAGCAAAAGAGGCTGATACACAGATTATTAGCGCAATGCCTTTATATGAAGTGGTTGTTAAACAGGCAGAAGGAAAAGGACAGTTAGTTGATTTCAAACAATTTTCTGATGGATTATTACAAGGACTAGAAATTTTTAGAGATTTAGAAACAATCGGAAAAAATATTTACATGAAACAAGGTAGACCAAATATAATTTTTTCTCAAATAGGATATTATGGTGCTGGCGCCAGTCGTTTTGACGATCGTTTTAATAGATATGGAGAAAGCAGAACAACTGTTGAAGATAAAATCGCCTACGAAATCGGTTACTGCGCTGGAGCCTTAATTGATGGTGCTTCGCAACATCTAGCTCAACATTTAAGACTATGGATCGCTGAGACTGTACCTGTGTCTGATGGAAAAGGAGGAGAAACAAAACCTCTCGGACATGGTTATTTTGTAAACAGAGAAGTGTTTAAGATTCAAAGAACAGGAACTAGAGATATAAGAGAAGCTCAAGCGCTTAATGAAGCCAATAAGATTACTTCGGCTATAAATGAAGCACTAAAAAAACATAGATTATTTGAAGAATCGAAGAATTATTTATCAGGATTATCTGAAGGGCCCGAAGTTTTTAAGGAAGTAGGCCTCATAAAAGATTAAACCTAGCATCATTTTTTATACTTTTCTTCCGTATTTTTCTTTGGAGAGGCGGATGATTTTTTCCCGGTTCTCGTTTTTCAGAGCGGGGAGAGGAAGAGTATTGGCTGGGAAAGGAGCAGAAGTCATTCCGTCAATTGATAACTTCATCACCACTTCGTATTTTCCCAGAGAAACCAAGTCATTTTCCGTATAAATTTCACCGTATTCTTTGCTTAAGACGTAGGCGTCACGAGCGCCGATGACAAAAGAAATCAAAGTACCTACATTTCCGAATATTGCTCTTCTTACTTCCTCGTCAAGCTGGTCAATATATTGATTAGCCAAGGTTAAAGACAAACGGTATTTTCTCGCTTCTGACAAAATTTTTATAAAAGAAGTGGTGGCAAAGTTCTGAAACTCATCAACATAAAGGAAAAAATCTTTCCGGTCCTCCTCCTTGATAAAACTGCGGTTCATCGCCGCCAACTGGAGTTGGGTGATGATCATGGCGCCTAAAAGGGCAGCATTGTCCTCACCGAGTTTTCCCTGTGATAAATTTAAAATGAGAATTTTTCCTTCGTTCATAATTTGTTCAAAATCAATCGTTGATTTTGGCCGGCCAATAATGTTTCTAATCATCCGTGAAGTGACAAATTGGCCGACCTTGTTTTGGATTGGCGAGACCGCCTCAGCTCGCAGTCGATCTGGCATTCGTTCAAACTCTTTTTCCCAAAAGTTTCTTAACACCGGATCACCAAGTTTGGGAATAATTTTTTTTCGATAGTCTTTATTGTTTAAAAGCGATAAAATGTCAACTAAAGTGGCACCTGGTGTTTCCAGTAAAGTAAGAATAACGTTTCTCAAAATATATTCCAATCTTGGGCCCCAGCTGTCTTTATAAAGCTTATAAAAAATAGAAACGATTCCGGAGGCAACTAAATCTTTCTGTTGTTTGTTTTTTATTTCCAAAACATTTAAAGAAAACGGTCTTTCCGTGTCAAAAGGTTCAAGGTATACGACATCATTCATCCGCCTTTTTGGAATAAAATCCAGAGTGATTTCTGATAAATCACCGTGCGGATCGATAATACATATTCCTCGGTCTTTACGGATGTCGTCGATGGCCATATTGGCGATTATAGTTGATTTGCCGGCGCCAGTCTTACCGATGATGTAGATATGTTTTCTTCGGTCTTCGGTCTTGATGCCGAAAATCTGCTCTTTGTTTTTGAACTCTGTCTTGGCAAAAAAGTTAATGTCTTTTTTGTCATTGACCTCACCCCCGGGGTGAGTACTAGGTTTATCCTCATCACCACCCCGGGGGTGGAGAGAGGTGGGTACCACCGGAAGATTCTCCGGCGGCTCTCCCAATAAAGTTTTTCCCCAAGCGATATTTTTTATCCCAGCCAGCAAATATCCGGGCGGGTGCCACAAGGTCGCCAGTTCCTGGGCATTTAAGACCTGATATCGTCTTTCAAAGTAGCTGATTTTCCTTTCCTTAATTCTTTTCAAAAACCAGTCTTGGAAGAAAATCTTTCTTTTAAAAACATACTGGTTGCCTTCACCCAAAGAAAAACTACCAAAAGTTCCTGCTAACTGGGTCAAATAAGGACGAGAGTCGCTTCCATCAGTTGTTCCCACAAGAAGTCTAATCGCTGTTTTTCCACCCTGAAAAGACGCCTTTTTCATAATGAGCACTCTTTGCGGATTTTGACCGTAACGAGCAGCCGTTTCATCATAGGCTAATTTATGAGCAGCAGAAACAGCACTGTCTGCCCAGGGGAAATAAGCCGGAGTGATGGCAGTTTGAATGGCGATTTTCAGATTGGCCGGCTGTTTGGAAAGAAAGCCTAAAAGCGAAGATAAAGGATCGACGTCTTTAAAGTCAAAGTAGGTTTTGGTTGGTAAGTAAGTATAGGAGTTTAAAGCCACTTCGCCAAAACTCAGCCGTTTTGATTTGAAAATTAAGTCCATTGGGTCAGCGGTTTTTTTAGTGGTTGAGGTTGGGAAGGATGATGAAATCAAACTGTTGACAAAAGTTTCCGAACCCTTTGGGATAGTCACGTAAAAGTAAAGAGTTTGTGAGATCAAATAAATTTCAAAAGCATAGGTTTTCGGCTGAAGATACCATCTTTTCCATAAAGGGATATAAGGATAGGGGAGGAGTGAGGCAAAAATCTGCGTTGCCGCCTCAATCGGCGTCTCGTCGTCCTTTGGGTTACGGATTTGCAGATGGGAAAGTTGCTGCATAAGATGATTATAACAAATGAGCGAATAAAATATAAACATATACAACTTGCGTGCGGCCGTCTCAAAGTTGTATACTAAGACTATCTTATGAAAGAAGAAAAAAAGTATAAACCAAATGAGTTAAAACAGTATATATTAGCTGGTTTGGGTATAGGGGTAGTTTTAGGTGGAACAATTTTGTTTTCTCCTAATTTCCCAATAATTATTGGTAGCATTTTAAAAATTATCGAGGAAGTAAAAGGAATAAAAATTCCCAAAAAGAAAGTAATGAGGGTTCTAAAACAACTAGAAAAAAAACAACTAGTTAATCTCGAAAGAAGAGGAAACGAAGTGTATGTGACTTTAAAAAACAAAGACGACGTCTCGGTTATTAAATATTCATTAAGAGAGCTTCTTAATTTAAAAAAGAAAAAAGACTGGAGAGGAAAGTGGTTTATGGTGGTTTTTGATGTACCTGAAGTAGAAAGGAAAAAGAGAAATTATTTACGGGGATTCTTACGCGAGATTGGTTTTTATCCTTATAATCAGAGCGTTTATGTTTTTCCTTATGAATGTGAGAAAGAAATCAGTCTTATAAAAAAAATAGTTGAAGGAGGAAAATACATAAATTATATTATCGCTGAGCGTTTAGAAAGAGAAGATCAACTTAAAATCTTTTTTGGCTTAGGATAACAACTCTTGTACGGCCGTCCAAGAGTTGTATACTTCTCAAAAGATTAGGTAGAAATATTAGAAGAGTAAGGAAACAAAAAACACTCTCTCAATATAAATTAGCTGATCTTTTCCATATTAATAGAAGTTATTTAGCAGAAGTTGAAAAAGGTAAGGAAAATCCCACAGTCAAATTCCTTTATAAAATCGCCAAAGTTATGAGAGTAAAAGTAGAAGAGTTAACAGAAAATATGTAAAATCACCACTTTGATGCAGCCGCACGAGAGTGGTAACGATGTTTTGACTGGAACGGTTTACTCTAAGTGCTTACTATGAGTTATCAAAGAAAAAAAGTTGACGAGTTGGGAGATGGCGTGTCTGGTAATCTAGACCCAAAGGTATTATAAACCTAATAATTTCCTCCGTCACATAAATTCTTGTTATCTGGGAGATTCTTCACTCTTTAATCTACTATCCATCCATTCGTTCGTTGTTGACAGGTGATATTATTTCCGTGATATAATAATTGCATATGAAACAAAAAGTTCTAAACTATACTGCAGTTTTCCAAAAAGAACCAGAGGGCGGTTACACTGTTTTTGTGCCGATGCTCCCAGGATGTGTTTCTTATGGTAAGAATTTAGAAGAAGCGAAAAAAATGATTAATGAGGCCATTGAATTATATATTGAAAGTTTGAGCATTCATAATGAAGAGATTCCAACAGAAGAAAACATCTTTTATTCACAGATTAATATTAATCCTTCAAAGTTAAATATTTCTTATGTCTAAACTGCCGGTTTTGAAGCCTAAGCAGGTATTAAAGAAATTTGAAAATCTTGGTTTTATCATCGACAGACAATCAGGGAGTCATTTGATTTTGTATAATCCAAAAACAAAAAGGCGGGTAGTGATTCCGCTTCATTTAACAGATCTAAAAAAAGGAACTTTGTCAACAATTCTTCGCGAAAGTGGGATAAATAAAGAAGAATTTATTCAAGTTTAGCTTGCTACATCACTCTACTTTTGACCGCTTCGGTCAGGAACGGGTGGATTTGGCAGTCTGAATATTACTAAAAAGGTGATTATTAATAAGGCAAAGCCGAGAAACTCCAGATACTGCGGCCAGAAGATAATGGTGGCTAGTCTTGCCTGCGCAAGCAGGGATTGGCGATTAGTGGTTAGTTGATTATTTGAGGAGGTCAATAAGTTCTTCGACAGAAATATTAAGAGGGTTTAAGATTCCCTTTTTTAAAGTTCCTTTCTTGATTTCTTTTTTAAGGGGGATAGTGACAATCCGGCCATCTTGATGTTTCATTATCACATGGTCACCTCGTTGACGAACAAATAAAAAGCCGATTTTTCCGAAGACTTTTATTAATTCTTTCCCAGAAACTACAGGTAGTTTAGGCATAGCTTATTTGCACCGGAACAATAAATTGCTTTCTGTAAGAAGGGGCAGAAGATACTTTTTTGGAAGTTTCCATATAAAGTTGAATTGCTTCCCGGATATTATTTAAGGCTTCATCAAAGCTTTCTCCTTGAGAAGCACAGCCTGGAAGCTCAGGTGCCCAAACAGAATAACCACCCTCTTTTTCTTCTTGAAAAATGACATTATATTCTAAAATTTTTCGTTTTTTCATATAGAAGTATTATAAACCTAATTATTTTTCTCGTCAACCTTAATTTTAGGCTGATGTAGCAGTACAAAAATTAAACTGACGATCATCAACCCAAACCCCACAAATTCCAGGTACTGCGGCCAAAAGACAATTAAAATTTTTCCATTGTTCAATTGTTTCATTGTTTCATTGTTGATGAGCCAGCCGTTAGCCCAATTATTTACTAGGACGTGAGGAAGTATTTTTCCGTTAGAAATCGCAATCCAGCCGGCATCATAGGTCTGATATAAGATCAAATTATTTAAAAGTGGAGTTTTATTGTTTAATGAGACTTTATAAGTGAAGTAATTGGTTTTTTCAACTTCAAAACCGGAAAGAGAGTTAGATGATAAAATGTTCTGGTTTTTATTGATAAATTTTGCGTCTTTCAACTCTTTATAAGGAAATAAATAGACTGAAACTTCCTCCAATAGGTTTTCTGATGGGTAATTTTCGTATGATTTATTTTGAAAGACAAAAGAATAGCCCAAACCATAGTCAAATTTATTAGGTAAGATAAAATATTCATTTTCATTTAATAATTTTTCTTCGAGCATTGATTGTTTTTTTGTTTCATCAATAATATAGAAAAATAAAGGCGAGCCCTTAATATTGCGGCTTCGTATTTTTATCAAGTAACCGTATTTCTGTGATAGCTCCGGCGCTACCAGAGTGAATTCCGTCAAATTATTATTGAAACCACTAACATCAAATGACTTAACTAGCAATTTTCCAAAGTTAATTTTTATTTTTTTATTTTCAGAAAAAGAGTTCAGATTAAGTTTTAAATCAATTATTCCCTGATCATCGGAAATACTGGCTTCAGAAGTTGATTGTAAATAGAGTTGATAATCATCGAAGTTTAAAGCGATATCAGAGTTTATTGCAAAAGAATCTGCCAATTCTTCCAAGCTCCATTTTTTATCTTTTATTCTTGTTTGGGTAGTCAAATCGGCAAAAGGATAATAGATATCATAAGGGAAATCTGCTATATAGTCTCCATTTTCCTGATAAGCACGGTCTTCGGCCGTTAATTTTACTTGAGGACCGATATTTTTTAGGCCTGATGACAAAGAAACAAAGCTTTCGATTTTTTGCGGATGACCGACTTGATAAAGGGCAACAGTTTCTCCCCGGAAAACTAAAGAAATTTTTTGACTTTGTGACAAAAGACCTTCTATTCTGTCTGTTGCCAGACTTTTATAACTTGAGACGACTGGAATGAGAGAGTAGTCTAATATTAGATAATCAACATTATATTTATCAAGGACTTTTTCAAATTGAGTTAGATTTTCTGCCTCAAGCGCCTGTTTTTCTTCCCAAAAATAAGATTCGCTTTTTGGACTCCAGACGTCAAACGTTCGTGAAATAATCGGTTGTTCTATCCCATACCATAGAAATCCACTTCCGTTATAACCCCATCTATTAAAAAACCAGCCCCAAAAAGTATAGTCAGGAAGAAGAGTGACTCTTTTATTTTTATCTACAGTTTTTAAATAATTCATTACCTGAAAATAATCACTTGGTATCTTTACTTTCATTTCAGGAGAGATTAGATAGCCTTTAAAAGAGGGGAGAGAGTAAAGAAAAATAAACAAATAAACAAATAAACAAATAAACAAATTCATTTTCTTGTGATCCTGAGCTAGACGAAGAATGATGTTAATGCCTTGAGCAACAAAATAACTATAGACCAATGAATAAGGAATGATAAATTTTGTAAAAGGTGATCGAAACATCTGATTGACAAAACTGCTTTGTCTTAGCCAGATATTAACCCAGGAAAAAGGTGGCGTGGCAGACAATAGAGCCAAAGCACTAAGTAATAAAATAAATAAAAATCCCAGATTTTTTCTTTTTCTAAAACTCTCCAATAATCCCAATATTCCTAACCCGCCAAACAAATAAGACAACACCCCGTAATAACCGTTGAAATGATCTTTCCAAGGAGCAAAAAGGGGAGTATTACGTATTCCTTTGAGGTCAAAATAAAATCCTTCTAAGCGGAAAAAATTATTTAAAGTTCCTTTTTCTAAGTTTTGATAAAAAGTATCTTCGGTGGCGATTTGATTAGTTTTTGACTGGGTCATCCAGCTGCCATTACTTTTTAAAAAATAAAATTGCGGTAAAAGCCAGAACGAGTTAATTATCAAAATCAAAACTAAAAGAAAAGCCCCATTTTTAAGGACATTATTTATATTTACTATCTTGAATGCGGCCGTCTTATAGATATTATTTAGGAGAAATCCAATAAAAATACATCCTAAAACAAGTAAATAAACAATAAAAAGCTGCTGGGTATAAAAAGATGGCGTACCTAATAAATTAATAATAAAAAATAATAAAAATGAGGGTTGAGAAAAAGAAGTCGCGAGCACAGGCGAGAATGAATTCGAAACAGGACCTGTTTTTATTAATTGAATAAAACTCCAAATTCCCCATGGCAAAAAGGCAAAGAATGTCGAAAACGACTCAAAAGGCAGGTAAAAAATCTGGACTGTTCCCAAATTCAGTATATAAAATAATGCTCCCAAAAAAGCCGTTCCTGAGGATATCCCCACTAGTCCCATAAGACTCATCAGTCCCATTCCTCCCATCAAAAGCATCAGGAAATGATAAAAATATCTAATCATATTTTGCGGTAGCACAAAAGAAACAATCCACAAAAATACCGCTCTCATCAAGTCCGCCGCGTGAGCCATTCCGGCCGTCAACCCAAAACTTTGATACTCCTCCCAGACGGAGAAAAATGCCCGTTTGACCGCTAAACCCGGATTTAATTCTGTCTGCAGATTATCCCATCCTGATAAATATGTTCCAG
>Ga0100395_1001156_pt1 | contig 19945 bp, 26 predicted proteins | sample CryGeymeta201519_FD_81542 | JGI IMG/M metagenome (GOLD analysis project Ga0100395, IMG submission 81542) | Groundwater microbial communities from Crystal Geyser aquifers in Utah, USA - Crystal Geyser metaG 2015-19 | ecosystem: Environmental > Aquatic > Deep subsurface > Groundwater | place: USA... | reverse complement strand
GTATTAATCCGAATGCAAACATGAGTATTAATCCGAATGCAAACATGAGTATTAATCCGAATGCAAACATGAGTATTAATCCGAATGCAAACATGAATTTTAACGGAATGTTATCTTATTCACTTCAGTTCAATATCGAAAGTTATCTTATATCAAATAATCAAAATTGATATAATTTATTCGATTTACATAATAAATGGAGTGGTATTATTTTAAGTAATGGGAGTAACTCATGATTTAATATCTTTAATCAATATAATAAATGGATAGGGTATTTGATTTCTAATAATCAGAATTGATATAATTTATTCGATTTACATAATAAATGGATAGGCTTTGTTCTGTAAGAAATATTTATACAAATGTAGATACAATGACTAACGAATTAAACTAAATTATACTTTTATTTCACCTTCGCATTCCCAAGCTTCCTTCTTTTAAAGCTAAAACTTATCAGTATATTTTTATTGGCTAGTATTGGATTACTCACCATTTGTCACAAAAAATCCCTCATAAAAATGAGGGATTTTTTAGTTTCTTAAAAGAAATAAATTTTTTCTGAATAACTTTCAGAAAAAATCCATGTACTTGCGTACAAATATTGAGGAATCCAAAACAATTTGAATGAAAGTGTAGATGGCTACAATAACGAACCTTGGCATTGGAGATTTTTATGATAATCTTATTTATTTAATCAATTTGTTCTTGATTTTAAATCATTAGAATATATACTCTCAATTAGAAATTATTTCACATAATATTAGACAACATTTTATCCTTATCTTTTTTTTATGGAATCAAATGATCTTTTTCTCAAGAAACAACCTATCTCCTCATCTTCAATTTCAATGGCAAAATGGATTTTCCCAGCATTAATTTTTATCCTATTTATTTGGGCATATACTTCTTACAATGGTATTATTTCAATGGATGAAAATATAAAATCACTCGATTCGCAGATTGGGAATATGTATAGCCGTCAAGCTGAGTTATTGCCACAAATGACCGCTATTGTAAAAGCAGCAGCAAAATATGAAAGCTCTACTTTGGAATGAGTAACAGCTCTTCGAGGAGCTTCGCAAAATTTGCAAAAACTAGAAGAATTTCAAAAATCCGGTTCGATCAGTTCGACGCAATTTTCTGCTCTTTTGGCTACTACTATGAGCTCGATGAAAATCATGGGAGAAGCTTATCCACAATTGCAAGCGAATCAAAATTATATGTCTTTGATGTCAAGTGTTGAAGGAAATGTGAATCGAATTACTGTTGCTACGAAAGATTATAATGATGCGGTCGCTTGATACAATGCTCAAATCCGCTCATTTCCATTTGGAATTTTATTTTCAAAATGGTTTGGATTTACTCCAAAAGATCGAACTTTTAACGAAAGTGAAAAGTTACAAAAAGTTGATACTAAAGGAGCGAGTGGAAAAGTTGACATGGAAAAAGCATTAGAAATAGAAAAATAATTGAATATCTCTATGAAAAAATACATCTTTCTGTTTTGTTTCGTCTGTTTCCCATTATTAACTTTTGCAGATTTTGATGTAATGAATGTGCCAGTTTTAACTGAGCATGTAACGGATTTTTCAAATATTCTTTCTGTAGAACAAAAGCGAAATCTGGAACAAATTTCCAGAAATTATGAAAATGCAACTCCTGACAAGAAGCAGGTTTTTGTTGTGCTTTTCCCAAATAGGAATGGACGCGAATTACTGGATATCGGACTGAAGATTTTTCGAGACAGTGGTATCGGGCAAAAAGCAACAAACAATGGGATTTTGCTCCTCATAGCTACCGAAGAAAAGAAAATTCGAATCATTACAGGATACTGAATGGAAGGAGAAATCCCTGATATTCTCGCGAGAGATATTCTCGAAAAAGATGTTCGACCAAAAGTTAATACTGGGGATTTTTCAGGAGCAATTGAGGGGTATTTTAATCGAGTGATGAATAGGAAAATAACAGATAGTACACAAATTCCTTCCTCATCTCCAAATTCTCCTATTGCCTCTTGAAGCAATAATAATGCATCTTATTGGTTAACTTTGTTACTGCTTCTTCCATTTTTTCTTTTTGCATTGTTTCCTATTTGACTCGTCAATATAGGGATAATTCAATTCAAGAAAAGTCTTCTTATGAAAGAATTAAAACAGGAAGGATTTATTATAAAAAATGCTCCATTTAATTCAAAGAGCCAGCTCTTGCAAACAGAAGATAGTACTTCATGGTATAGAAAGACGCCTGATCCTTCTTCTCTTTCATATGAATCATGGGATACAATCCATAAAAGTTTAACAGAATATTTTCCTGTCCTCACCTTTTGAAAATCTTCGATTTTTATTTCGATTCTTTCGATCATAATTTCTTTTCCGCTGGGATTTATATGTCTTTTTATACCATATCTTACATTTGGAGGAATTGTAATATATATCCTTATTTTTTACTTCTTTGTCAGTCGAAATCTTAAAAAATCATTCGAGATATTTCGGCAATCTCCAGAATATGAGGAATATAAAAATGGTTCAAAAGTTATTTACGATGTATTATGGCTTTCGCCCCCTTCGAAAAATGGAAGTTCAGGAGGTGGTTGATGAGGAGGCTGATGAGGTGGTTGATGAGGTTGAGGAAGTTCTGGATGATGAGGTGCTGGAGATTAGAAATAAAGTATAATTATGGATATAGTAAAACTCATACCGAAAATCAATCAAAACCCCGATGCTTTTTCGGAGGTTATTTCGGAGTATGAAAGTAAACTCCTTCGGTATATCTTACGGATTTCCTCGATGGAATACGAGGAAGCCGAAAATCTCCTGCAGGAGATTTTCATAAAAATATACAGGAATATTAATGAATACGACGATCGGTGGACTTTTTCCAGTTGGATATATCGTATCGCTCACAATGCTGTTATTGATTATTTTCGGAAACACGAAAAAGAATCTATAAAAATCTCTCTCGATGACGAGGCGTATTCACATCTGACATTGTCTTTATCGGATGGAATTCAACCAGACAAAGAACTCGCTCAAAAAGATACTCGTGAGTGTGTTCAAAAAGCGATAACATCACTCCCTTTGGACTATCGCGAGGCCATTGTTCTTCGATATATAGAAGAACGGTCGTATGAAGAAATCTCCGATATTCTCCAGATTCCAATCGGAACGACGAGCACTCTCGTGAATCGTGCAAAAACACGCTTAAGAGAAACTTTTGAAAAACTTCGTTGCATTCAATAATCTATTCATTCTATGAAAAAATCTATTCAAGAACAGATTTTCTCCCAGATAAAAAAAGAGAAAATTATTCCAATTTCCGCTTGATATTATCGTTTAATGAGAATCATTACTTGGTCAATTCTCATCGTGATTGTCGCGATTTCCGCTTTTTTCGGAACATTTCTTTTGCAGGATTCCATCGATTTTTTCCGATTCCGAGAAATTGGTGGTTCGTATATATTTATTCCTGGGATGATATGGGGGATGATACTCCTCGTTATGGCTTTTGCAGGAGTACTTATATTTAGAAAAACCCCAACCGGATATCGTTATGGATTTTTTCGTGATATTTTTATAGGAACGATAATTGTGATTATCTTTATTTTTATTCTGCGTCTTACTGGAATCGGTTCATATGTTCATTCTGGACTCGTGAACGTAGCACCAAATATTTCCGATATCATTTATCAGGCATCGAGTTGGAATAATCCCGAAGGTGGCAGAATTGCCGGAACGATTATGGAAATAAACACCGATGAGTTGGTTATTCGTTCGCTCGATGGACAAGTATGGAAGATATCTACTATCAATGCAAAAATCGGATCTATGACTGAGATTTCGACAAATGAAAGAGTAAGAATCATCGGAACGATAGAATCTTCCAATGTATTTACTGCAAAACGGATTCTTCCATGGTTTGGAAAAGGAGAAGGTAAAAGTATCCTAAAAAAGAATTTTATTTTTTCTGAATAAAATTTAAAAGAAGTTTCGTATAAAGAAGCGAGCACAAGAAAAAATCTTTTCGCTCGATTTACTTCTTTATATTAAAATATATGAAAACCAATACTCTCCTCATTTCTGGTATAGTAGTCGGATGACTTCTCATTACCACTGTCCTCGTGACATTTGCCACAGGCTACAACGGATTCGGATACATAATGAATGGTAAAAATACACAAGCGATTCATTCTAATTCCAGTTTAGATCAATCACATTCAGAATTACTGGTAAGCATTCCTACATCTCCCCTCTCTGACGCAGAGAAACTCGCACTTTCCTATGGATACAGCGAAGAAATGGTCGCACGGGACGCATATAATTACTTCTATTCCCTCTACGGAATCGAAACTTTCCAGAAAATCGCAGCTTCCGAGCAACAACATATGGACGCGGTAAAAACACTTCTAGATCGATATTCCCTCCCTATCCCAACCGGATACGGAACGCTCGAGAGCACATTTAATGCACTCAAAGCCGAAGGGGAAAAATGAGCGAAAGAAGCTCTCGAAGTCGGACTCAAGATCGAGATGCTCGATATCGATGATATCGCAAACACTATCAAAAATACCGATAACGATGATCTGAAAGCAGTGTTTCTTAATATCGGAGGAGCTTCCTACAACCACCTCCGTGGGTTCTCACAAGCACTTTCCAATAATGGTTACACTCAAACAGTCGATATTTCAAAATATCTCTCAAGCGCAGAGATATCAAGCAGAGGACCACTTCAATACAAATTTGCTGATAAACTTACAAAAGAGGGCGTAAAACTTCCTGAAATATCCACATCAATGAACGCTAATCAATGAGCAGGACATAAGGGAAACGGTGGACAAGGTTAACACGGAAACTCTCGTGGATATAATGGAATGTTCACACAATAATAATACAAAAATCGGATAAGATAAATCCCAAAATAAAAACACCTCGATCGAGGTGTTTTTATTTTGGGATTTTTATAAAGCTTCTCGAAATTTTCGGAATTCATTCTCAATAAAAGTGGGATCCATATGCGAATTCAATTCTCCGAGTGTACCATGTTTCCCATCGCGTTTCGGATTAAAATGACAATCGCTTCAAAAAGTGAGCAAAAGATTGAATCTATTGCGAGTTTCAAGGATAGTTTGTATCCAATCGGGCGGAGTGGAGTAATGTATTTCCAAAGCATTTACTCCCCTCTCAACATAACTAGGAACAAGATTCTGAAATTCTTCAATACTCTTGAAAGAGTAATTCGGATGAGCGATGGAAAGTACAGCATCGTTTTCCTTCGCCAATTCTCCGCAGATCTCGACGGAGGGTTCGTACTCGGGGAGATTGTCGACAGAACCTATGTGTGCGAAGTCTCCAGTTCGAGAAAGTGCCTGACGGACGAAAGTCGCTTGCTCGTAAGTTTCTCCTATTTTTTCCCTCGCGATAGCCTCATTGAGCGGATTCTTGAACAGATATTCTTTAATGTTTCCGTTATTAAGATTAGCAATATTGGAACCGAGTTTCGTCCAATACTCGAGAAAAGCTTCTTCTTCTATGAGAAATCCTCCTTTTTGAAGTTTCTCAATCTGCTGGAGAACCTTTGAAGTTTTCGCTTCTTGTATATTATCGAGCACTGAGAGTATGCGACCTTGGAATTTTCGAGCATAACAAGTCAGATGTGCGGCTTTATTTTTATTACCGTAATCGGCGGAAGAAAGTTCCACTCATTCAAGTGTCTCGATTCCGTACATCCTCGCAAGTTCCGGAATCCGAGTATTGATAATATCGTGATCGGTACAAGCTATGAATCATAGACCGTTCTTTTTGGCGATTTGCACAGCTTCTTCCGGAGTTTTGTGTCCATCGGAAAATGTTGTATGGAAATGGAGATCGAATTTCATAGGAGAAAAAGTTATAGAGTAAACTTCCTGCTCCCACTATAGCGATAGAGTAAAAATTGAACGGAATATTTACATTTAGTGTAATAAAAACTCCAACTAAATTAAAATCTTTGCTTTTATAAAGGAATACTGTATATATAGAATATATGTATTTTTTCAGTACACTTACTATGCAATACACGAAAATACTCCAAAAAATCGGACTCGGAGAACGGGAAAGTGTTATCTATATAGACCTCCTGGAAAACAGAATCTCCACTATTTCGGATATAGCCAAACGAACTGGACTCCATCGTCCGGTTATCTACCAGACTCTCCCGATTCTCGAAGAATCGGGACTTGTTTCCCGAAGTTTCAAAGGGAAACGGATTTATTACATAGCCGAATCTCCGAACAAACTCCGTGCCATTATGGATAATCTCGCGAAAGGGTTTATGTCGACTATTAATGATCTCGAGGAACTCCATCATCAAAAAGAAAAGAAACCGACTATCAAGATTCTCGACGGGAAAAAAGGTATCCAGTTCGTATTCTACGATGTGCTCGATACCCTTAAAAAATGAGATACATATTACCGTTACAGTGCGCGAACCGATTTGGAAAAAACTCGATCATACCTCCCGAGCGATTACCGAGAACTCGTCGCTCTAAAAGAGATTCAGCGATGTGTCATAACGAGCGAAACTCTTGCAAAAACCAAGAGGCCGAGATTGGAACGCGAGATAGTTACTATCCCGAAACATTTTGATCTCTTCGACGACAATGTCAGTAAGATGATTTACGGCGATAAAATCGCCATTATTGACTATAACACCGAGATGGTTCTCATTGTCGAGAACCCGATGCTCGCGAGTTTCGAAGAGAAAATATTCAAATTTCTTTTCAAATTCCTCAAGGAGTACCACCGAGAAATGGGATAATATTTTGAAGTCAAAAGAAAACAAAAACTCCAGTCGATTCGACTGGAGTTTTTTGATTATTCCTCCACACCTTCCAAAACTTTCTTCACCACTCCGACGATGTGAGTTTCATCAAAAGGCGTAAGTTCGAGGTCTTTGTGCTCTTTGTTGAGCGAGAGAAGGAATCTCTGTTCTCCGACAGCCTTGATGCGTTTGATCTTGGGTTGTTGGTTCTGAACGACGAGAACCATATCTTCGGCTTGATAGCCGGACTGAATCTTGATAAGTACCAAATCTCCCGAATGGATAAACGGTTCCATAGAATCCCCTTTCGCTTTGGTAATGAAATAGTTCGCCGCGTCGTGCGCATCTACATATTCGCTCGGAACAGGAATCTGTTTGCGCGGATATTCGTCCTCGAGAATAGTTTTACCAGCATGTCCGCACTGAGCGAACCCAAAAAACGGAATATGAAGCTGATTCCCTTCTTCATAATGTTTGAGAACACGGTACATCCCCGAAGACATCTTGGTAAGATAACCGGCATTTTCGAGCTGATTTATCTTGTTCTGGACTTTCTGCGGATGATCGATACCGACATTTTCGCCTATATCCATAAGAGTATAGGTTTCATCTCCTCCGAATTCAAGGAAATCGAGAATCTTTTTCTGCTGGGAATCAAGACGTTTCATAAGAAGAAATTAGGAATTATAAACTCTGGAGAATATAGATTTTAAAATATATCTTTTCTCCCTTGCCTCTCGGAACTCGCCACTTATCTGATGGCTCGAACAGTCCTCGGGGCGTCCGAAAAATATATTTTAAAATCATCTCACAAATTTGGATGATACACGGGCATTATATAAAAATATTTTCCCTTTGCAAAAGATTTTTCATACTTTTACAGAAATATATATTTTCCGAAAAATAGAAGCATAGATATTGCATAAGAAATAACTTGATAAATTCAAAAAGGATGTATACTACAAGCATATGCCAAGTACCTAAATATATTAGTTTTCAGCTTTCTTTCGAAATGAAGCGAGGACTGCCCGAGCAATCACCAAGATGGCGAGTTCCGCAGCAAATGGAGAAAAAACTGAAAATTATTTAACGTAAATTAATTTAAATAGAATCTATTATTTTATCCCCCTGTTCTATGGAAAAAAAGGAATTTACTCTGTCCGAAGGACTTTCATCGCCTTCGCTTCGAGTTTTTAGTCAGAAAATCCTCATACTTCTCGCATTTCTCGGAGGTATTTATACTCTGTCCCTCCTCTCATCGGTACTCACTATCGTATTTTTCTCCGGATTTCTCACTATCCTTTTTTCGTCGTTTCTCGACAGTATGAACCGAAAACGAATTCCTGATTGGCTTGGGATTATTTTCATATTTTTAGGTGTTCTTTTCTTTTTCTTCATTGTTCTTTTTGCAATTGTTCCGATATTTGTACAACAGATAACAAGTCTGTTTTCCTATGTCAGCAATTCGTTTTCCGAATTGGAAATACTCTATAGAAAAGGTGGGGTTGATGCTCTCGGATTTCCTTCATTTTTAAAAACCTATATAGGAACCGTAGATTTTGGGATGCTTTTTGAATGGGTAAGGAACAATATTTCTTCGTTTTCTGGGATTGCAACATCACTTTCAACAAATCTCCTTCAGGGATCGTCTTCTATTATTTCCACCCTTTCCGGCGGTATTTTTCAAGGGATTATGATTTTGGTTTTCACCTTTTTTATGAGTTTGGAACGTCATTCTATCAAGAAATTCCTCTACAGAATTTTTCCGAAAAATATAAGCACTTATCTTCTTTTCCGGGAAGATTCTTTTCTGAGAGTTCTCAGATCTTGGCTTAAAGGACAACTCATTTTATGAGCTTCTATTTTTTTACTTACCCTCATAGGACTTTTTTGTCTTCAACTTTTTGGAATAAAAATAGATGGGATTTTTACGCTCGCTCTGATTGCGGGACTTATGGAATTCATTCCATATATCGGACCATTTATAGCCCTACTTCCGGCGCTCGCTCTCGTTGCAGGTATGGGCATTATTCCGATTGTTTCGGTTATTATTCTCTATATTCTTATCCAACAGGCAGAAAATAATATCCTTGTTCCAATGGTTATGAGTAAATCGCTTGATATTTCACCGTTTCTCATTCTCCTTATGATGACCGTTATGGCAAGTCTCTTTGGAGTGATTGGAATCCTTCTTGCTATCCCATTTACCGCAGTACTCCAGATTATAATAAATGACATACTTGAAAAACAAGAATGAAAGAAAAAGAAATAAAAACTATCTGCGAGTTATTTGTACTATATGTAATAATATTTTTTCATGATTCGAATTGGCTTTTTTTGAACCCCCCATCTTTCTGCAAGAGTTTTACAGGATTTTTTGAACGCTTCCGAGTTTGAAGTAAGCTTTGTTGTAACGGGCGAGGATAAGCTCGTAGGACGACATCAGGTTCTGACAACGAATGAGGTGAAAACTCTCGCGCTCGAGAATAGTATCCCTGTTTTGCAACCTACCAAAATCCGAGGAAATACGGAATTTCTCGAGGAGATAAAGACCTACGATGTCGATTATCTCATAGTCGTTGCGTATGGGAAGATACTTCCAATGGAAATTCTCCAAGTCCCAAGAAAATATCCGATTAATATTCATGGATCCATCCTTCCTAAATACCGTGGCGCTTCCCCTATTCAGGCGTCTCTCATCGCCGGAGAAACAGAAACTGGGGTAACTATCATGATGATGAGCGAAGGGATGGATGAGGGCGATATCATCGATATAAAGAAAATACAAATCAATACGGGCGAAACGGGCGAAACGCTTTTCGGAAAGTTCGCGGAAATATCAGGAGAATTTGCGATAGAAACCATAGAGAAACTCGACAGATGAGAGCTTTCTCCGAAAGTACAGAACGAAAACGAAGCAACCTATTGCAAGAAAATCACAAAAGAGGAAGGATTGCTCGATTTCACAAAAACTGCAAAAGAACTTTATCATCTCTATCAAGGGTTCGCACCTTGGCCATGAGTTTATACTCTCTACAAAGAGAAAAAACTTATCATCGAGAAATGTTTTTACGAAGAAACGACGGAAATACGATGAGTTCCCGGAACCGTGATACAAAAAGAAGACAAAACCATCGGGATTGTTTGTGGGAAATGACTATTGACTTTACAGCAAGTAAAGTTAGAATGAAAGAAATCACAGTCCGCAAAAGAGTTCCTGAATGGACAACAAGATTTTATTTCTTCAATACTATAAAATAATGGCGGAAATTTTTAAACAAGATTATCCCATGAGTGAAAAATTAGATCGAATGGAAACAAGTGAATGAATGCTCGAAATTATGTGTGCTCCTTTCGAACTCATAGAGAAAATCAAAGGAAAAATTGCAGGGATTTTGGAGAGAATCCAACAACCTTCTGTTGCAATTGTCGCGGAAACCGACAAGGATTTTAAATTGAAACTCGGGGATGAAGATCGTGGAATGTGTGAAATGGATAAAGAATCAGAAAAACCTTCTCTACCTTCTGAGTTTGTTTCTTTATTTTTCAAATTCTGAAAAAGGATTGGCGAAGAAATCCGAATATTTATCTCCTAGTTATTTTTTATGTTCAATATAGCTCTCAATACTTTTCGTGAACTTGCCCGAAACAAGATACTTTACATGATTGTTTTTTTCGGGATTGCACTTATCGGTTTTTCTCTCGTACTTGGAACGCTCTCACTCGGTCAATCCGATAAGATTGTCGTGGATTTCGGACTCGCTATGGTAGAGATTTTCGGAATTATTTCCGTTATTTTCATAGGAAGTCAGCTTCTTTTTAGAGAAATAGAAGGGAAAACTGTGTATCTTATCCTCTCAAAACCAGTAAAAAGAAGGGATTTTATTCTTGGGAAATTTTTCGGTTTCGCAGCGATTCTTTTCTTTATCATCTTCATACAATCTATCATATCAATGATAGTGTTTTTCATCGCAGAAACTCCGCTTTCTTTTCTCCTCTTTATATCAATCGGATTTATTTATATAAAACTTTTGCTTCTTTTTGCCATCATTCTTTTCTTCTCGACTTTCATTTCCCCGCTTCTTTCGATTCTGCTCGTTATGGGAGTATATATCATCGGTCATTCTATTACAACTATGACCGATATGGCGATTCGTTCCGGAAATCAGATTCTCCTCTATCTCAGCAAATTTCTTATGGTTATTTTCCCGAATTTTGAGGCTTTGAATATCAAGTCTATCATTGGAACACCTATTGTCCTAGGGTCCTCGTTTTTCGCAGTAAATATCGTTCATGCACTTCTCTATCTTGCACTTATTCTCACTTTCGCAGTGCTCATTTTCAACCGAAAAACTTTCGAAAATTAGAGAAACTTCTATAAAATGTGAATTTCGTATTCAAACCTTACGTTTCCTTTTTCGTCGTACTCCCTAGTACTTCTCATTCCGGTTCGCGGTTTTCATACAAATTTCATTATTTTCTAAAAGTTTCTAAACCTTTAGATTTTTATAAACCTTCTATGGATACCCACTACCCTTCCGAATACACTCGCTGATGGGTAGAGTTCTACTATCAAAAGTTTCAAGTAAATGAATATGTTCTCATTCCCCGATTCGAAACCGAAGACCTTGTTCGAGAAACTATTAAAATGGCGGAAAATACTCCATTTGATACTCTGATAGACGTCGGAACCGGTTCTGGAATCATTCCCATTTCCATCCTCACGAAAGTTGCCATAGAACAATCATTTGGCTTAGATATAAGTCCTAAAGCTCTGGAAGTAGCGAAAACAAACGCAGAAAATATTGGAGTGAAAAATATAGAGTTTCTGATATCGGATCTGCTCAGTATTTTTCTTTCTCCTACGAGCGTAACTTTTGGAAAAAACATTCTCATAACCGCCAATCTTCCCTATATCAAGGATGGCGACTGGGAAAATATGAGCGAGGATACGCAGCATGAACCAAAAATCGCTCTGTTTGGCGGAAGCGAAACCGGATTCGAGCTCTATGAAAAACTTTTTATTCAGATACCTGATTTCCTCGAGAAACACCGTCCCAAGAGACTTACGATCCTTACTGAAATGGGCGAAGATCAGGAGGAAATAGCAACGAGTACACTTGAATCACTTACTCAGAAACTGGAAGAAAATGGAAGAAAAATAAATTTCTCATTCTTCGCCGATTGCTTCGGAATACGCCGTTTTATGAAAATAGAAATTTTATAAAACCAGAAAAAAAGTTTATCAAATAATATTCTCGCTGTGGTACATCTCAATCTTACACAACATACCTCGAATCCTGTCGTCATATCCTCCCTCGCTTGGAATGCAGTTCGCGACAGTCTGACGAAACTCGGGAAATGAGAATTAGTAAACTATATAGAATCAGTGAAAGTGACCGACTCTCGGATTACTATAAAGACCGGAAAACCTATTGTAAATATGGATCTTTTAAATCATAAAGAAGCAATAAAGGAACGTATTGATGAAAGTTTTCAGATATTTGGAATAAAGAAAATAGAGAGAAAAATAGTTTTTATCTAACAAAAAATCTATGTTTTGCAAAAAAATATTATTTCTTGTTTTATTTCCAGTATTTTTATTTACCTCTTGTACAAACGAGTACTGGCAGTTTCATGAACAGAAACAGACACTCAAGACCGAGAAACAAAAAACAATCGAGTCCCTTCAGGATTTCTCGGTAGAAAAAATAGAATCCCGAGATATCGAGATTCTCGCGACTCCCGACAAGAAAGTGCTCGATAGAATCGTTTCCATGATTGAAGAGTCCGAGAAACAGGTTTTTGTCGAGGTATATATCTTTACTGAAAAACGCATCCTCCAGGCTCTAAAAGATGCCAAAAAACGCTGAGTTGACGTGCGGGTTGTCCTCGAAAAGAACGTTTTTGGTGCGACCGGAATCAATAGTAAAACTTTCAAGGAATTACAAAACGCCGGAGTATCTGTCACATATGACAATTCCAAACTCTATAATTTCGTCCATACGAAACTTCTTCTGATTGACGATACCTATATCATCACGACTGGAAATCTAAGTTATTCGAGTTTTACGACCAATCGCGAATTTTACATCATAGGACGTAATCCGACGGATTTGCAAACGCTTCAGAATATATTCCTCGCGGATTTCGAGGGAAAACAGACATTCGAAAGTACTCCGAATCTCGTTATCTCGCCTATAAATAGCCGAAAGAAAATAGAGATTTTACTCACAAGTGCGAAAAAAGACATTTTTCTCTACGCCGAGAATTTCTGAGACGAAAGCATTTTGAATATCCTCTCTCAAAAAGTAACGGACGGAATTCCTATCACTATCTGTATGGCAGATCCCACAAAAGTATCGTCCAATACTAAGGTAATAGCACTTCTTAAAAGCAGATGAATCGATGTGCGAACTTCCAAGAAACCTATGATCCATGCCAAAAGAGCACTCATAGACGATATCTACAGTTATATCGGAAGCGAGAATTTTAGTACGAATTCTCTCGATGAGAACCGTGAAATCGGTATTCTTACCAAAAGTTCTCCCGATACTTCCAAAACATTTCACACTCTTTTCGAATCGGATTGCCCGAAAATCACAAAATAGATGATTTTTTTGACAGAAAAGAGAATATGAGATATAGTAATCGTACTATTTAGATAAAATATGAATTATGCACAAAGAAGATATTATAAAAAAGGCTTTCGATATCATTCGATGAATCGAACAGGTAACGAACTACCACCCTGGAGATGATTATTACAAATCCATCTACCAACAGCTCAATTCATTGGACGAAGAAAAACTCCAAGAAGCTTTCGTCCAGATTGCAACAATAGCAACCGATAGTATTAATACTACTATAGATGGGGTAAAAAAAATAGAGCGTAATAATGTTATTGAAAAAGAAAAAAAAGAACATTTGGAAGAAGTGAAAGAAATGATAGATTTATTAAGTTTTTAATTTTTAATTTTTGAATATTATGGGAAACGAGAAATTTGCACAAGCAATGAATAAAGTTGAAAATACATGTTGACCAGAAATAGAAGATGAATACGGTTATCATGATGTACAGAAAGCTGGGGACCTTGCTAAAAAAGCTCTTGATAATGCTAGTTCATTTTTGAATAATCGCGTAGAATCTGCTACGACAAATATTAATAACTTAATTGCAACAGAGGGAAAAGGAGCATGTAATAAAATTTTAAAAGGACTTACAGCAGCTCAAACTCACGGGGATTTTAAGGTTATTCCAGAATCTGTTGCAACTACAGAAACACGAAAAGTTACTGAAAATATAGACACTCATGCACCTAAGAATCCAGGTATTCGATGATATGCACAAGGTAACACAGAAGAAATTAATCGAAAAATTAGAGAAGCAACTGGGGAAGAATAAGATAACTCAAATAATTCATATAAATTTATGTCTTCTGATACTTTTCTCGATGAACTTTCTGCTGATCTCATAGAAACCTCTGAGTATAAGGATTATCCAGAAGGAACACTTGGGGCGATTCAATATCTTTCGAAACAAAACCTTTCAAAGCTCCAGTCTGGAGTAGAAAAGAATATTCTGGAGAATGAAATAATAGCCATACAAAAGGCGGAGAAAAAAATTATTAAAGGATTTGAGAATTTTCTTCCTAAAGGTGGGGTAAGAATAACTCTCACAAAAGAAGAGAAAACAAAAAATATAGATTTTCTCATTGAACCTATAAGCTATCTGTTTACACTTCGAAATAAATATAATCCCGAAGAACTAAAGAAGCTAGATATACTTCAAAGTTCCGAAGATACTCCAGAATATATTCTTTCTCTCGATTTCAAGAAAAATATTAAAACTGAAATTTATTTCATCAAAAATATTCAGATTCTCAAGAAAGAGATTCCTAAGAAACACGATGAAGAATTAGATCAATATCTAAAAGATAATCTCACCGATTCTAGTCAATAAAATACTCCTCAAATCTGAGGAGTATTTTTAGCATTAGAATTTAGGTGCAAGTTTCTCTTTCGGAAGCAGCTGAAGTTTGTAGATTTCGCGTCCGACTGTTTGTCCTGGGCGACGATAGAGCAGACTCTGGTGCGGAGTTGTCCGGAACGGGATACTTTCTCCGAGGAGTTCTTTCCGTTCGAATCCGTATCGTTCGATAATAGGAAGTATATCTTCGAAGAATACGTCTTTTCCTCGATTGTCCCAGAATGGAAAACAGATAATGATAGTTCCTCGAAACCCAATAGTACGAAGATCTCGGAACATAGAATCGTAAATTCGAGCCAATTTTCGGCATTGTTCTGCAATCTTGTCGGGAGTAACGGTCTTCGCACCCATAACATCACCGAGATACCCTTCCGTCACGATTGATGTTGTCTTTGTATTCATATTTTCTGGGATAGTCGCTGCGATTTTTGAAGCATCGGCTTCAAAAATAAGTCCATCGATATCAATCTCGTTTTTCTTAGCAAATTCCCCCATACTTTTGTTCGCTGCGGTAACCATAGCAGGAGAAAGATCGCTTCCGTACACGGTATCGTACCCCATATTTGCCGCTTCGATCAATACTGTCCCTAATCCACAGAACGGGTCATATATAGCACTGAAAAACTCGTTCTTCGAGATTAAATTTCCGCTTCCTCATTCTCCGTACAGTCGTACGGTTCATTCCGGTCCTCAATTTGCACTCGAATTACTTCATTTTTGAGTACTATCGTTTCTTTTTCCTACTAAATTCACCATTATCTGTGCCAGCTTCGGTGGCAACATCCCGACTCCCATATCGCGGGTCTTGTCCATATCCCGAGCCGCGTACGCATCGACATCCTGGTAGGCAATCGTGATTCCCATATACGAGCTTTTCCCTACTTTTACATAATTCATTTCAGTATGAGATTCCGCGAGATGTTCTTTTTTATATACTGCAGAGTTAATATTTTTTGGTTCCTTGTTTACGAGCCGAAAAGATTTATCTTCGCAACTCTTGAGGAATTTCTTGATACGGAGTCCTGTGGCAAAATTATCGAATTTCTCTCCATAACTGGCGATAGCGAACGGAACTTTGTTCGTACGATCAAGTCATTCCAAGTACTGTTTCGCAGCCGTTGTAAAATCTGGAATATCTTTCACTTCTTCGAGTATTTTCACCACTTTAATAACTCCACCCATATGAGCGAAACGAGCACAGACCTCCTCTTCGGAAACCCCGGAAATGAGAGCTATCTGCTCAGAAGCAAACTCAAAAATCGCAGTCGGGAAAAGACTGTAGATTTCTGCAAGCGAGAGCCGAAATTCTCGACCGAGGATGAATACGAACATGAATTAAATTTTTCTAAAAAATAAAAACAATTCTAAATAAAAATATCTCTCAAAAACGAAGTAATTCGAGTGCAAATTGAGCACCGGAATGAACCGTACGACTGTACGGAGAATGAGGAAGCGGAAATTTAATCTCGAAGAACGAGTTTTTCAGAGATATTTCTTATTCTGCGATAATTCTCTCGAGACCTACTCGTCCTTTCTCTTTATCAACAGCGATAATCTTCACTTGTACAACATCGCCCATCTTGAGGAAATCCTCGATGTTTGTTACTCGTTCTTTGGCAATCTTGGAAATATGAATCATCCCAGATTTTCCTTTTGCCCATTCGACAATCGCTCCGACTCCTTCGATAATCTTTACAACCTTCCCTTCCAACGCATCCCCTACTTCATCGTCCTTAAGGATTCCTTTGATGATATCGAGAGCTGCCTGTCCAGTTGCTTGATTTTTAGCCGTGATCGAACATTGTCCATCGTCGGAGAGATTCACTTCCACTCCATATGTTTTTTCGATTCCTTGAATCGTTTCACCACCTTTTCCTATAACTTCACGCATTTTCTCCTGAGGAACAAAAACAGAGAGGATAAACGGTGCAAATGGTGAGATATTTGAGCGTGGTGAACTCAGTTCCCGACTCATTTCTGTTCGAATATGATTGAGTGATCCTTTTGCTTGAGCGAATACTTTTCCAACAACTTCCATAGAAAGTCCGGCGATTTTACAATCCATCTGGAGAGCGGTAATTCCTTTCGGTGTTCGGGCTATCTTGAAATCGAGATCTCCGAGGAAATCCTCTTGTGCCTGGATATCGGAAAGTACGATGTATTTTCCTGTTTCATCGTCGTAAATCATCCCCATTGCAACTCCGGAAACGAGTGCAGTAATAGGAACTCCCGCATCCATCATCGCCATAGTCGATCCGCAAACCGATGCCATAGAAGAAGACCCGTTACAAGTCGTGATTTCTGAAACCATTCGGATGAAATATGGGAACTTTTCGAGAGACGGAAGAACTGGTTCAAGCGCTTTTTCAGCGAGTCGTCCGTGTCCAACTTCACGACGTCCAACTCCACGAAGCGGACGAACTTCTCCAACGGAGAACGGAGGAAAATTATAGTGGTGAATGTATCGTTTCGTATTTTCTTCGAACATATCGTCGATAATCTGGATATCACCAGGACCACCGAGCGTCGCTACGGTAAGCGCCTGAGTAATACCTCGCTGGAAGAGTGCAGAACCGTGAACTCGTGGGAGAATCCCGAAAGTTCCGCGAACCGGACGAACTTCGTCGAATTTCCGACCATCAAGACGGAGTCCTCGTTCGAGAATGTTTTTTCGCATATGTTTCTTTACGATCGAATATACCGCACTTTCGATGTCTTTATCAGAATACGCTTCGGTTTCATCGGTTGGGGCAAGAGCGAGTTTTATCTCTTCTTCAAGGGTCACAAGTGCGTGATGAAAATCAGTTTTTCCAAGATGATAAAGTTTAGTGATTCGCTCATCAGTAATAAGAGCGTCGACTTTATTCTTGAGTTCTGTCTTATCGGCAACCGCAAAAAGTTTCTTTTCAGTAATAGGATGTGTACTGCTGTAGAAAGCAGCAAAGTCTTTCTGTGCAGCGATAAGATCACGAACAAGAGAGTGAGCAAATTCAAAAGCCCGAATCATTACGGATTCGTCCACTTCTTTTCCTTGGGATTCCACCATAGTAATCGCGTCGTCAGTTCCGGCAACCGTGAGATCGAGAAGAGCGGTCGCGAGTTCCGTGATACTCGGATCGAATTTGAACGTCGTACCATCTGCGAGAAGTGCGATACGAACTCCAGCAACCGGTCCTTCAAATTCACTGATTCCTGCAAGCTGAAGAGCGAGCGAAGCTCCGGTGATCCCGTAGAATCCATAATCGGAAGTTCCGGAAGAAGACATGATCGTAGAAATAATCTGGATATCGTTGATAGTTCCTTTCGGGAACATCGGACGAATTGGACGGTCAATCATTCGGCTATTGAGAATCGCCGCTTCAGAAGGTCGTCCTTCACGCTTCATAAATCGATTTCCGCCGATTTTTCCTGTCGCATAGTATTTTTCCTGAAATTCTACAGAAAGTGGGAAAAAATCCGCACTCATATTTACTTCCTCTTTAATTCCTGCTGTTGTCAGAAGATAATTCCCTTCTTCATCGCGAATTACGACTGCACCGTCGGCAAGAAGTGCAAGTCGTCCAGACTCAAAAGTAATCTTCTTTCCACCAATGTCGTATGTCTTGGTGACCATTGCCTTAGAAAAGGCATTCTGATCAGAGAGTCCTGCTATCATAATCTTAAAAATAAAAAGATAAAACTTCTTTTTAAGAAAATAGAAAGAGTGGAGAGATATGACCGGAAAATATTTTCAAGCCCTATCCCGCATCCCTTATTCTAAAAATCAAAAAAGAATCCGAAGGATTATATGGAAAAAATAGGAAAAAGAAAAAGAAAATACACCACCTCGTAAGGCAGTGTATTTTTTGTTTTTCAGGAGATTAGACTTTGGTATTTTTCATTCCATATACCGAGATTCCGAGTATCGTTACGATTATCGCGGAACATACGAGACAAAGCGGACAAAATGAACCGATATAGAAAGCTTCCTGATAGATGTAATATCCATTGAAACATATTCCAGCAGTTGCCATTCCAGCAAGAATAGGAAAGGATTTCCGGCAGATTCCGAGATATCCGAGAAGAGCTATAAGGAAGATAACCGGGTATACGAGCATAGCGAGAGCTGGAAATGGAAATCCAAAGAATTGCGCCCGCGGAGAAATAAGTACATTGGAACAGGAAAATGTACTATTAATGTCACAAAAAGTGGAATAAGATCCGGTAGATTCCGCTATTTTCGCTTTGAGTGTATATGCCTGATTTGTGAGATATACGGCATTTCCAAAAGCTATTGCCGCAAGCACCATAATAGCGATAAAAAGTTTTTTCATAAACAAGAATAGATAAAAATTACATCTTTAATACCGCGTCGATAATTCCGAAGAATTCTTCTTTAGAACTGAATTTCATGATATTTCCATTGAGATAGACGGATGGGGTTCCCTGGAGTCCCATCGCCTCTCCTTCTCTTTTTTCTCGAGCAATCTGGTTCAGATACCATCCTTCATCGAGACTTTTTTGCATCTCTATAGGATCGAGTCCGACTTTTTTTCCGAGAGCCACACGTTCTTTATCGGTAACTTTATCCCCCTTCTTTTGATCTTCCAAAGCATACATTTCCAGATTAAATTCCCAATACTTTCCTTGAGAAAGAGCGTAGAGTGCTGCAAGTGCATCACGTTCAGCATTTTGATGTTGAGTAAGTGGAAAGTTTTTATATGTTATAGTGATTTTATTTGTTTTCACATAGTTCTTATAGAGTTCTTCCCCTATGGTTTTTTCGAAATAAATACACGCGGGACATTCGTAATCAGCAAAAACGGTAAGTTGTACTTTGCTCGATGGAGCACCAAAAACAGCGCTTTCGATATTCTTGGAAATTTGAGGAACAATAGGAGTTGGCTCTCCGCAAGAAACGAGAAGAAGTGGAAGAAAAAGAGAAAGAAATATTTTTTTCATAAAAAATAACAAAGAAGAAATATACCAGAGAAATATACGAATAAAGAGTGGATTTGCAAAATATTTTGCTTTCTCCTCGAAAATAAATACAATTATCTGTAAAACTTAATCAGGTTGTGTAGAAAAGAATTACGAGTAAAATACGCAAGTCCAGTCGCGAATTTTAACTTCATAATCCTTTTCCAGTATGCACAGCCTAACGAAGATTACTCCTTTCAT
>Ga0100395_1001143_pt1 | contig 20043 bp, 21 predicted proteins | sample CryGeymeta201519_FD_81542 | JGI IMG/M metagenome (GOLD analysis project Ga0100395, IMG submission 81542) | Groundwater microbial communities from Crystal Geyser aquifers in Utah, USA - Crystal Geyser metaG 2015-19 | ecosystem: Environmental > Aquatic > Deep subsurface > Groundwater | place: USA... | reverse complement strand
TGCGCCGTCAATTTAGCCGCCGCCGCTTCCAGTTGGGTTTTAATCTTGGGCAAATTTTTGGCCACGGCGGTAAAACCGGCGGCCATCGGATGCCCGCCGTGCTCTAACACCAAATCACCCAAATCCCGAATCGCTTTGATGGCATCAAAACTTTTAAGCGAACGCATCGAAGCCTTGACATGATGCGGGCCTAAAGCCGCCACCACTACCGGCCGGTGAAATTCTTCTACCAATCTGCCGGCCACCAAACCGACCAAGCCTTCATGATAATCCGGGCTTTGGACAAAAATCAGCTGGCTTTTTTCCCGGGCTTTTTGGCGGGCATCGGTAAACATCGCCAGCGTCTGATCCTGCCGCAATTGATTAACCTCGTTTAATTTAATCGTTAAACTTTCTGCCCGCTTTTGATCCGTGGTGCACAACAGCCGCAAAGCGTCCAGGCTATCAGCCAACCGCCCCATAGCATTTAAACGCGGGGCCAAAGTAAAACTGACCTGATGCGACGTGATTTTGGCCAAATCAATCACTGCCGCTTGAGCCAAAGCTTTTAACCCCGGTCTCGGTGAAGTTTGCAGCTTAATCAGCCCGAATTTAACCAACGATCGGTTGGCCCCAAGCAGCGGCACCATGTCCGCAATCGTCCCGATGGTGGCTAAGTCTAAACCGGTTTCACCTTCGAGGTGGGAACTGCTTTCACCTAGAAGGTGATTGGCCAAAAACCAAGCCACACCGGCCCCGGCCAATTGAGTGGTATGGACCACGGCGGCGGCCGGAGGAAAATTGTCCTTGGGTTGATGGTGGTCGGTAATGATCAGATCAATGCCGGCTTTTTGAGCAGACTCGGCCGCCTCAAAACTAGTAATCCCGTTATCCACGGTAATTACTAAAGATTTGGCTTTAAAGCTGCTTAACCCTTTAACCGATAAACCCCGAACCGATTCGTTACGGGGCGAAATATAAGGCATAACTTTGGCTTTAAGCCGATGCAGGGCTTCCCATAAAACCGCGGTCGCGGAGATACCATCGGCATCGAAGTCGCCGTAAATATAGATCGGCCGGCCGATTTTAATCGCTTCGGAAATTAACTTAATCGCCGCGGCAATCATCTTAGGATCGATGCCCAATTGCTTCAAGCCAATCTTTTCCGGAGAAACAGGTGAAAAAAAATCGGCAACCGCTTTAGCCGTGGTCAAACCGCGCTTTTTGAGTAAAATATCAATAACTGTCATAATGGATTATAAATGAAGTTTAAACTGCCGTCACCGGTAATTAAAGTTTTACAAACCCTAGAAAGGGACAAGTTTGAGGCTTTTGTCGTCGGCGGCGCTGTTCGTGACCTGCTCACCCATGTTCCGGTGACCGACTGGGACTTTACCACTAACGCCACGCCGGAGCAGATACAAAAACTGTTTCCCGATTCTTTTTATGACAATCGTTTTGGTACGGTCGGAGTTAAATTTGACGAACAGGTCTTGGAAATCACTACCTATAGAAGTGAGTCCGGTTACTCTGACCGGCGTCGGCCGGATCGAGTGAAGTGGGGTAAAACCATTGCCAAGGATTTAACCCGGCGGGATTTTACCGTCAATGCCATGGCCTTAACCGACAAACTGGAAATAATTGATCCGTTTCATGGTCAAAAAGATTTAAAACAAAAAATTATTCGGGCCGTCGGGCAGGCCGATAAACGCTTCAATGAAGATGCCTTAAGAATGCTGCGGGCAATTCGGATTGCCAGCCAGCTGGGCTTTTTAATCGAACCCAAAACACTGGAAGCAATTGTCAAAAATAGCGCTTTAATTAAACAAATTAGCGCCGAGCGTGTTCGGGATGAGCTGTTAAAAATCATCGCCTCGCCTTTTCCAAAAGAAGGTCTTCAGCTGATGTTCAACGCCGGATTGTTGGCACACATTTTACCGGAATTAATCGCTACTCGAGGGGTAGATCAAGCCGGCCACCACACTAAGGATGTCTGGAATCATAGTTTAGACAGCCTCGCCGCCTCGCCGTCGGCAGAAACAATTGTCCGCTTGGCCACCCTGCTCCATGATATAGGCAAACCGGTGGTCAAAAGCAGTCGGGAGGGTAAAAAAATTACTTTTTACAATCACGAGGTAGTCGGCGCCCGGATGGCTAAAACGATTGCCCGAAGACTAAAGCTGTCTAAAAAACAAACTGATTTATTATGGCTTTTAGTCCGCTGGCACATGTTCCAGTACGAACCCAAAATGACCGATAAAGCTATCCGCCGATTTATTACCCGGGTTGGTCGGGAAAATATTAACAAGATGATACAGCTTCGTGTCGGTGACCGGGTCGGCGGCGGCTCTCAAGCCAGCTCGTGGCGTCTGCGCGAGTTTCAGGAACGGATCAAACAAGTCCTCTACAAGCCGTTTGACATTAATGACTTAAAAGTTGACGGCACCGATGCCATGAACATTTTAAATATCAAGCCCGGTCCCAAAGTCGGCGAAATTTTGAAAAAAATATTCAACGAAGTTTTGGCTGATGCTAAAAAGAACGACCGGGAGTATTTGCTAAAGAAAATTAACGATTTCGCTTAATCAAAACCAGTAGCGGCACCGCCACAAACGGCGACGAATAAGTACCGGAAACAGTTCCGATCAACAAAGCCAAAACAAACCAGCGGGTGGTCTCGCCGCCGAAAACAAACAAAGATAACAGCATGAAAATAATCGTCAAAGAATTATTGACCGACCGGGTCATGGTTTCGGAAATCGCCCGATTGGCAATATTTACCATGGTTTCCTGGGGATAAAGCCGCCGGTCTTCCCGGATCCGATCATACAGCACGATCGTGTCGTGGACCGAAAAAGATAAAATTGTCAATACCGCCGTCACAAATAAAGCGTCGATCTCCACCCCTAACCACGCTCCCAACAAACTAAAGGCTCCCAAGATAATCAAGCTATCATGAAGCATGGCTAAAACGGCACAGATGCCGAAAGTTTTATCGCGAAACCGATAGGCTAAATAAACCAGGATAAATAATACCGCCAGGGCCAAGCCAATTAAAGTTTTTTGAATCAGCTCCTGCCCCAATAACGGGCCGATCGTTTCAAACCGAATCTCGCTCACCTCGCCAAATTTAATTTTAAGCGTTTCGGTTAATTGCATTTTTTGGGCCGAATCAATCGCCCTTGAGCGCAAAATAAAACTGTCATTGCTTTGCTGTAAACTAGCCAAGGGAATGGCAGCTTCAGCTACGGTTTGCAACTCGCCGATCGGCGCGTTGACTTTAAGCTCCAGCAAGCTGCCGCCGGTGAAATCCAAGCCCAATTTTAACCCGTTGACCAGCAGTGAATAACTGCCGCCGGCAATTAATACTAATGACAGGCCGAAATAAAATACCCGGTATTTAAACCAGTTAATCATATCTTTTACTTAAAAATTGCCGCATCAGCGTCCGGGTGACAAAAATTCCGGTAAACAAACTGGTTAACACTCCCAAAAGCAAAGTCAGGGCAAAACCGCGCACCATACCGGAAGTATTTAACCACTGTAAGTTAAAAGGGTTGATTAAAATTAAACTAACGGCAATCGTGGTTATGTTGGCATCCTTGATCGCATCCCAGGCCCGGCCAAAAGCCAGTTCCAGGGCCAAACGGAAAGGCCGGCCGGCACGCCGCTCTTCTTTGAAGCGCTCAAAAATTAAAATATTAGAATCCACGGCCATGCCGACGGATAAAATCAAACCGGCTATTCCAGGCAAGGTCAAGGTCACCGGGATCAGGCGATAAAGGCTTAAAGTAATCAGCCCGTAAATAATCAAACCAACCACGGCAATTAAACCGGGTAAACGATAAAGGCTAACCATAAACAAAGACACCAAAACCAAACCGATAACTCCGGCTTTCAGGCTTTGGTCAATGGAAGCGGCCCCCAGGGTGGCGGAAATATTTTTCTGGGCGATGATTTTGACCGGCACCGGCAAAGCCCCGGCATTAAGCTGAACCGCCAATTGGCTGGCTGAATCAGCGTCAAAATTGCCGGAAATCTGGGCCCGGCCGTCGAGAATCGGCTCGTTAACAATCGGCGCGGTCACTAACTGATCGTCTAAAAATATGGCCAAAGGTTTACCCACGTTCGCCTGGGTCAGCCCGGCGAACTTTTTTGCCCCGTCGGCCGTAAATTCTAAATCGACGACCGCTTGACCGGACTGCACCCCGGAACCGGCAAAACTAACCCCGGCTTTTTTAAGATCTTTACCGGTTAAACCGGTCGAAGAAAATACCATGGCGCTGGCTGAAGCCTCCACTGTCAAACTTTCCCTAAAATCCAATTGGGCGGTTTGGCCAATGAGAGCCACCGCCTGATCAATATCCTCAATGCCCGGCAGTTCAACAATCAGCCGATCTGACCCGCCCACCTGGGCGGTTTGAATCAGCGGTTCGGCGACACCGTAAAGATCGACCCGCCGGCCGATCACTTCTTTAACCGAATTTAAAGCCTCCGCCCGGGCCGAAACATCAATCTGGCTCATATCGGTTTCCAAAACCAAGTGGGCTCCGCCCTGAAGATCGAGCCCCATCTTTAAGGGGCGAAACCAATTCACTCCGGCCGCGGCCAGAGTAATCAGCCAGATTAATAACAGCTTAACTGACCATTTCTTCTTCATCGCCAATCAGCATTACCCGGCCGCCCATCAAAATACGCAGCAAAAACGGATCCCGCCGTGATTTTCTAAAAGCAAACTCGTCCGGGGTCATCGGAGCATAATTAATCTCTTTTTCCCGGCCGGACTCGGCCTGACGGACCAATTGATTAAGTGTCTGCAGATTAATTTGCCCGACCAATAAAAGATCAATATCTTCCTCGGATTTCCGGGCCATGAACCGGACAAACCGGCCGGAAAGCATGGCAAATTTAAGGCTGCCCAATTTGCTTTTGTGTTTGATAATTTCCGCGCCCAAACCGGTGGTTTTAGCCACCAAGCTGATTAAATCCTGGTAAAACGGGTAGGTTTTGACAAAATTGTAATACAGCCGGTTGGCCCGGGGTTCTTTTTTAACCAACCCCCGGATTTCCAGACGGGCCAGCTCTCTTCTAACCGCATTGATCTCTTCACCGGCAAGACGCACCAGCTGGCGGACGTAAAAAATCTCCTGCGGCTGGGAAAGAAAAATCTTAATCAGCTTCACCCTGACCTTGGAAACAAATAGATCAGTTAGACTGGCCATAATCAACTTCGTTCCCGACCGGCAGGACGGAAATCCAGATCCGGCCCGGGTTGAACTTGATTTCCTTGCCTTTGTCGTCGTAAAACACCGTCCGGCTAATCCGTTTGGCTTTGCTCCAAGTCCCCCTAATTACCTGGCCGTCTTGGAAAATCAATGCCTGACCTTTGCCGGTAGTACCATAAAGTAAGTGCACGTTGCCTTCGTAGCCATCGTTGGCTTTTGACTCTTTGGCAAACTGGACCACCAGATTTTTAGCCGTCAGCGCCTGATCAGTATTCAGATCTTTATGGGGCTGGCCGCCGTTACTCCTAACGTATTGATTGGCGGTAGAGTCGTACTGCCACTTGACGGCGTATTCTTCGTAATCCCAAAACTTATAACTAATCGGGCCGTCCGTCCCCCGGTCAGCCGCTTCTTCTTTGACAAACTGCCAGGGAGTGTAATCGTCCGACCATTCATTCTCGTCCGGGTCAATGCTTCCAAAGCCGCGCTTGCTTCCAACCGCCCACAATTTTTCGGTGGTGGAGTACATGGTGTGTTCGGTCGCCACGGTATGGCCTAACCGTTCATAGTCGCGCCAAAAAGTCGGGTAACCAATGGAAAACTGGTTTAAGTCGTTAGCCACCGACCAGCCATAGTCGCTAATCTGGCCCAAAGCGTTAGCCGGACCGGGGGTATTGGCGCCGCCGACGTGGACATACAAAGGAAAGTTGTATTCCGAGGCCCAATCGAGAAAATAAGTCCGGGCCGATCTTACCGGTCCCAGGATCGATTCAAACGCTGCCGCCTGGCAGTAAAACACGCCCATAAACCGGGTAATCCCACCCTCGGCCACGGCTTCGTAGACAATATCCGAGTCGGACAAACCAGACTGCGGCCGCGATTCTTCATGATTTTCAATCATCACCAGCAGCGGCCGGCGGGTTTCCCAGATATTTTTCTCGGCTTTAGTATAAGACAAACCGTTTAAAGGGCAGGTTTCGGTTTTATTGCCGGCCACTTCAATTAAAGCCTTACGGTTGGGGTTTTCCTTTGAACCGGGAGTACCCTCATCGGATAAAGGTGAAGTGAATCCGGTGCCGGTTTGGCCCTTGGCCAAAATCCCGTAGGTTAACCCGGCTGATAAAAGATAAACCAGCAAACCGCCTAAAAAAAATTTAGCTTTGGATGATTTATTGGGCATGAGTCACTGCCTGCCTTTCTTCTTTGGATAATTCGTGTCCATCGCCACCACCCTCTTTAACGGTTTTAGCGTAAAAGCGGGTTGACTCGCGCGAATGTAATGAGCTTAGCACAAAACCATTAGCTTTGGCATCCAGAAGGGCTAAACAGAAACTCTGATCGCCCCCGGTTTGGTTAAACGGGTTAAACCGGACAAAACCGATTTTCTGGATAAAACCCAGGCTTTTGCTGTCCAGTTTTTTCAGATTCCCGGCAACAGCCTGAATCTGCTTTTGGTTGAGATCGGTTTTAGCTAAAATATCTTCGAGAACGGTCTTTAAGTCTTTCTTGCTGACATTTTTAGTTAAACGGCGAAAGTGCAGGCTGGTTTGCACCAGTAAAATTGTCAAGGCAATTACCCAAGCAAACAGAACTCCGACGGCAATCGTGATTAAATCAAAGTTCATGTTTTTGATTATACACCAGAAATTTTTTGACTGCCCGGGCCCGATGACTGACTTGATTCTTTGGCCCGGGGTAAATAAAAATCGGATCGTAACCAAAACCATACCCTCTTTTTTCTACCATACCAATCTTGCCTGAAACCATGCCGGTAAAAGTTTTTACTTTCCCAGATTCCGGCAAATATAATGCCAGCACGCAAACAAACCGGGCGCGCCGGTCAGTGGTTAATTTTTTTAATATATCTTTCCGGCCCCGGCTAAAATCGCCGCCGGCAAACCGGTTGGAATATATTCCCGGGAAATTATTTAAAGCTTTAATTTCCAAACCGGTATCGTCGCACAGTGTCGGCAGTTTGAATTTTTCCCCATAAGCCTTGGCCTTGATAATCGCGTTCTCCGCAAACGTCTTGCCGGTCTCTGCCACCACCGGTAGTTTCTTGACCACCTGAAACTTAATATTTTTGAGAAGCACCCGGTACTCCAGGATTTTATCTTTATTGGTCGTGGCTAAAAGCAAGCTCATAAACAAACAGATAATAATCGATTTTTGTCTTCCGTGGAGATAGTAAATGTAATTAACCTCGTTCCACCGCTTTCAATAAGAGGATAACAAACGGTTACCCTGTCATCAATTATCGTGGCTTCCAATAACGCGGCCGCCAAATTTTCTGGCTCTAACTGTAAATTTCCCATTGTAATTATTCCCTCATGAACTTCAAACTTAGTTTCTGCCGGAAAATCAGCGACCAATGACCCAAAACCATCAGCGGCTTTTAACCTTTCCCTCCAGGCGGCAATTCTTAAGGCTGCACCATTTTTAACTTCAAATAAAGATTCTTTATGGCTGGTTTTATGCTCGTCTAAGGGAATTAATTCAATCAATGACGCCGATTCCGGCTTATTTACAAACGGCGGTGTAAACGAAACGCCATTGATATTGGGATCACCGTTTCGTTGAATATATTGATAAGCTTTTATCAATAACTTTGCTTCCGGGTTACCAATGCCGATATTGGCTAAATTTATCGCCGCCTCAAAAACTGGAATATCATACCCAAATTCGCACAATCTGGCCACGTTTCTTTGTTCCAGACGGCAACCAAACGAAGTTCTATGATCGCCAAAATAGATTAAGGCTGTTATTGGATTAAGATTTATTTCTGGTGTCTCTCTAACTATTTTAAAAAATAAATCAGAAAGGGCAATATAGGCGGCTTCACGCTCAATACCTCCGCCATGATTGTTAATATTGGCTAGAATATCTGGCCTTTGAGCAATTTCAGCAAATTGATTAGCAAACCATGGATCAACACCGGTCTTATGCAATAGCCAATAAAGGTTGAAATTAAATTCACTTGGTTTTAAAGATTTGCCAATTTTTGGCGGTAAAGTTAACAAGGAACCAGGAAATAAAGGGGCGACTACATTGGCAAAAATTTCGGATAAATGGGAGTTTAAAGTAATAATTCTTCTTATATTGCCCAAATTGTCAGGTTGAACTAACCGACGCATACCTCCACTTGAAACAGGCACGCCAAAATAGACTTCATTTCTTGGCTGTCTAAACTTGGCATATTGAATTTCATATAAATGAGAGGGGGTATAAAACTCTCCTTTTTCTAAAACCGGAAATTCTGTAAATACTTCAACAGCCATATTTAACTCATATATTACACCGCCTGGCAAATTGCTATAATAACCTATGGAAAATAACCGCTGGCAGATAGTAGCCGGCTTAAAGATCGGCGTCGTCGTTTTAGTGATTCTGGTCGCCGGCCTGTTTTTTTTATACCAAAGAAAGCAAGCCCGGATTAACCAAGTGGGCATATCCAGCTTTTCCCGGTTAATGGGCCAAGCGACTAACGATGAAATTTTAGTGATCCCGTACCAGCAAACTTTATATAAACACTTCGGCAACGCCATTAATCCCCAAGTCAAGCTGGCAGTGAAAACCATCGGCGGCTATCAGGACATGGAGTTTTTGATCGACTCGGGGGCAGTGGTTTCCGCCCTGCCCAAACTGGCTGCCCTGGACCTGGGGACAGACCTGGACAATTTGCCGCGGATTACCATTGAAGGTTTTGCCGAGCAAAAAACCTTTGCCTACCGGGGCGAATTTGTGGTTAAAATCGGCCCCGACGAAATTGTCCTGCCGGTGGTTTTTTCCGAAAACCCCCAAGCATCCAATATTTTGGGCCGGATCGGCTTTTTCGACCAATTCAACGTCGTCTTTAACGCCGATGACCGCAATATCACTATTAGCCGGAGGACCATATGAGTTCACGCCGCTTAATGCTCTGGTTTTACCACTTATCCTGGAAAAAACTGCTGGGTTGGTCCGGTTTAGCTTTGGCGGTGGCCATCGTCCCCTTGGCCTTGACCGCGGCCAACTCGCCCACCCGGACCCGGTCGGAAGCAGCTTTGATTACCAAACCCCAGCCGATTTCCACTGAATTCGTCGCCCCTAAAGGAGCGCCGGAAATTTACCTGGTCGATCATTTTTTCGGCAAAACCGGCGACGCGGTTTTGATCCATGGAGCTAATTTGGGCGGCTTTAGTGAACGGACGTCTTTGAGTTTAAGCGGTCAGACTATCCCCCAAGACAATCTGGTCAGCTGGACCAGCGATTACATCGAATTTAAGCTGCCGGCCGAGGCCAGATCCGGCCGGATCAGTGTCAATATTTTGGGGCAAACCGCCACTTGGCCGGGAACTTTTTGGGTGACCGACGCTAATACGGCTGCCGAACTGAAACTGGAAAAAGTCAACGAAAAACAAGCCCGGCTTTTAGCCAAAAATATTAATGCTGCCAATGGCTTACTTGTTTGGCTGTTGATTTTTCAAGGGGAGGATAAAAGCATTGAGATTGTCCCCGACCTCAAGCCGCAAATAAAAACTCTGCCTCTGGGCAGAGTTTACGAACTGAATTTAAATATTACCTCCACCGGCGAGTGGATAACTCTGGCCACCATTACTAAAAAAGACGGCCAAGCAGTCGGCATCGCCCGCGCCGAAGTGATTGGTGCCAATCTCCCGATCAAAGTCCACCCACTCTATGTGAGTTTCTAAAAAAACAACAGTAATCCGCCCAAAATCAGACAGTAAACCGCAAAACCGGTGAGGCGGCCGCGGGAGACAGTTTAAACCTGTTTGATTAAATTAAGATATTCTTTGACCAACATTCCCAAAGTGCGTAAATTATTTCTGATAATAAAAATCGGCACGTCGGTATCGGCGGTAATAATTACCGGCCGTTTTTAACTGGCAACCTATTAATTTTAAAAATGTTTCGAATTTTTTCCGTTTGATCGGAACAAGTCGGGGCATTGTTAATTTACCGCGGGCACCCTAACATCCATTAAGTCGTTAGTAACCGACAACGGCGGCATTAACTGCCTAGCAATTCTTTTCCAGCCCAAGTCGGACAAAACTTCATCAAGAGTACCGGCTTCGTTTAATTCCTCAAAAAAAATCTGAACCGCCTCAGAAAAACGTCGCCGCACCTGGGTAAAAGTCTTACCGGAAGTAGATAAATCCAAAACCGGAGAATAAGCCACAAAAACTTTGTCCTCTTTTAGGATAGTGACCGGAACCTGAACATTAAAAGCCATTTTTGCCATATTTTTATTATACACTAGTAAAATAGTAACAGACCTCCTAGAGCTAAACAATAAACCGCAAAACCGGTGAGGCGGCCGCGGGAGACGAGACGGCGAAGCCATAAAAGAGCAAAGTAACCGGAAATAAACGCGGCGGCAAAACCCAAACCGAAATTGACAAATTCTGCCTCGACCAAATTCAAATGCTTCAGTTGCAATAGCTGGGCGGCGGCAATTGCCGGCAGAGAAATTAAAAAAGAAAAATTGTAGGCATCTTCTGGTTTAAGGCCTAACAATAAACCGCTGACAATCGTCGACCCCGACCGGGAAACGCCCGGCAAAACCGCCAGTCCCTGGGCGACGCCGATCAAACCGGCACTTTGATTATTTAAAGGCTTATCCTTAAATTTTATCAGCTTAGGCAATAATAAAATCAAACCATTAATAATCAGAGTCACCGCGGTAAAAATTAATGAACCGAAAATCAACTCGTTCCAACGATTAAAAAATAGGCCCAAAATTCCGGTAGGGATCATCGCCAAAATAATTAACTTTAATTGCTTGAATTTGAGGGCCTTAATTACTGACCACAGCACGATCACCGTCACCAGCGCCGTCGCCAGATGAATGATGACGTCAAAACTGACCGGCGGTTCGGTGAGGCCGAACAGGTTTTGCACCACCACCAGATGAGCGGTCGACGAAATCGGCAAAAACTCCGTCAGGCCCTGGACCAAACCTAACCCGGCTGCTTGGATCGGCGTCATTTACTTCTTCTTTAAACTTTTGCCGTACCAATCCATGAGCATTTTGGCCACGAGCTCTTTGGCGCCTAAACCGATCGCCAAACCAATACCCAATGACAGCGTCGCGACCACGCCGATAAACAAGGTGTTAATCAATGATTGGGCAATTCCCAATTCGTTGATCGCGGCCATGGCGGAAACGACAACCACCAAATAACTGGCAATTTTCGCCAGCATCCGGCTGATCCGAATATCTACTTGGCTGACCGCGCCCTTAATCAGGCTCTCGACTAAACCGGCCAATAACACGCCGATGGTCAAGACCAAAACGGCAGAAATAATCCGGGGAATGTAACTTAACAGGCTGTTTAAAACCGCCGAAACCGCAGTTAAACCCAAAACATTAACCGCCGCCATGGAGAAAACCAGAATAATCAGCCAATGGACCAGTTCGCCGAAAAAGACTTCGACTTTGCCGCGGATATCCGCTTTATCCAAATAAGTGTCTAAACCGGCTTTTCTTAAAACCTGGTCCAATTTGACCGCCGCAAGAATTTTAATGATCAAAGCTTTGGCCCACTTGCCCAAGACCAAACCGAACAGAAAAATTATCAGCGCGCCCAAAAACACCGGAATAAAAGCAAAAAAACGGCTTAAAATGGTATTCGCTGCTGAAAAAATGGCATCTTGCATAACCTCACCCCCTTTCCAAGCTTAAGATTAGCACGAGTTTTGCTATAATATCAAGGCTAGGAAGTATGGTGACGCCCCGATACCGACTTTGTCGAATCGTGGGAGGAAAGTCCAGACTGCTGAAAGCAGGGTGCCCCGCGCAAGCGGGACTACCGGAGGGCATGGCCGCCGGTACGAGTGAAGCCACAGAGACGATTAACGTGAAACGGCCCCAACACCAATGTCGTTGGGGAGCCAGCCCCGATTTAATCGGAGTAGCGGTAATTCTCCCCGCAGCAACTTCCGACCGGTTCGCTATCAGGTCGCTTTCCCGAGAACCGAAGTTTGAAGGCATTAGACAGATGTCACCTCGACCCGGCATCCGCCGGGTAAAACAGAATCTGGCTTACCGCTTCCTAGCGCTTTTTAAAATCCGAGGCAATGATTTCCAAAAGTAACACCGTCGGTATGGCTAAAATCGCGCCGGCAATTCCGGCTAACTTTAATCCGACCAGTAAGGCAATGATGACCACTAAAGGGCTTAACCCAACGGCTTTAGACATAACTTTGGGCACGAGAAAGTTATTTTCTATCTGTTGGATGGCAAAATAAAGCGCGCCTACGGCTAGGGCCAAAATCGGTGAACTGCCCAGGGCGACCAGAATCGCCGGCACAGCCGAGAGCGTCGGCCCGATGTTCGGCACGATCTCCAAAATCCCGGCCAAAAACGCCAACGGCACAGCATAATCAATTCCCAAAAATAACAAACCCACGTAGGAAAGAATGCCAACAAATAACATCAATAGCAATTGCCCGCGGACCCAGCCGCCTAATTTCTTTTCCAGTTGATTAATAAAAGCTTCGGCCCTTTCTTCCCGGCCGTTATTCCCGAATAAAAATAACAGGTATTTATGAAGATTCTTCCGCTCCAAAATCAGATAATAAACAATCACCGTTAAAGTAAATAAACCTACTACGTTATTGAAAGCGCCGACGATAATTTTAAACAGATTTTGCGGCAAGGCTGAAAGCTGGGGCTGAAGCAGTGACAGGTCAAACCGGCCTTGGGTCAACCGCTCGACGTCTTGGGGCAAACGATTCAAAAACCGGGCCGACTGCTCTACCAATGGCGGCACCAACGAGGCGACGGAAAAACTAATAAACGCCCAAATCAAAATATACAAAACCACCGTCGATAATCCCCGGGGAATCCGGTATTTCTCCAAACGGTCAACCAAGGGGCTCAACGCCGACATGAAAATCAGGGCAATAAACAAAAATAAAAGAATGTATCTTATTTGAAACAAGAAAACTAAACCCAGTAAAAAGAAAACGGTAAAAATTATCGTCCGCTGGGAGATTTCAATTTTCTGCATATATACGAGTATACCAACTCAAAATCAACTTCACAATCAAACCATTTAATCTGCTTATTTTCCTTGAACCAGGTAAATTGACGCCGGGCATATTGCTGTTCGGCCCTGGCCCAACTGTCAGGATCCGGCAATTGCCTATAGCCGATACCGGACATTGAGGGCAAATTGACCGGATATTTAGCTTTAAGTTTTTGCCATTCTTTGATGGCGCCGGCTTTTACCCGGGATTTAACCCGCTCGGCAATCCGCTGGTCTAAAGTAGTTTTATCAGTTTTCAAACCAACCCAAAGGCAGTCGTAACGATTAGCCTGCAGGGTTGGACCCTGCAGGTCTTTAGCAACTTCGATGGCCCGGATTAAACGGCGTGGATTCAATTGATCGGAATGATTCATTGAATTAAACCTGGCCTGATTTAATTTTTTCAGCCGTTGCTGTAACTGCTTGATTGTTTTTTTCTCTAATTCTTTTCTTAGCCGCCAATCAGGTTTTATTGCCAGCGTCGCCGGCGGCTTTACCAAACTATCCAGATACAAGCCGGTGCCGCCGACAATAATCGGCAGTTTCTGTCTCTTGGCAATTTGATTAATTAAAGTACGGGCAAATTTAACAAAATGGGCCACCGAAAATTCCTGGTCCGGCTGAATCAAATCCAAACCGTGAATTTTAACACCCCTGGGCCGGTCTTTGCCAGTGACAATATCCATACCTTTATAGACTTGTCTGGAGTCGGCCGAAATCAGTTCCCCGTCAAATTTATTGGCCAATTTGGCCGCCAGCGCCGTTTTCCCCGTCGCCGTCGGTCCGCAGATAATTAAAATTTTGATCATTTTATCACTTGAGGGCGATGCTTTAAATGAGGCTGGTTAATTAAATTTTCCAAAATCTGCCAGCGCTTTTTTTTGAGTGTTGCCGGAATATCATCCTGATATAACCGGTACGACGCCGTCCCCGGACGGGGGGAATAACGGGCGACAAAGGCCACCTGCCACTTAACTTTCTTGGCCAAAGCAACTGTGGCCTGAAAATCCCGGTCGGTCTCTCCCGGAAAACCGACAATAATATCCGTCCCCAAAGTTACCCCAGGCACTTTGGCGCGCAGTTTGGTAACGATATTTAAATAATCCTGCCAGGTATAACCCCGGTTCATCCGTTTAAGCGTCCGGTTGCTGCCCGACTGAACCGGCAGATGAATAAACCGATCAATTTGCAGATGAACGGCAATGCAATCGATTAAGGCATCGGAAAAATCCCAGGGATTGGAACTCATAAACCGCAATTTTTTAATCTGTTTATATTCACAAATTTTATCTAAAAGCTGCACAAATGGCGGTTTACCTTTGGCTTTTTTATACTGGGAGACATTACTCGGCAAAGTTAAGTTTTGCCTTAACAATAATTTTCTCAAACCGATTCCCACTTTTTCCAAACCGTAAGAATTGACGTTTTGCCCGACTAAAGTAATTTCACGGTAACCGCGGTTAACCAAGTCCTTAACCTCGGCCAGGATATCTTTAAGCGGCCGGGAAATTTCGCGGCCTCGGGACAAAGGCACGATACAATAGGTGCAAAACGAGTTACAGCCGGCGGAAATGGGAATCCAGGCATGGGTGGTGTCCCGCCGTACCGCCGCCGAGTTGAAACCGACTTCGCTAATCGGCAGAATTTCGTCCACAAACGGCAGCATCGACAACAATTTTTCTTCGCCGTGATGGATCATGCAACCGGTTAATATAATTTTCGGTTTCCGTTTCGCTTCCCTAAATTTTTTAGCCAGATTGTTAAGCAAACTCCGGGCCCGGTCTTCGGCTGATTTTCTAATTGAACAAGTGTTAATGACAATTTCGTCGGCCTCGTCCGCGGTTTTGGCTTCACGGTAATCTCGGGCCCGGTAATCGCCCGCCACCCGCTCGGAATCGGATTTATTCATCTGACACCCAAACGTAAAAATGAAATATTGTTTAGACTTGACCATAAACCAATATTCTACTATAATTATTTTAGAAAGCTTGTTTGGATGGGTGCTTGCACCGGTTCAAGCAAGTTTTTTTCAATTAACCTCTTTTTCGCCTCTTTCCAATTCACTTTTTTGATACTGACAATCTTTCGCTCAATCATGGAAAAATATTTAGCGTCTTTACCAGTCTCATTGGCTAAAACCGAACCGGCAACCATATCCGCCACATTAACCCTTTTATCCTGACGGCTATCAACATGAATAATAGAAACATCATTACCTACCTGTCTTTTAATTAAATCATTGAAAACATCTATCTCTTTCTGCTGAACAAAATGGCGGTCAAAGACTAATCGGTCAATTTTGATAAAATTGGCAACATCCTGTAAAAGCAATAGACATAAAGCGGCATAATTTGTGGGCGTGTCCGATATTTTCCGGCCCAGTTTATCGATTACCAAAACACAGATCGTAAAATTTTCCCTTTCTAAAAACCGGAAAAAGATTGTTTTGGTTTTTTCGCCTGACGTATAAAACTTTATTTCTGTTCCCCGCTTTTTGAAGGCCGCCCGCTTGTGAATTTGTTTAAAGAGTAAGTCAATTTTCTCTGCCGCAGTTACCCCGACAGCGGCAACAATAACCACTTTATCTTTTGGGTCAGGCAAAGTACCGGACTCATCAATGTAAATAGTGACTCGACTCATTTTAAGAAATATAAGCCAAAGATAAACCGATTATGGCAGCAATCAAACTAAAAATGCGATAATAATTAATCGTTTTATCAGTGATTTTTGATTGAACCCCATTCATCTCGTTAACGGTCTTGATTAGTTTTTCAACAACAGATCTTGGCATTATTAAAGCAATTAACCAAAAAATTGAGAATAATAGTCCAGCTGGATTTAAACCAAACATGCTTATATTATAGTACGAACTTTATAGCCCAAAGCCTCGATTGCTTTTTTGGCGGCGGCGGCATTGACTTTACCCGGCTCAAAAACTATTTCCGTTTCGCCTTTGGCATAGTTGGTTTTCGAGGAAATCACGCCGGAAATTTCTTCCAGGCTGTTATCGATATTCATGGCGCAACTGGAACAATGCATGCCGGAGATTTTTATCTTCTGGTTCTCACCCTGAAGTCTCTGAAGTTTCTTCTTAAACGGCCACATATCAGTTAACTACCTCCATTGTTCCCGAATACATGCCCATTGAGCACGAATAAGTGTAGCGACCGGGCTTGGTTGGGGTAAAAGTAAATACCTGTTTATCCGTTGGCTGTAAGATCGCCCGAATATTAAAGGCTTTAAACACAAAAGATAAAGCACAGGAGCGGACATTGCGGCTGATTAAAGTCAGCTCGACCGGCTGGTTAACCTTGACCTTAAAATACTTGGGGCTGTAACCGGAATTATTAATATTAATTGTCACCTGATTACTAACGACCGCTGTCCCGCCCGGGCTAAACCGCTCATCGGAAAAAAACCAAGTCACGGGCCGAGCTAAAGTTGCCAAAGTCACCGGCGAATTAAACAAAATCAGGCCGGAATTTAAAACATATAAAGAAAAAACAATTAATAAAACACTGGCGACGCGGGAAAAATTATACTGCCAAGCCTCGGAAAACCGGGCCGCCGAAACGCCGAACAGAACAAACAATGGCGCTGTCCCCAGCACAAAAAACAACATAACTAACGCCCCCTGGATAGGACTACCGGAATTAATCGCCAAGACTTCCATGGCCTGGGTGACGCCGCAGGGAATTAAAACCGTCATCGCCCCTAAAATTAAGGGGGTGAATATCGCCTCGCCTTTACCGGTATAATTAAGCCAGCGGCGGACAAACCGGGGCGGAGTAATCGTCAAATACCGGAAGATCGGATGGACATTTAATAAATTCATGGCCGTGCCGAACATAAATAAAGCCGTAAAAATCTGAAAAATTGCGGCAACGGTTTCATTCAAACTGATCTTCGAACCGAATAAACCAAGTAAAAAGCCCAAAATCGTGTAGGCAATGGCCTTACTTAATAGAAACATCGCCACCGGCAGCCAGTCCAAAATATCCAACTTGGTATTGCCGCCTTGTTTAGCCTTTAAATTGGCCACCAGACTGACTAACAGCCCGCCCTGAATGGCAAGACAGGATAAACCGCCGGTAGTTAAACCGGCTAAAAAAATTAAACCTAAATTCATAATTTTACCTTTCTTAATCTTAGCGCATTGGCCATCACGGATACACTGGAAAATGCCATCGCTAATCCGGCCAGTATCGGGTTTAACTTACCCAGCATGGCCACGGGGATTAAAACCAGGTTGTAGGCAAAGGCCCAAAATAAACTCTGCTTAATATTAGTTAAAGTTTTTCGGGACAATTTAATCATCCGCGGCACTAGGGTTAAATTGTTTCGCAATAGAGTCATGCCGGCCGATTCAATGGCCACATCGGTTCCTGCCCCCATGGCGATCCCCAAATGGGCTTTAGCTAAAGCCGGCGCATCGTTAATGCCGTCACCCACCATGGCCACGGTTTGGGTTTGGCTTAAACTGGCTACCAGCTTAACTTTGTCTTCGGGCTGGACCTTCGCATAATATTTCTTCAACTTTAAAGCCTTAGCCACTTTGGCGGCAGCCGGCCGCTGATCCCCGCTGATCATCACCGAATTAATCTTTAATTGCTTTAAGGCGCTAATTGCCGCTAAGGCTTCCGGCTTTAACTCGTCAAAGAGATTAAACCGGATCACCACCCGGTCATTGATTTGCGCCCAAACCGCGGTTGTCTCCTGGGCTGATTTTGGGGCGGCGGGAATTAATTTTTGATTGCCGACCAAAACTTTATTTTTACTGATGGTAGCTTTAATCCCCTGGCCGGCGATTTCTTTAAAATCACTTACCACCGGCAATCGACCAAGACTGATTTTGGCTAAATAGGCCTTAATGGCCTGAGCTAAGGGATGGCTTGACTGACCCACGGCGGCGCCGATTAATAATAAGGCCTGGGTTTTATTTTTAATCGCGTGCCAATAAATTCCGACGACTGCCGGTTTACCAACAGTCAGGGTACCGGTTTTATCAAACACAACGGTTTTAACTTTAGCGGCAATTTCCAATGAAGGCGCCGATTTAACTAAAACCCCCATTTGGGCGGCTTTACCCACGGCCACCATAATCGACGTCGGCGTGGCTAAGCCCAAAGCGCAAGGACAAGCAATCACTAAAACGGCAATAAAACCGGTTAGGCCGGAAATAAAAAAAGCCGCTAACGCCAAAACTAAAACCACAGGGACAAAATAAGCGCTGATCTGATCAACTAAACGCTGGACTGTTGGCTTTGATCCCTGGGCTTGCCGGACTAATTGGATAATTTTTGACAGCGTGGTATTTTCACCAACCGACTCCGCTTTAAAATAAAAACTCTGGCTGGTATTTAAAGTGGCGCCGATGACTTTGTCGCCGATATTTTTCTCGACCGGCAGGCTTTCACCGGTAACCAGGCTTTCATCGATGGCCGAAGCGCCTTTAATAATCACCCCGTCGACTGGGACTTTTTCGCCGGGTTTGACCAAAACCAGATCACCAACCTTGAGACTGCCGGCATCAATGTCTTTAATGATGTTATTTTTTAGAACTAAGTGGGCGGTTGAAGGCGCCAGGGCCAAGAGTTTATCGATCGCCTGCGATGCCTGATTTTTGGCCTTAGCTTCTAAAAATTTCCCCAGCAGAATAAAAATAATAATTACCCCGGCGGTTTCGAAAAAAGTGTGGCCATCCAGTTTAAACAGCGTTACCGCCGCCGAATAAAAATAAGCCGTTGACGTCCCCAAAACCACTAAAGTATCCATACTGCTGGTTTTATTTTTGAGCGCCGACCAAGCCCCCTGATAAAATCCCCAGCCCGCCCAAAATTGGATCGGCGTGGCCACTAACCACAATAGCCAAACCGGCACAGTAATTAACATTGACAACAAGAGCAGACCGGCCAAAGTTCCGCCGACGAATAATTTTAGTTTTAAATTTTTTAGCTCGACGGCTTTATCCGGCTGATAACCTAACGATTTCACTACGTCCATAATTTTATTTTGGCTCACCTGACTTGGATCAAAACCCACCACCGCCTGTTCGCTGGCATAGCTAACCGAAGCTTCAATCACCCCGGCGGTCTTTTTTAAGGCCCGCTGAATATTTAAACTGCAGCTGGCACAATGCATCCCGGAAACCGGAAAAGTAATTAATTGTTTAGACATATTTACCGGGATCGAGTTTAAACTTTTTTAAACAGCCGGAGGCACAAAAATAATATGGAGTTAGTTTTAATAAATTCTGATGCGGTAAAAAGTTTTTGATTTTTTGATTATTTTGTAATAACTGGGCATGTTGTTCAAACACGGCTAAATACATATTCACATTTTAGAATATATTTAGGATTCGTCAAGCGGCTAATTCTGCCAATGAATCCGGTAAATGATCGATGCCCTGAAATTCTTTGACCACGATTGATTTAATTTTTGGTTTTAAATCCTCCCGGAGATTTGGGTAGGTCATTTCCGCTTCCCCGCCGATCGAGGCACAATCGTCTTCAATCAAAATATCCGGCATGACCCGTTCGGCCACGTCTTTGTAGGCTTCGCCGTTTTGACGATAGAAAATTTCCCCTTTGGGAAAACCGAATTTATCCAAAACTTTCTGATCAACCGGGATCATGTTAGCTTTTTGGTGAGAAGTTAAATAACAAATTTGCGCTTCCTGCTCTACCCAGGTTTTAATTTTGGCGACCGCGTTACCGGTCGGCTGATATTTGCTAAAAACCTGACCGGTCAAATCCCACTTCGCCGGCTTAGTCGCCGTACCGTGGAGAAAAATCATGATTTTCATT
>Ga0100395_1001022_pt1 | contig 21108 bp, 19 predicted proteins | sample CryGeymeta201519_FD_81542 | JGI IMG/M metagenome (GOLD analysis project Ga0100395, IMG submission 81542) | Groundwater microbial communities from Crystal Geyser aquifers in Utah, USA - Crystal Geyser metaG 2015-19 | ecosystem: Environmental > Aquatic > Deep subsurface > Groundwater | place: USA... | reverse complement strand
TGCTGCTGGCGGTGCGTATGATCCAAATCCTACTGGCGCTGGCGGTGCTGGCGTAGGTGCTGGTGCAGTCGGTGCTGCTGGCGGTGCGTATGATCCAAATCCTACTGGCGCTGGCGGTGCTGGTACTGGTGGCGTAGGTGTAGTGACTGATGTATTATCAGTGGCCGAACTTCCTGCCGCCCCTCCTTGATTTCCTTGTAAAAAAGTTGGAGGAGTATAGGCGCCGTTGTCGCCTCTACCATTACCATTATTTGATCCCTGACCTGTAGGGTCTGTATTATCCATGTAAGATACTTAACTTAAGTTTGTTTAGTATTATCAAAAAGAATTCTACAGTCAATTACATTCTCATATTAAATTATACCACGAAAGTCCTCGGGAGTCCATAGCCTTATACTAGGTTTCTCAATGTTTTCGATTATACTTAAGCGCAATTTATTCTACTAATAGACCTGATGTCAGGATATCATAAACGCCTTGAATCCGAGAAAATCCCTAAGCTTCTGTTTCAACAGTCTCTTCCTGCAACGATCGGACTTCTTGTAATGAGCCTTTATAATGTTGCGGATACTATCTTCATCGGTCATAGTGTCGGGACTTTGGGTATTGCCGGTCTTGCTATCGCTTTTCCGATACAGATGATTGTTATGGCACTGGCTCAGACGGTCGGCATAGGCAGTTCCTCTATCATTTCTCGAGCTTTGGGATCAAAGGATTTCAAAAAAGCTGAGCGAGTCTTGGGCAATTTTTTCTCGCTTTCTATGTTAAGCGGTCTTCTTCTTACCATTGTAGGTCTTTTGTTTACAAAGCCGATCCTGTCACTGTTTGGTGCGACTGAAACTATCCTCCCTTATGCCGCCGAGTACATGAGCACTATTTTCCTTGGTACTCTTTTTATATTCTTTGCGATGGGAGGCAATAGCATAATCAGAGCAGAGGGAAATGCTAAGTTTGCAATGATGGTTATGATGATGTCGGCTGGCGTCAATGTTGTACTTGATCCAATATTTATTTTTGGACTTGATATGGGTATCAAAGGCGCTGCAATAGCTACTGTGATTGCTCAGTTCTCAGCTGCTGCGTGTGCTGTTTACTATTTTGCTACGGGAAGGAGTGGCGTTTATATCCATTTTAAAAATCTTGCTCTAAAATTACGGACTGTGAAAGAGATCTTTGCTATCGGGGCTGCGTCTCTCGGAAGACATGTCGCCGGTAGCGCAATGGCGATTGTTATTAATCACTCACTAGCGATTTATGGTGGCGATATTGCCATTGCTGCGTTTGGCGTAGTCAATCGCATCTTTATGATCGTCATGATGCCTATGTTTGGACTGGTACAGGGCTTGCAGCCTATTTTGGGATACAACTATGGAGCCAAAGATTACGGCCGCGCAAAACACGTTACAAAGCTCTCTATGAAGGTTGCTACTGTCATGTCGATGATAGGTTTTGTTTTGCTCCTGATATTTGCCGAGGTGCTTGCCAAAGTATTCAGCTCCGATGCTGAGCTGATTAACTTAGCTACATATGCAACAAGAATTATTGTCATCATGTTGCCTTTTATCGGTTTTCAAGCAATTGCCGGCGGTTATTATCAAGCAATAGGAAAAGCTGGGCCCGCTTTCTTTTTATCAATACTAAGACAGGTTCTGTGCTTGCTTCCATTTGTGCTGATTCTACCGATATTCTACGACTTAAACGGCGTATTCTTTGCGTTCCCTGCCGCCGATGTAGTGTCGGTTTTAATTACAGCCGCCATGATGCAAGTCGAGATGAAGAGATTGTCCGTCTAGTGCCTGTCCACACTAATCAAAAAGCTTGGAGTACTCTCTTTTACCTCTGGTCTTCCAGTAGCCTTTTTGGTAAGCGTATCCAACAATCAGAGGAACTACGGTAGTAGCTTCCGCGTATACCATTTGCTCGTATGTTGTATCTACTTTGCCCCATGAGCTCGCTTCTTTCAAAGTCGAACTCGAACATGCTCCGTCACGTACGTCTGCGACTGTTATTTGGATAGCATATTTATGCATCGGTACTTCTTTCCCAAGCAGCTCTGCGCAAACAACTGTATCTTGCGCAAAGTTTTTTGGAACTCCACCACCGATCATAAATAATCCCGAACCTCCAGCTTCCATCTTTACCTCCGTAAGTTCACGGAAATCTCTAACGGAATCTATAGTGACGTGTTTATCTGGACTACCTACTTGATGCAGTACCAATCCAAATCCCGCACTTGAGTCGGAGAAAGCCGGACAGAATATTGGCACATTATTCTCGTATGCTACTTGTATTAGCGATTCTTTTTTCTTTGAATGCTTAACTAAATATTTGCCCATCTCTTTGATAAATTCTCGTGACGAATATGGTCTTGGCTCAAGACTATCTGCGATTTCTTTCACAGTTTTGTCACATGTTTGTAGTTCGCCCTCATCTATATATGTATCGTATATACGATCTATATATAGGGCCCTTAGTTCGTTATCGTCTACGTACGGACTGCCCTTGTAATGTTTGAATCCAAGTGCTTCAAAAAAATCCATATCCACTATACTTGCGCCGGTTGCGACTATTGCATCTATCATTCCGTATTTCACCATGTCTACATACACCTGCATACATCCTCCAGCGCTTGTACTACCGGCAAGAGTCAGTATATTGGCCGCCCCTTCCTCACGAATCATCATATTCAAAATATCGGCGGCACGGGCGGTATCACGGGATGTGAATGACATTTCGCGCATTGCATCGATGATTGAAGCCGCATCGATTTTTGAGATATCGATATGCTTTACAACGTCTTTTAGCAGATCTTCTTTTTTCATTATTTATTTATTTAAGTAGTAGGCCATCGTCTTATATATGAGTTTTGCAGCCAGAAAATCCGGTGCTTTGTTATCCGCATGCGGGCATAGTTCAACGACATCGAACCCGATTATATTCTTGTGTTTGGCAACTTGCTTTAACAAATCATTAACTTGATACCACATTAGTCCTCCCGGTTCCGGCGTGCCTGTCGATGGCATTTGCGAATGGTCAAATACGTCCAAGTCTATTGTGATGTAGACATCGTCTTTGAGCTTACTGACAACATCGCTGATCCAATTTTTGTTCTCCTGGATGTCATGTGCGAAAAATACATCACCCAAGTTATCTCTTTCACTTGCGTCCATGCTTCGTATTCCCACTTGTACAACGCTTGCTACTTCTTTGGCGCGCGCCATTACGCAAGCATGATTGCATTTTGATCCATGATATTCATCCCTCATGTCTGAGTGAGCATCCAGTTGCAAAACCGAGAAATCTTTACCTTGGTGAGCTCTCATCGCACCTATACTTACAGAGTGTTCGCCTCCTACGACGCAAACCAATTTGTTTGCCGTCAGGTGCTTTGATACTTGCTCTTCCACTAGCTCCGACAGTTCATCAGGCGTGCCGTCACAATTAATGGGAGCGTCGGTAAATATTCCCTCTTCGCATGGCTCAGAATCTGTCTCGATATCATATAGCTCCATATTCATTGACGCCTCAATGATCGCGCCTGGACCTTTGTCCGCTCCTTTGATCCATGTGCTTGTACCGTCGTAAGGAACCGGCAAAATGACAAACCTTGAGTTACTGTACATACTCAATTCTGGCGGTAATCCGCCGAAGTTTATATTATCCTCCATAGCTGGTACTACTGGTTAAGTATCGGATATTCGTAACTCGTGAAGCAAAGTGCAACAAGTGCCGTACCATGCTTCTTCTTCACCATAAAACTCTCCGTATTGAGAGTGATGTCTCTCATTTCGTAATCATCTGAATATCCGTTGGTATATAGTTCTTGCAAACTTAAGTTCAAACTCTCTGTTGCCTCTTCTACCGGCAGCTTACCATTGTATTCACATACCAAGCCTCCGTACTTATCACCGCTTTTACGATCATATAGCCATCCATAGATAATACCCGCTGTTGCCCTCTCTCCGGCCGACGAATCGGCTGCTGCAACTATCGCCTCCATAACGCATCCGTGAACTAATTTCTCCGGCCTCTCTATCAAGTTCGCAATGCCGGGCAAGATTGATGAATAAGACATCATATTGCACATCTCTATCCTCGCAGCATGAAGAGCAAGATGGTAAGATCCCGCGTGTACTGTTATATCACTTTCACCGGTGCCTTTTGCAATGAAATAATCCTTTGGTATTCTGTTCCCTATTACAAGACTAGGTATCCTATTGCTTTTTAGAATATTCTGCTGTTGCCTCGATAGTAGGGGTGGAGTTAGATTAGTCATCTCTTTTATAGGAGGAGGAGTTTTTTAGGCTCCCATAAAAGGAAATAAAATGCATAAAAACTGAGCCGATTCTATTTACTTTATTCGGTGCGGTCAATACGTTTTTTTTAAAAAAAATTATAAAAAATCTTCCGCCTTGATAACGGCTTAAATAAGCCGTTATTTCGCTATTGCTTTTTTTTTAAAAAGTAAGATAATTTCCTCGGTTTCAAATAACCTAACAAAAAAACAAAAATGCCAGCAAAAAAGAAAGCTACTCCAAAGAAGAAAGTAGCAAAAAAGGCAGCCCCAAAGAAGGCTGTTAAGAAAGTTGTTAAGAAAACAGTTAAGAAAGTAGTCAAGAAAGCTGCTCCTAAGAAGAAGGTTGCCAAGAAGGCTCCTGCGAAAAAAAGGAGATAGTTTTTCTATCGTTAGTTCATTCACAAAACGATCTATGCAAAACGATTGCCGTTGTGGCGCTGGATGCGAAGATTGCGTCCGTTGTGAGTTCCCACAGTGCGAGTGTTACTGCGACTTAATGGATGGTTCTGATGACGATGAATTAGAAGAAGACGACTATTAAATATCAAAAAGCCCCCCCCATACATGAGAGGGGTTTTTTGTTTGTGGATATAGTGCGACTTATCTTTATTAATATGATACAATCTAATTAATATATTTTAAACCCTGCCTCCATGTCAGATGATCAAGTCACAGGATGGTGTATGAAGTGTAAAGCCACCTGCCCTATGGTGGACACAACAGAAGTCAAAATGAAAAATGGTCGCCCAGCTATGAAAGGTTCTTGCGGCACATGTGGTTGTGGAATGTACAAGATTTTGTCTACAAAGAAGTAGATTGAAGTTTTGAGCTAAGTATTAAAAACTCTCGTGGCGTAGACTATATTTATGCCATGGGAGTTTTTTTGATTTGAGGAATCTCTAAAACCATTGAACAAAATTCAATAAGTGGTATATTTCTGACTAATATATCCATTTTTGATATGGGAAAATCACAGCTTAAGGCGACTATTCTCAGTACGATGGGTTCGGGGGATGTTGCTTTTATTGACGATCCGAATCAAGATCCTCGACTTTCTAGGATGGAACGATTGAGGCCATGGATAACTCCAAGTAATGTCGTTGGTAATGCCGATTATTTGGCTCGTCTTATGCTGACAGGACGCAATGGAGTACATAGTCCTGCGCCACCACGCAACGGCCACAACGCTTCACATATTGTAGTGCCTGGCTACGCATCTGCGAATAGGGTCTTCCGCCCATTAGCCAGCATGGTGCCCGGTATGTCTACCTCTACTAATTACGAAGAGCCACGATTCCGTAGTCCTCTTCCAGCTGATGATGCAGCCGAAGAGTTGAGGCGTGAAATTAAAAGCAGAGATGATGAAGTGATCAATTTAGTTTGTCATAGTAGAGGCGGTATACTTGCTGTACTTGCATGCGACAGCCTTGACGATGATACGCGCGCAAGGATTGGTCGTATTGTTACATTAGGGACACCGTGGCAAGGTGCGCCTGTGGCACATCTGGTTGGTCTGGTAAGGCAAGACTCTGCCCTACGGGAACTGTCGCCCGGTAGCGACTTTCTAACACGCCGTTTAGCTGCTGTCAGTGACGACACAAGAGGCAGAGTAATCTCCGTTTCTTCTACTGATGACAAGATAGCTTCTTGGAGAAATTGTATTCTCGATAGAGCAGCATTAAATGTATTACTGCGTGGCCAACAAGCTGTCACGCATGCAGGGCTACTTAGCAGTCCTAAGTTAGCTGCTATGATCTCTGCTGTCTTGAATGGGAAGCACTAGATCACTCTCAGGAATTTCGTGCTGTGTGGCGAGTGGATCGCTTTTCTTCCTTGCGCTGTGCCAAACACACATTTTTCTACTTATTTTTTGTTCGGGTTCTCTTTTAACAGGTAGAAATAATTTTATTTCGCCTTCTTCAACCCTTTCAAAATGATTTCCTCCATCGGTTTGCAATCCTTATGCATACAACGTTTTGAGGCTTGAATGAATTTGTTATCTGCTCTGGCGCTTATATTGTCGTAATTTATATACTCATAGCCGTTATATACGGCTATCATGTCGAAAAACAACCTAATAGTTCTTCCGTTGAGCTCATTGAACGGATGCAACGCAATCAGCTCGCACATGAAGTATGCTACTACCTCAGCAAATTCTTCAGATGTTTTATCGTGATAATCTCTGAGATAATTTTCTTTTTTAAATTCCGCGAAGAATTTTTCAATCTGCTCTTCAAGATGTCTTGCTTGGCAAAAAACCGTATCACCTTTTGAGATATTTTTAGTCCTATACTTCCCTGCCCAAGAGTAAAGTTTTGCAAATGCGAATTTATGTAAATCTTTTAAGTACTTCTGATTGAAAAGAGTTTTTTCATTTAAATTTTCATGGAAATGTTCGTATGTTTTCAAAAACAACTGAGCTTCCAATTCATCGATTTCTGTTTGGTTTTGTATCCCAAGTTTATTAACCGGAATATTAGTCCCCGAATAATAAATATAATCTTGATCCGAAGAATATTTCATGAACAAAGATTTGAGGCTATCTTGCGTGTTTTCATCTTAAGGCTCCTATCTTTTGTGCCCTTGTAGCCTTCGATTCTAGATGAGTTGGCAACTGTTTTTTGTGCTTTTTGGGCTGAAAATTTTGCGATTTTAAATCTCATTGTTTGTTGTTTTTATCTGATTCTAGTTTAACAAAATAAGGGTTTGTTTAAAAGGGCTTATATGACTTTTTTATAATGCGCATTCATTTAACATATCCGTTACCTAACGTTAAATTTCAAGCATGATTTTAACAAAGACGTTACTGACTAATCTGATAAAGACAACTCACTCATCAGGCCAATACCAATAAGAAGATTGCTATCGCAATCAACTGATAATAGAGACCAAGAACCGCTTCGCTTCCTTGGTCTATGGTAACACACTTTCTTCTACTTATTTTTTGTTTGGATTTGAGTTTCGCAAAACGAATTTATAATATTGGTCACCTTTGGTATCTAGTGTTTGTGTTTAACAAATGCAACCCTCGTTAAGAATCATGGTCGGCTTGCATCATTTTCGTTCTATCCCTCTTGCGTTTCTGTAGGCCTGAATCAAGGGCAATCTATCGAACAATGGAGTGATATCGGAATAATCATAGCCAATATCAGCTAGAACAGTATCGATAGGACGAGCAGGATCATTGCTTACAATAAAAGTTTTTTTAATATTCAAGTTATCACCAGCCCTAGGATCATAAACATAACAATCCTTGGTCCATTGAGTAACTTTATCAGGATTCAACCCTCCTATATCGTGATTATATTGATATGGTTTAACTGAAAATGGTCCGCAAACCAAAACTGATTTTCTCGTACCAAAACTTGTTATTTTACCACCGATTTCCTCGATATGGTCAACCCAAACACGACCTTTCCCATCTGAAGCCATATGGAAAAGAAGCTGTCCTTCGTGATAATTATGCTTATATTTTTCTATCGTTACACCATCCGTACGAACACAAGAACTTATCGGATCGCGACTAAAATCCGGTATAAAATCTTCAGGTACCGAATTTGAGGCAAAAAACCTATCAACATCTGCTTTGTTGCACAAAGCGGAATTCGGATCAATATCCGACAAATGATAAAACCTCGGCAACGGCAATCTTTTACGAATACCTTCCGTATAATAAGTATCGACTTCCGACAACGAACCGCTGTCACATTCAAAATCCTCAGATCTTCTGCGTCTGTCGACCGAACCTTCAAGTTCATTCAGGACGTTATCGACTTCCTCGATAGGGATTGTTTCAGATGCGTAAGAGAGAGAACCTTTCCCATACGAACTCCCCGGTTTAACAGATGAAGAAACCCTCCACCTAACTCCGGACTTGGATTTATAAGCCAATCGTGGATAGAAAAAACCGTCAGGCGTTATAACGAAAAATCTACATTCCATATAATCATTATCCGATATCGAAATAGGAGTAAATAAAAATGTATATCCATCAACATCAACCTTCTTAGAAATATCAGCTCCAAATTTATCAAAAGCCGCTTTGGTAGCCAGAGGGACATGAACGTCAACTTGACCTACCATTGGGATATCTACATTTTCTTTTTTTATTTCTTTAGGAGTTTGAAAAATAGATTTCCACTTCAACTCCAATGCTGAAATCAAATCGAACATGTACCCACTCTGTAACCTAAAAGCATTTTCAAATCCCTCCTCGTCGTTAATTTTATCAACCAACCTCATAAAATCACGGAACTCACTGTTTAAAAGCCCGGGTATGTCCAATTTCAAAAGTTTATGTTCCTTCCATGCAATCAAACAACGATCCTTCAAAATCTCGAAATAAGCGCCGATACGTTTTTGGGAATTCATTCTATTTTCATCAGCAATACTCCCTGCATCAAAATCATCAACATCAGCAGGGACATCACTACTTCCAAAAGATAGCACACCATCTGTAATAATCGCACCTGTATCGATATTATTACGGAGATTCCTTGGTCTACTACAAGACACTGTCAAAATCAGAACATTATCTTTGATTTCGAATCGACATCCCACGTCTTGTCTACCACAAATTTTTTTCGCCAAAGAGTCCCTAATTTTGCCTGCTTTAACCCCTATCGGCGAATCCGAAAACAAAGATGTTTTTATGCGTTCTTGTATATATTCAAACATTTCACACACCCAAGCTTTTCTATTATTCAAGCCGACTTTCTGAAAAGTATCTCCATCAAATTCAATGATTTCTTCAGCGAAATCGATGTCGGTCAATTGATTTAAAGGGATTTCCAATCGCACATTGTCTGTTCCACGATAAAAATCGCCGAAAGCATCCTCGTTTAAATCAGTAATCGCACGATCAATGGCATCATATATTTTTCTCCAGCGACTATCTGAATCCGGAGAAAATCCACAGTAAGGTTCTGGCTGTCTCTCTTCAAGATAAGCTTTTGGTCCTTTGCCGCTAACAACACTGAAAGCACCTTGTCTGGTTGCATGCTGTACTCTGATACAATCATCACCATTCTGAGCAAATTCATCCAATTCTGTTTCTTCAACACGGACATCATATGCACGGAACTTTTCTCCCTCCCTTCTCGGCACACTGTATTTATTTTCGTCCATATGCATTAAAATTATATCTCTCGATTATACCACAAAAACACTTCTTCTAGAAGCTATAAATAGCGTTATTAAGTCGGAAACGAAGGTGGTGGGCGATAGTGGAGTCGAACCACTGACCTCAACAACGTCAATGTTGCGCTCTAACCAACTGAGCTAATCGCCCTGATTTTTAATGTGCTTTTTGTTCCTGCTGAACGATCGATTTCTGTCGGAGCGCTTTTGCGCTTTTTATATGGTGCCAGAATCGCTATGCGCTTCTTAGGCACCGAGCTGATGGCTCCCCAACTTTCGCTAATCGCCCTAATTTTTAATTTGCTGTTTGAGCGGCGCAATTTTAATGCAAACACTACTCTTCCTCAAGCTTTTTATTGCCTAAGGCTCTCGGGCTTAAAGATTTCCGTCCGACTGACTGTTTAAATAATCATCCGCTTTCCTGAGTAGTTCCTTTGTTGATTCAAAAGTTACTGTCTTGTATGCGAAGTTGAATGGCAGCCATTTGTAGTCCTTGTGCTCTTTGGATAGAGTTACTTCTTCCTGATTCGTTTCGCCAAGGAAGAATGTCACAGTTTTTAATATCTTGTGGTCTCCGTCGGTGAACATGTATTTAAGCTCCTCGTGAAAATTGTCATCAATATCTATGCTGTAGATACCGGTTTCTTCGGCCACTTCCCTTGTCGCAGCCTCCTTGTCTGTTTCTTCAAACTCGATATGTCCTTTTGGAAATCCCCAATGCCCTGCCTGATAATGCAAAATAAGATAGAGTTGTTTGTCTCTTACTCGTCTGAAAACAATTATTCCTGCGGAATGTTCTCGAGCCATTTTTTCAGTAAAATTTAATATTTGTGTGCTTTTCTATCGTATATGGTTTCGTCTCTATCTGCAATCAGAAGGTTGATGCTTGATCTCTTGTTTCCAAGCAAATGCGTATCTTGTGGCGCAAGCGGTGAGCTTATTTGCGGAACGTGTTTTGCCCAAATACATAGAGTTGACGAGCTGATTCCCGCTAAGTATTTGAGCGGTGTTTTTTCTATATATAGATATGAAAAAGGTGGCGTACTGCAGAAGGCTGTGAAAGCTATCAAATACCGCTTTATTAGAGAAGTCTCTGGGTATTTTCGCCATGATATCGAATGTGTTTTGAAGTGCAATTTTGCAAATGATTATATTGCTGCGGCTGTCCCGCTACATCGCAAGAGGGAGAAATGGCGCGGTTTCAATCAAGCTGCCGAGCTGCTTTATTGCATAGATTTTCCACGATGTGATTTTTTGACAAGAAAAGTACACACCAAGCCTCAAGCTGAACTCCACAGGGCTGACAGGCTGTCCAATCTGCGCAATGCTTTTGCAGTTTGTGGAGACGTCAGTGGAAAGAACATCATACTAATTGACGATATATGCACTACAGGGGCTACCCTATCCGAGTGTGCAAGAACGCTAAAAGAAGCTGGAGCTAAAGAGGTATGGGGAGTTGTGCTCGGGCATGGATAGAGATTTCAAGATCATTCAAAACAACATGAAAATCTTTGAATTTAGCTATTAAACCCACCAAGGGGATTGTTTTTTGCCTGCTGCCGGATCTATCAACATGCATTGTAGCTTTGCCGGTCTCTGTCCTCTATTTCTCATATACAGGCCAGTCTGCAATCTATTCTGCTATTGTTGTATTTTGTGTATACTGCTCTTTGCTATCTGTTACTTGCTATCTATTATCTATTTTGAAAATCGCAATCGATGCATCTCGGTATGGACGGCAGCAGTCGACAGGAGTCGAGAAGTATTCTTTTGAAATAATTAATCGAATCTATAAGCTGGCGACAGACCTGGGCCATGATGTCAGGCTTTATGTGCGTGATATTCTTCCGGATTTTCCGCAGGAGCACCAAATCGTCATCAAACGCAGAAGACTGTGGACCATTGCCGGGCTAAGTCTGAAAATGCTTTTTGGCAGGCCCGATGTTTTGTTTGTGCCTTCGCATGTTTTGCCTCTAATAAGGCCGAAACGAAGTGCAATTATGATCCATGACATTGCTTTCAAGAGGTATCCCAAGGTTTATACACTGCGGCAGAGACTCTATCTCAATTGGAGTACCAAATACGCCGTCAGACATGCTACTACCATTTTGGTGCCGAGCGAGTTTACAAGCAATGAGCTGCAGGAGGTTTATAAATGTCCGAAATCCAAGATACACGTCGTGCATCATGGCGTTTCCAAGCTTCCCCCATCTGATGACAAGTATTTGCACAAGTTTGGGCTAACGAAAGACGACAAATATGTCATCTTTATAGGCAGAATCGAATACAAGAAAAATCTATCGAGACTTGTACGTGCTTTTTCGAGTCTGCCGCATCGCGACTGGAAATTAGTCTTGGTTGGCAAAGGTGGTTATGGCGCGCAGGACGTCTTTGATGCCGCGAGCACTTCCGATGCGCGTGATCGCATTATCTTTACCGATTACGTGAACGAGGAAGAGAAATCGTGCCTGCTGAATAACGCTTCTCTTTTTGCTTTTCCTTCTCTTTATGAAGGTTTCGGGTTGCCTGTTTTGGAGGCTTTCCTAACAAAAACACCTGTGCTTGTCTCTGACATACCTGTTCTGCGCGAAGTTGGCATGCAAGCTTGCTACGGCGTCCAGCCTCTTGATGAGAGCGACATAGCACAAGGGCTGGATCAAATGATTCGTGACTTGTCGATGAGGGAAAGGATGGTTAAGATGGGTACGGAGAGACTTCTTGATTTTGACTGGGATAAGGCCGCTAAGCAAACTTTTGAAATACTAATACAAACAAAAAATTGAACGTTGCTCTCGTACATGACTTCTTGATACGCATGGGCGGCGCCGAAAGAGTACTCGCCGAGCTTGCTCAGATGTATCCTAAGGCACCTATTTACACGCTGCTATACGACGAAAAAGTCGCTGGTGGGATTTTCCCAAGTGAGCGGGTACGTCCTTCCTCTCTTCACAAACTTCCTAACTTTTTAAAGAAGCGGCACAAATACTTTTTCCCTTTTATGCCTGCCGCCATCGAGCAATTCGACCTGTCGAAGTTCGACGTTGTGATCAGTTCCAGCAATGCATATGCACATGGGATTGTTCCTAATTTGCGCACAAAACATCTATGCTATTGCCACTCCCCTATGCGATATGCGTGGGACTGGACTCATAACTATCTTGCGGAACAAAACATGAGCGATTTCACAAAGAGGATTGTCGCCAAACGAGTTGAAAAAGTTCGCATGTGGGACCGAACAGCTTCCGACAGAGTTGATCATTATGTCGCTAACTCGGAGACCGTAAGAGGTCGTATTCGCAAATATTACAGACGTGATTCGGAGGTGATCTTCCCTCCTGTTGACGTGAGGCGTTTCTCACCACGCAATACCCATGAGAATTACTTTCTGATAGTGTCCGCTTTGACCCCATACAAGAGAATCGATTTGGCCATTTCCTTATTTAATCGCCTTGGCAGACGACTTGTTATTATTGGAGACGGGAGCGCAAGAGAATATCTTGAAAGCATTTCCGGTCCTTCGATCGATTTCCTTGGTTTCAAATCCGATAGCGTAGTTAAAGAGTATATGGAGAACTGCCGAGCATTGCTTTTTCCCGGGGAAGACGACTTCGGGATTGTACCTGTTGAAGCTATGGCTTGCGGTAAACCAGTGCTTGCTTATCGAGGTGGCGGAGCTACGGAGACTATCCTTGAGGGCGTAACTGGGGAGTTCTTCGACGAGCCTACGCTGGAATCTGTCGAAGACGGCCTCGCGAAATTACTGCTAAACGAGCCGCATTACAGATTAATGAATACACGCAAGCATGCTTTGACATTTGATCGCGAGATATTTGTAGACAAAATGAAAAAGGCTTTAAAAACCCTTTGATAAAGGGTATATTGGCACTCCTTTCCATAAAACTTTCTACTTTCATGTCAGATATTGCTCTTTATCGGAAATACAGACCACAGAATTTCGGCAACCTTGTCGGGCAAGATCATATTCGTCAAACTCTTCTCAATGCCGTCAAGGGTGGCTCTATCTCACATGCATATCTTTTTTGCGGGCCTCGCGGTACCGGCAAGACAACGACAGCCAGACTTGTTGCCAAGACTATTAACTGCGAAAATTTGTCTGACAATGGCGAACCTTGCGAAAAGTGCGACCTTTGTATTGGCGCCACTGAAGGCAGGCTTATAGATCTTATCGAAATCGATGCCGCATCGAATCGTGGTATTGACGAGATTCGCGCTCTAAAAGAAAAGATTCAGTTTTCGCCAACTCATGCTAAATCGAAGATCTATATTATTGATGAGGTACATATGCTTTCCAAGGACGCTTTTAACGCACTTCTTAAGACCCTTGAAGAACCGCCTGAGCATGTCTATTTTATATTAGCTACAACAGAGTCGCACAAAGTGCCTGAGACCATTATTTCGAGATGTCAGAGGTTCGATTTTAAGAGAGTTGATGTTAAATCGATAGTTGCGCGGCTTGGTTATATCGCTCAGCATGAGAAAGTTGAAGCGGAGCTTGATGCTTTGGAACTTATAGCTCGCAATGTTGATGGCGGTCTTCGCGATGCTATCGGGCTCATGGAACAGATAACTTTTGAAGGCAAATTGACTTATGAAGCTGTTAAAAAAAGTCTTGGAATAACCGGACACAAAGCTATTACGCAATTATATGAGTACCTTGTTAGCGAAGAAATAGGCAAAGCACTTTCTACGATAAGTGACATACATTTTGACGGATATGACTTGAGTCAATTCACGCGTGATTTCCTCGAGTTTTTACGAGAAAGAATGCTGGAAGCGGTGAAAGCAAATGACCACGCAAAGATTGGTCGCATTTTGGAAATGATTGAGACATTTCAGGAGGCCTATGAAGATGGCAGGACATCGGTGATACCTCAACTGCCACTTGAAGTTGCCGCTATAAAAGTCAGCAATACACAAGACATGGGAAGTAGTCAGAAGTCAGTAGCGAGTAGCAGTGAGAGCAAGGCAGAAGACGCAGGAAGTAGTCAGAAATCAGTAGCGAGTAGTAGTAGCAAGACCTCGATCGCAGAAAACACGCCTATTGTATCAACTCCTCAAGAGAAGGCTGACAAAGTTATTGATCTGTCTCTTGAGAGTGTCAAAAAGAATTTCCCACGCATTATTGAGAATGTCACAACCCCTTCGGTGAAGAGATCTTTCCAGACAGGCAGTATTATGAAAGTGGAGAATGGAGTTATAACAATCGGATTCTCAACCAACTTCCATCTGGAAAAAGTCAACAATGTGCAGGGCCATGATGTTATTGAGAGGGCTTTTAAGAAAGTTTTTGGCAAAAATATCAAGCTGGAGTGCGAACTTGCCAAGGTGAATATCGAACCTTCTTTTAACCCTTCTGACAGTCACGAAGACCCACGAACTGCTAAAGTCGTCGAGGCAGCTATTACCGAAGTTGGGTGGGACGAGATATAGCTTTTATAATGATTCGCGGCTATGGCTTCGCTTACTTATTTGCTTCAGCGAACATGTTCGCTTCAGACAAATATGTGCGCTGCAGATATAGCCTTAATCATTATAAAAGCTAATTGTATTAAGATGTATTTCGTTCGCGGCATCGGCCTTTCAGGACTGCTGATGTTCTTTCAATATAGCTGAGTTGTATTCCAAGATTGCTACAAAGGAGATAGAATATCGTCATGAGCTATCAAGAAATTTTGGACAACTTGGGTGGCTATGAGAAGAGTGGCGTTTTTGGCGATCTCGGTGGAGGCCTTGAAAAAATGCATACCGCCTTGGACAAACTTGGGAATCCTCAAGACAAGTATCCGATCATCCATGTCGTTGGCTCTAAGGGCAAGGGTTCTACAGTGCGTCTTATCGAACAAGGACTTATTGAGGCAGGTCTCAAAGTCGGATCTTACTACTCCCCTCACATTTATCGAGTTAATGAGAGGATTAGATTTAATGGCGAAGAGATTTCTGATCACGACTTGGATCGCCTCGTTCATGAAGTGCCTACCGATTCACTTACTTATTTTGAATTCCTCACTGTTTGTGCTTTTAAGTTTTTTGCCGATAAAGGCGCAGACTATGCTGTCATCGAAGCTGGTCTTGGTGGACGCCTTGATGCAACCAACACAGCAAAAGAGCCTGCCGTTGTTGTTCTCACACATATTGAGAAAGAGCACACAGACATCCTGGGAGATACCATTGAGGAGATTGAGCGCGAGAAGCTCGGAGTGCTGCGTGGCGGTGCTAAACTGTTTCGCGATGGCAGTAATGAAGAGCTTGCCAGCCAAGTTCTTGAATATCTTGGATACACTATGCCGAAGAGTCCGCTGCCACTACCCGGGAGGTTCGAAGTCAGGGATGGCTGCGTCTTTGATATGGCGCATACGCAGTCTAGTGCTATGCTCCTAAGGAAGCGGCTGGAGCGTGAATTCCCTGGCAGCAAATTCTTCTTTGTAATGAGTTTTTTAAAAGGCAAGAATCCTCGCGTAATTATCGAAGAACTTGTTCACGAACATGACGAGTTGATTCTCGTGACTATGGATGATCCTCGCGCTATGAGCTCTGAGGATCTTTCTGAATTCGGCACAGTCGGCGTCATACCTACGTCATGGCCGGACGGCTATGTCCCTGTTATGTGTGGATCAGCGAGGTTACTCAAAGAGGTTTAAGAAATCGCCCTCGCTAAGGATTTGCACATTTAATTCCTGTGCTTTGGTGTATTTGCTTCCCGGATTCTCCCCAGCGATGACATAATCCGTCTGCTTACTTACGGACCCTGATACATGTCCTCCGTTTTTGATGATCATGTCTTTGGCCTGACTACGGCCGATTGATTCCAAAGTTCCGGTTATCACAAATGTTTTGCCGCTAATGCCTTCTTTGCCCTCAATCTCTCGCATTTTCAAAACATTGACTCCTTTTGCGAATAATTTCTGCAGGAATTCCGTGTTCCCATCTTCTCCAAACCAATCATAGAGTGAAGTTGCCACCTTATCACCGAGACCTTCAATGGATGTCAGCTCCTCTAGCGATGTGCGCTCCATAGCGTACATAATTGCAGGGATTGGGAACATGTCTGCATCCACCTCTTCATCGCCGAACAGCGACGTCTGTGCTTTTTCTCTTTTTGATGGTGCCTTCATCAATTCATTTGGGACTTCTTTGTTTTGCAAAAATCTTCCAATAATCTGACTTGTTTGTTCGCCTATATGCCTAATTCCCAAAGAGAATAAGAACTTGTCTAGCGTGATATCCAGTGCTTTAGTCGCTGCGTTTAGCAGATTGTCTGCGCGTTTTTCCTGAAAAAGTTCCAGCCCCAGCAAGTCTGCGCGATGTAGCCCGAATATATCAGCCGCATCGTGTATCAACCCGGCATCTATCAGCTGGTCTACAACTTTTTCTCCAAGTCCATCGATATCAAATGCGTGCTTGCTTACAAAATGAGCCAAAGACTCTCTCATTATCGCCCCACAGCTTGTATTACTACACCTTGAGATAGCTTCTCCCTCCGGCTTAATGACTTCTGAGCCACAGACAGGGCACTCTTTAGGGAACTTGAAGGGCTTTTCCGCCCCAGTACGGAGATCTGTCATGACAGTGACTACCTCAGGGATTATGTCTCCTGCTTTTTGTATGATGACTGTGTCGCCTATCCTAACGTCTTTGCGTATTATCTCGTCCTCGTTGTGCAATGTTGCACGAGAGACTGTCGATCCAGCGACGAGTGTCGGTTCCAACACGGCAACTGGTGTGAGTGCACCTGTTCTTCCAACTTGAATGATTATATCGAGTACCTTGGTCACAGCTTGCTCGGCAGGGAATTTATAAGCGATAGCGAAACGTGGTGCTTTCGCCGTATATCCAAGATTTTTTTGTGACTCCATTGAGTTGACTTTGATGACTATACCATCGATATCGTAAGGTAATGATGACCGCTTATCAGTCCACTGCTTGCAGAATTCCAGGACGGATTTTATATCCACGTGGTGCTTGTAATGAGAGTCTGTCCTGAGCCCGAGGCTGTTTAGGGTTTCCATGACTTCCTTCTGGGTTTGTGGCCGTTTGTCGCACTCGCCTATTTCGTAGAAAAACAGATCCAAGTCCCGATTTTCCGCAACTTTTGGATCGAGCTGTCTAACTGTCCCTGCGGCTGCGTTACGCGGATTTGCAAAACCTTCGAGCTTCTCAAAACTCGCTTTTGGCATGTATACCTCGCCTGATACTTCTATCGTTATTGGCTCACGCAGCTCAAGTGGTACGCTTTTTATCGTACGGATAGTGTGAGTAATGTCCTCTCCTTCACGTCCGTTCCCTCTGGTAATCGCTTTTTCGAGCTTGCCTTTTTCGTACCAAAGAGTGACGTTCAGTCCATCTATTTTGAGCTCCGTCACAAAATCGAAATTCGTGTTTGTCGTAAACTTTGTCAGGCGTTCGTACCAAAGAATTATATCTTCTTCCGAGAAAGCATCTTGTAAGCTCCACTTGCGTGATTTGTGAGCAATTTTGGCGAATTTCCCCGAGAGTACATTCCCGACACGTTGAGTTGGCGACTGAGGCGTAATGAACTGCGGGAACTGTGTTTCCAGGTCAATAAGCTCTTTTTTTAGCGCGTCTCTAATAGACTCACCAACTTCCGATTCGTCCAAAACAAAATACTTGTAGTTGAGATCGTTTATTTTTGTTCGCAGTTTTTCTATGCGCCTTTGTGCGTCCGCTTTATCCACCCTTGAGTTTTATCTGTTAATATGATACAATATTAAGATAAAAAAACACAAAAAACAAACTTATGGCAGGAGAAGGTAATGAACAATCAGAGAAACAGCCTATTCCTCATACGGAAGCGTTGCCTGAGGTCCAAGACAGCGCGCCAACTCCGGAAGGACAACGTGCCGAAGAGACGAATGGAGACCTAAAAGACGCCAGTAATGCTGCTGTCGGCGACATGCTGGACAGAGTCAAAGAGCAAGTTGCGAGTAGCGCAAATTTCTTCGACATCGAAGGAAAATTCGATCTGGAAAAAGCTCGCGAAGTTGCTGCGTCTATACCTGTCGAAGTTTTGAATGAAATAGAAAGCAAATCCCCCGGAGCCCTTATAGATCTTTTTACTGAGCAGATTGATGAAAAGAACTTCGAGGTCAATTTTCGCGGTAATGGTGCTGCCGAGAGCCTTATCGGCCTTAGCTGGATACTTAAATCCAAACCCGGCGTGAGAGTCGTAGAGGTCACTTATCCACCTGATAAAGGAGGACATAGTCGTACCGGCCACAGACAAGGACTTCAAGGCAGCTTCTACGACAACCAAGGTTATGTAGAAGTACATTCCCGTTACAAAGTTTCCATCGTACGCGAGTTTGCCGAAGGGTCACCCGCTCTCGAGAGAATGCAAAAACAAGCTGCCGACACAGTAGCCGAATTTGAAAAATCAAAAGACTCTCCAAGGTTCACGCAGTTCATGGCGATGCTCGATAATGACAAATACAAACGCATCTCTGACGATCCACAGGTGATAGCCAAGATGATAGTTGAGACATCAGCAAATTACGGAGTCGATCCGTACCTTGTGATGTCACTACTCAAGCTAGAGGATGGTAATAGCGGACAATTCTTTGGAATTGCCGAGGAAGGTGCTGTCGGTTTTGGAATACAACTTGAGCTGATGCTCAGGAATATAAGAGAACACGAAGTGTCATACAAAGCCCTATCGGGTGACAGAGCCCTTAGAGGTGGCAAGTACTCTGCTGCCTTCTTGGCTTATTTCTCAAAATTGTACTCTCCAGGCGCTGCTGCGGCAGACCGTTTTGACCCTCTGCATAGGAGCTATTTCCAGTATAGAGGAGAAAGTATCCCAAGTAATATCAAAGATGAAATCGCTACCGGCAGAAAATTAGCGGATCAATACATGGGAGGTGTCTCATCGAGACACGAAGCCAAGCATCCTGTCGATCGAGAACAAATTAATCAAATCATGCGTGGAGGCATGAGCGTTAACGACATAGTACCGTCCAATTACCGTGGCGCAGGTTCAGGTTTCGGTATGAGGTTCCATCCTATCGATCATGTATACAGAGTACATCAAGGTGTTGATATCGCAGCTCCTATAGGTTCTCCCGTCAATTCGTGGAGAGGTGGCGAAGTCATCTTCGCAGGGTTATCCGGTGGATATGGAAATCTTGTAAAAGTAAAACATCCGGATGGCTCAGAAAGTCGTTATGCTCATTTGAGTAGTATTAATGTGAGCAAAGGCCAACATGTAGAGAAAAATCAGAATCTTGGGGCTATCGGAACTACAGGACATTCTACAGGACCACATTTGCACTTTGAAATCAGGATTGATGGTCAAGCTATTGATCCAATGAGCACTTCATAATTTATCACTATATGGACGATCAAAAAAATCAAAAACCAGTAAAATATAATCCGTTATATGATCCGGCGACGGACAACGCCGCTATCTCGGATGAAGCTCAGCAAATCGTAAACAACCCTATCGAAGATCCGACAGGGCTGGATGATGACGACCAGGCTTTCGTAAATATGCTTGTCAGTCTTGTCGATGAAGGCAAGATTAATTTATACCAGCCTTCAACCCTGCTAAATCAGGAGGTTTATGACGGGCTTAATGATGAAAAAAAAGGCAAAGTGGACCAACAAGCTTTTAATATGCTCTCTACTGTTCGTGAAATTTACAACTACAACAAGTCTGCTTTTACAAATAACAGTTATCAGTTCCAGAACATGGTTCGCAAGTTAAGATTACAAAAAGAGGAGACCGAAGGAGAAATTGGCGACGTTTATGTATTTTAAAGACCTAGATTAATATGGCTCCAGGCAATCAACCAACACAAAATCCGGGCGAAGCTGTAGAAGCTCCAGAACAAGGGCAGGAGTCCACCGAAGTCGCGACTAATTTGCCGCCAACTTTGAGCAAGTTCCTCGAAGCTTTGACTGCTAAGATAGATGAGAGTCAAAAAGAGCCTTTTATAAAGGCTGTCTCCGCTTACTTCGCTCAGAATGAATCGTATCCAAGCGCAACTTTCCGTGCTCTGGTCGGACATACATATGAAGACGATCTCCTGACGCAAGCAATAGATGCCGCTCTATCAAATGTCTCAGATTATGGTGATGTTGCAACGGCTTTCTCCGATGTCAGCACCCCTGATAAACTTGAGGCGGCCATGGTGAAATTTAAAAGCGTTCTTGCGGTTTACGAGTTGGAAGTCGTAAAAATGCGCCAAATGCAGAAGGAGAAAGACAAGCTCCTTGCGCTCAAAGCAAGTTATCAAGAGATGTCTGACCATGATCAAGTGCCTGCGGACGTGCAGAGTCAAATTTCCACTCTAACAGGCGACATAGATACTTATTTGAATGACGTCATATTCGTCCTTGATAAATCCGATGATATTGTCGCCGGCTTGACGGCTAAACGTACCTCAATCGAGCCTCAACTAAAACAGATCTTTGTTGACTTTAAGACTGCTAAAGTTACTGAACTGAGTGGCAAGAAAGCTCCTGCTGACAAAGTGACCGCCCTTCAGGCATTAAATGATCCGAAAGCGTTTCTTGATGAGCTTTCTGCGATTGTCGCAGAACTTGAAGCTGCCGAAGCAATGGATGCTGCCGTAGGTGCTCCAACACAGGCACCTCCTGCAACACCACCGACCGCTGCTAATCAGCCACCTAGC
>Ga0100395_1001014_pt1 | contig 21217 bp, 19 predicted proteins | sample CryGeymeta201519_FD_81542 | JGI IMG/M metagenome (GOLD analysis project Ga0100395, IMG submission 81542) | Groundwater microbial communities from Crystal Geyser aquifers in Utah, USA - Crystal Geyser metaG 2015-19 | ecosystem: Environmental > Aquatic > Deep subsurface > Groundwater | place: USA... | reverse complement strand
GCTCGGGAGCATCGGCGTTATCCGCCCAGCGCACCTTCGCATACACATCGGACTCGCAGAATCCGCAACGACTTGAACTTCTGGACCCAGTTCAGGATAGTCTTGAGTTGCATCCCGGTCTTCTTCCTCTGAGTGATGTTTGGTTGATACTTACATCTTCTCAGAGTTGGAGCCGGGATGCATCTATTGAACCGACCTCACGACTTCAACCGGTAGCCATCAATGACACCGATCCCTCGATTTCTACCCACAAATTCTGCTGAGGAGCCTGATTTTTTTTGGTGTCAATAGCACCGGGATAGGCGTAGTGCTGAATGGACCCGTCATGTGCGGCCTGTGCTACATCGTTCTGCGCAAGATCCGCTCGGGAGAGGGGCCCGAGTTCAACGACATCGGCAAGGGCTTTGAGGTCTTCATTCAGGCTCTGCTCGCATGCATCGTGTCGGGCGCGCTCATTTCGTTGGGGATGCTCTTCTGTGTTATCCCGGGTGTCGTGCTGGGCGTCGGTTACACTTTTGTCTACTTCCTGGTTGTGGATCGGCAGGTAGATTTCTGAGAGGCGATGGAGACAAGTCGCAGGAAGGTATTCGAGGACTTCCTTGGATTCCTTGTCTTCTCTCTGGTGTGCGGGATTGTGATGGTAGCGGGTGTCTTGTGTCTGGGCGTCGGAGTACTGGCGTCCCTGCCTGTGGTCATCGCCGCGCAAGCTTACGGTTACGAAGACCTGTTCGGAGAATCCGTGACGGTCAAAAGCGTCGAACCCCAGCCTGCCGCAGCGTGAGTCTGGCGCCAGCGCAAGGCCCTCAGTTTCCGGATATGTGACAATTCTGCCCGTGTGAATTACAATCGCATTGGTGAATGATCCCCGCATTGGATGCCATATTGGTGCAGCGTGCTGAGACGATGAGCGTTGCGAGACTATCTATCACGAGGCCAGTTCCTGTCGTCGAGGAAATTGACCGAAGGGTCAATCATCGAAGTTCCTTCATCACGGCGGCGGTGAAAGCGGAATTGGCACGACAGAAGAAGAGGGAGTTGCAGACCTCACTGCGGAATCCTCACTCGGAGAGTGAAAAGATTGCGGAGGCAGGTATTGCAGAATGGGCGGCAACCCTCCCGCGTAACGACTGGAATGAGTTGATACAGTCAGCGGGAGGCACCCCCCTGTATCGTGGTCAGTTCTGACGAGGTTGTCCGGGACCAGCGATTCCCGATAACTGCCGTGGTTTCTCTGATACGGGCCCGGGGGCAAGGACTGCTGTATCCTCGCATCAGTGCCGGGACAGGGGGAGTTGACCTCCGATTCCTATGGCCCTCACCGATCAGGTCAGGTCGCGGTGGACAAGTGCCGCGTTGTTCGTCTTCTGGGGAAGCTCAATGCGCAACAAGTGGAAGCCGTTGATGATGGGTTGGAAGCCTTCCTGGAATTGTGATCGTCAGACGGTGTGTCCTACGCGCCCCTACCTACGTCACGATCCTACGGTTCTGTCCATCCACCTTCACCACGACTGGCTTCAACCGACGCGCCTCACCATCATCGTAGGCTGCGTAGGAGATGATGATGACCTTGTCGCCGATCTCCCCAAGACGCGCTGCCGCGCCGTTGAGGCAGATCTCTCCTGATCCCGCTTCCCCCGTAATGACGTAGGTTTCGAGACGCGCCCCATTATTGATGTTGACCACCTGCACGCGCTCACCAGGAAAGATGTCCGCCGCTTCCATGAGTATGGAATCGATGGCGAGGCTTCCTTCATAGTTGAGGTTCGCGTCGGTGATGGTGGCGCGATGGATTTTGGACTTGCACATGGTTCGTAGCATTTGAGCCTCCTGCTCTTCATTCACAATGCTCAGGCCGGGGAATACCAGTCTGAGCACGTCTCATTCATGACCACAACGTTGTCAATCAGCCGCGTCGATCCCACTCGGGCCGCGACAGCAATGACGGTGGGCCATTCCACCAAATCGACCGACTTCAGAGATTCTGCGTCACGGAACTCAACGTACTCGACATCAATCAGCGGTTCTCCGCGAAGGCTCTGCACAATGTCATTTCTCAAGCGCTGGGTATCCCGCTCCCCTCTGTCCACCTTCAGCTTTGCGTCAGCGAGTGCCCTCGACAGACACAATGCCGCGGCGCGCTCGCGCGAGTTCAGGTACATATTCCGCGAACTCATGGCAAGCCCGTCTTCTTCCCGAACGGTAGGGCACTGGACGATCTCCACATCGAGGTTCAAATCCCGGCACATTCGCCGTACGATCAGCGCCTGCTGGTAATCCTTCATCCCGAAGTAGGCCCGATGCGGGCGCACAACATTGAGGAGCTTCAAGACTACGGTTGCCACTCCGCGGAAGTGTCCCGGCCTCGACGCACCACACAACACGCGACTCAAGTCGGTCTCCTCAACATAGGTGGAGAAGTCGGCGGGACACATGTCGCCGGGCTCCGGGCACCAGAGAATATCCACCCCCGCCCCTGTCGCGAGTTGTGCGTCTCGCTGGATATCGCGCGGGTACTTCTCGAAGTCCTCGGCAGGCCCGAATTGCATGGGGTTCACAAAGAGACTGACCACTACCACGTCCGTCTCCTGCCGGGCTGCGCGGATCAGAGAGAGGTGCCCTTCGTGGAAACAGCCCATCGTGGGAACCAGACCGACGCGCTTGCCTGAGGTCCGCAAGACCGCTGTCATCCGCTGCACCTGATCTGGAGATCCCATCTGCTTCATCAGCTACACCCTTCGTATTCGCGGGAGTTCTTCTTTCCGCGCCAAGTCGGCAGCGACTTCCTCCGGGAGGGCGAAACTGTGCATTCCGTTGGGGAAGGCGCCAGACCGAACTTCTCTCGCGTAGTCTTCCACTGCTTGCCTCACAGCGTTGCCGATGTCCGCATACCGTTTGACGAACTTCGGCTTGAAGTCGCCTGTCATCCCGAGGATGTCGTGCAGAACAAGTACCTGTCCATCGCACTGAGCTCCCGCCCCAATGCCGATAGTGGGAATGCCAACGGATTCCGTAATCTGTGCTGCCAGTTGCGCGGGGACGCACTCGAGGACAATGGAGAAACAGCCGGCCTCTTCCAGTTGTTGGGCCGACTCGACAAGAGCCAGAGCTTCCTTGCGGGTTCTCCCCTGCACAACGCGGCTTCCGAGCTGGTTGACCGACTGCGGCGTGTATCCGAGGTGCCCCATCACAGGAATCCCGGCTTCCACGACCCGATGGATCGCTTTCAGAACGGGTTCGCCGCCCTCAAGCTTGACCGCTTGGGCGCGTGCCTCCTGAACCAGTCTCCCGGCATTGCGCAGCGCCTCCGACGCGTCAACCTGATAGGACATGAACGGCATATCCGCCACCACCAGGGAGCGAGAGACCCCGCGTGCCACCGCGGCCGTGTGGTGCAACATGACCTCCATCGTGACCGGTAGAGTATTCTCGTAGCCGAGGACAACGTTTCCCACAGAATCGCCTACCAGAAGGACATCAATGCCCGCTTCGTCCAGAAGTCGGGCGGTTGGAAAATCGTACGCGGTAAGCACAGTGATTAGTTCCCCGGTCCCCTTCATCGTCTGCAATGCGTCTATGGTTACTCGCTTCATCACGTTTCCTTTCAGGCTCACAGTCGGGTCATGCCTTTCACCAGGGGTTTCGGCCGACGCTCCCTAGAATCCACCCGATAAGCATCGACGAGAAGATGAGGTTTCCCCCGCTGAGAAGGAAGTAGGTCTTCCCCGTCGGGCACAGCCAGGTCAAAATGGCCAGCAGCAAGGAGGTCACACAAAAGATGGTGACCACGGAGCGCGAAAAAGCCTCCTCAAAGTAGGCCACTGCGGCGTATACCACCATCGCAACGTAGTAGAAAATAAGTCCCGAGAAGAGGAGATAGAACCCCAGCAATCCCATTCCAGATCTTCCGGGACTTGATATCGTGAGCGCGAACAACTCAGCATCTGAATGTCTGATCAATCTCATCCACGTCAGGATGAGTCCTCCCAGCAGGCCGTCACTGGCGGCTGCAATGAGGAAGTTGCGCGGCAGGTGGAAGACCAGTGGGCCCGGATTCCCTCTTACAATGAAGAACGAACTGATCAGAAAAACCAGAGCAATGAGCGACAGGCACAATCCCCATAGTGTAGGGTTGACGCCTGCTGAATACACGGCCTGTACCGGGTATGTTCCATCAGCCTTCGAGGGTTCCCCGTTCTCCTTGTTGGTGATCTCTTCAATCTTCCGCAGGTAGGAGTGCCCTCCGTTCGGTGCACTCTCTGCGTACTGGGCAGCATACGTGTACATGAGCACCGCCTCATCGGCGTTCCCTGTTTCCCGATGGATGTCCCCAAGCATTCCGTACGCATGGGGGTTTTTCGGGTCCTTCTTCAGCACTTCCTGGCACCGGGCAATCGCTTGCGATACCTGTCCACGGATGAAGTAGAGTTCTGCGGCCGTGATGAGCGAGTCGAGCGTTTCACGCCGCAACTCCTCTTCCCATGAGTAGCCCGTCTTCCACTCTCTACCGTCTTCACCGTCTCTTGTCCGTCTGCGCCGTGGGCGAGTCGTGTCATACTGCAACCGCAGTGCGGGGTCGCTCAGCGTTTTGTAGGCATCCACAAGCTGAATGAAGTGGTAGTGAGCCGCCACTTTGTCCAAACTCACGTCCGGATGGAACTGCCGGACAAGGCGACGGTAGCTTTGTCGCACCTCCTCGGGAGAGGCATCGGTGTCGATCCCCAGCAATTCGTATGGGTCCTGTTGATCGGCTAACACGACAAAGGACACTCCACCTCAAAAGAAAAATCCCGACACGATGTCGCCACTTCCCACCGGGACAGAACGAATCGCTCGGGACCTGCACTGCGCGGGACTTCCCGCCCTCAACACTTCTCCCCCTCGATAGCTTGATCTGCGGCCGAGGGATGTGCACGACCTCTTCTTCCGTCCCGGTCCCGTAGGCTACAGGCGGCTGGTGCCCCCCCGCGCCTCCACTCATCACAGGTTGCCGTGCGGAGAGAACAAGTGTATTATACCGAGTCATAGTCAGTCTGTAAAATTGTCATCGGAGGACTTCCTCACGACTTCTCCATACAGTCTCCGGTTGTGGCATAAAAGCACACAACTGGAAAGCCTCACTGCAGCTATGCTGACAACTAGTCAGAGCCATGTATGAGGCAAATAGTCCAACAGGAGATGCTGTACCGTGCCCCACGTTACTTGCAGGAAATGCGGCGCTGAGAACATTTCGGCATCCGTTGTGTGCCATCAGTGCGCCGCCCCACTGACCCGCTCTGAACACCGAGGGGATTCCAGCTTTGTTCCCCCCGTCGAGTTGAACAAAACGTTTATTGCCTGCTGGTTGGGTGCCGCCGTTGTTGCACTGACGCTGGCACTCGTGAGACACCCCAGCCTCGGCGTCTGGTCGGACATCGGGGTCGCGGCGGCTGTCACGCTGCTACTCGTCATCGGGTTCCATCTCCCGTTTCTTGCCGGCAACCTGGACTTGTCGGTCGGGGGCGTGGCCGCCCTCTCGTCGTCAATGGCGCTTCGCTTCTCAGAGGCGGGGCTGGTCATTTCCCTGCTGGCAGGCTTGGGCGTGGGAGTCGTGTTTGGTGTGGCAATGGCGTTCGCCATGCCGAGATTTCAGAAGAAGAGCTGGCGCGCAACCGGACTTGCCGCGATGGTGGCTCTCGCCGGTGCCTGCCTGTTGGGAGCAAGGACCCCGCTGGGAGCAGCGTGGTTGTCAGACAACGATATTGGGCGAATCATCTTCATGGCAGCTCCTGCGGTGATCGCTCTCATTGGGCTGTACGTGGTGATCTACCACACCCCCCTCGGGAACAGGCTTCTGGACCTCCGTCTTCCCGTCTCGGACGCATCGGACTTGAGATCCATTCGCGTTGCGTATCTAATCTCAGGGACTCTGTCAGGGTTGGCGGGCGCGTGTGCGGGCGTACTCATGGGAATCGGGGGCGCGACAAACGCCGCAATGTTCGCGTTGAGTCCTCTTGCGCTGGTTCTGCTTACGGGCGCGTCCCTCAATCGGCGTCTCTTCCGGCTGGAGAACCTCATCCCCGCAACCTTCATCTACTCGGGTTTGATTTTTCTTCTCGGAATGCCTGCATGGTCGTCTGTAGGACAGGGCTCGTCCCTGATATGGCACCGAATGTCGGGGTTGACATCGATCGCGGACGGGATGGTGGGTTTGGGGCTGTCGCTGAATCTCGTCATCCTTCTGTTGTGCCGTGACTTGCTCCTCAGTGCGGTTAACGTGGTCGGTTCCCGGGGAGTCGAGAGTGTGCACTACACAGGGGCGGGACGGCGCAGCGGTTTGCGGCGCACGGCGACCAACAGACAGGCGTTGCAGTGGGTGGGGGCTCTGGCCATGTCTCTGCTTCTGGGTCTCAGCCTGACAGCTTACAGCACCGCGTTCCATTCTGACGGCACGTCAACAACGGCGATGCTCCACTCAGCAACGGGCGACGTCAGGATGCAGCCTTCCGGTGGAACAGGCTGGACGGCGGCATCGGAGAAGGACACATTGGACGTGGGGACGGCCATAAGAACGGGCGATAGCAGCCATGCGGTCATCCGGATGCCTGGACGGAACGCGGTGCGCTTGGATCCCAATAGCGAAATGGTCGTCCGATCTCTCTCGGACCCGAAAGCCAACCGTCACGAAACTCGACTCTTCCTTCTTGTTGGCCGGCTCTGGACGGATGTTCGAGAACGCCTGGGGGGAACCGACGATTCCCAGTTCCAAGTGCAGACCCCCTCGGCGGTTGGCGCGGTACGCGGCACACAGTTCTCCGCCCGGTCTCAACACGGAGAATCCGCGTTTTCGGTGAACAAAGGTTTTGTTGAGGTCTCGACGGGAGACGCGGCTGTCTTGGTTAACGATGGTCAGAAGGTCATAGCTACCCGCGGTGTCGGAGTGACCAAACCGGCGCGGATGACTGCCGAAGACCTCGTTCTTTGGCGTCAACACGAGGGGGAACTCGATGACGCTCTCGCCCTATACAGCCGGAAGAATGTACGTGATTTTTCGTTTGGGATACTTGGTTTGCTCGCAATCATGGGAATCTTCGCGGAGACCATTTATGGCAGAGGCCGCAATTCGCTGTAGGCAAGCGTTGCTCAAGGGAATTATCCATGCCGCCCTGTCGTCACCACGACCGCTTCCATGAGGCAATCACCTGCCTTCAGCCATTTATAGACTCAGTCGCCTCTCCAGCTTTCCGATCTCTTCCTGAAGCTGGAGTGCCTTCCCCAACCTCTCTGATTCCGTCGCGATTTCCCACTGATCCTCGCTGTATCCATACAGGTATCGGAAGTGTGGTTGAGCCATCCCCGGGGCAAGCTGCAGCGCGCGCTTCTGCCAATCGAGCAATCGGAAGGCCATCTGTGCGTCATCGTACTGGGCGGTCTGAACGGCTTCACGGGCCTCTGCGTACCGTGCGTCCAGCTGGCTCACACGGTTCCAGTGCTCTACGGATTTCTCAGTTGCGTTCTGGAAGTAGTAGGCCAATCCAACGTTGCTGTGGGTGACCGGATTAGTGGGATTGATTGCGAGCGACTTCTCAAAATGGACGACAGCCTGCGCCAGGTCCTTCCTTCTTGCGTATGCCAACGCCAGATTATTGTGGTCATCTGCCGACTGTGGACGCAACCGAACAGCCTTCATGTACCACCGAATCGCCTTGGCGATCTGTTTCCGCTGGTAGTACACAAGGCCCAGGTTGACGTGGAGATCGGCATTGCGCGGCTCAAAGGCCAACGCAGCAAGCAGTTTCTGAATCGCTGCTGACTCCATTTTCTCGTTCTGAAGGTAGCAGCAACCCAGCGCATAGTGTGCGGGGTAAAAAGACGGCTCAGACTTGAGCACCCACTCAATCTCAGTTGCGGCGGCCTGGTAGTCACCGTATCCGTAATGGGCCAGGCCCAGGTTCCAGCGTACCGCGAGTGAACGCGGGTTGCCCCGGACCGCGGTCTTCAATTGGTCGATGGCGTCTTTTGTGTTTCCAGACATCATTAACGCATATCCCAGACGGAAGCAGGGACCCGGCCCGTTTGGCGCCATTTCCATCGCCTTGGTGGCCATGCGCGCCGCATCGTCATACTTGCCCAGCTCCGAATAGAGGAGCGAAAGATTGGAGTACGCCAGGGCGCTTCCTGGGTCAGACTTCAGCGCTGCGGACAGAGATTTTCCTGCCTCGGAAAAACTGCGTTGCAGGAAGCAGACGGCCGAAAGGTTTATGCGGGCGTCGGTGTCGTCCTCGTTGGTCTCAATGGCCTTGCGAAGGGCGGCGGCAGCGGTCTCCAAGTCTCCCTGCTCCAATGCGGCAAGCCCGAGGTTGTAGTGCGTGTCCCATGTCTCGAGCGAGAGATCACGAGCTTCTTTCAGGCAGGTCATTCCTTCCTCAGCGTGACCGGTAAGACACAGAACCAGCCCGTAGTTGATTTTGGCAGGAGGATAACAGGGGTCAAGGACACAGGCATCTCTGAGGTCAAAAAGACTATCGACCATCTGCCCATCCACGAAATGGAGAAGGCCGAGATTCCCTCGCGCCCGGCCGTGATGTCGGTCCAGGCGCGTTGCTTTCTCCATTTCAGCGATGGCCTTCCGCAGGTCTCCTGACTTCCGCCACGATAGAGCGCGATGAACCTGATGATCCGCATTGCCGGGGTCCTTCGAAGCCAGCGCGGCAATTTCCTGCAACGCCTTTTCATGTTCTCCCTTCTCCAATAGAGCGACGGACCAGTGGGTACGGACGCGCACATCATCGGGCAGTTGCTCGACCGCCTGGCGCAGTTCCTCAAGCGCCAGATTCCAAGCGTAGTGCTTGCGGTAATACAACCCCAGATTAGCGCGCCGAAGGGGATCGCCGTCGCTCGCAACAGACGCCTCAAACGCTCCTCGTGCGTCTTTGTCGCGTCCCTGTTGGTCATACGCAGCCCCGAGGTTGAGTAGCGCAACTCGATTCTGAGGGTCGCATTCCAAAGCGCGTGAGAAACTGACAGCGCTCCCGGGAAAGTCCTCATTGATGTAGGCGATGACGCCCAGTTCTGCGTGTGCCGACCCATCGTCCGCGGCTTCGCGCAGGACCTTCTCCCATTTCTCATTTTCCTCGGTCACCATGGCGTTCAGTTCCAACAAGTGGCGCCTGAGACGTGACCCAACGCGTCGGCGCTCGATTGTGTCTCTCCAGCCTGGGGGGATATAGGCGAGCAACGCGCCACCAACAGCGCCCACGAGAATAATGATGGTCATGAGTTGCTGAGGCAGCCGGACGTGAGAGGCATAGGCGAATCCGAGACAACCGAAGAACAGCGCCCAAAGCAGATCACGCACCAGAGCGCGTTTCTCTCGGCGGCTCTTCCACCGGGACAGCCTGACTTTCGTCATCGCCGCCCGAGGGTACGCGATCTTGCAGTCCACGCACACGGTCCGTTTATTGGGAATTTCAGCGGTGCACCTTCCACACTGCATGCGCGCATACCTCGCCTGGTTCTGTAGTGTCTCCGAGGAACACTGACATACCAATTTAACAGAAAACCTGGGAATTTCCAAACATGGAGAGGTAATACGGCAGCGAGGAAGCACAATCGGCGGGGTAGAAGCAAGCCCGGCACGTTGATCTGACCAAGTTACCTGCGGCCGAAGATTAGCGTGATATCTTGGGGAGAGAGGCTTTCCTGGCCAGTCCCAGCGATTTCTAAAACGACTCGCGGGAACGAGATGACAACTCTCTCCCCAAGGGCGAGGAACTTGGCGACATCTGCATCACGCAGGGCCAACTGGAAGTAGGCATCGCTCAAGAATTTCACGCGCATCCTGACCTGCACCTTCGACTGCGGTGAACTGTCTGTCCAGACATCGCCGATCCGATAGAAGGTGCGGGACCCGACCTGCTGAACCAGATGAGACTGATCCTGTGCGTCATCCCCCGTCCACAATTGAGTCTGCTGCTTCATCGCCTGAAGAGATGTGCTGGCGTCCACACTTTCACGACCGGATTTGGACTCGAAAGCCGCGCGCGCCTTTTGTGGAGCCGCGGGTCCTGCCTCACCTGCCGGACCCATCGATCCGCTGACGCCTCCTCCGCCCTGGCGGCCGTCCGCTGACGGAGCGCCGGAGCCGAAAATGGAGCCCAGGCCGCTCGAGTAGTCGCTTCTTGCCAGTGCGCGATCTCGTCTTGCGTCTTCCTGCACGAGCATCGAAGTAAAGGGAGTGACAATTCCAAACTCCAAGCTCAACCGAACGACCTCATCCTTCAGTTCCTTGTCATCTCCCTTGAGACGAATCTCGTTCAGGAGAAAACCCACCTTCCGGGCGACCCACAAACGCGGTATCGCCTGGTTGGCCTTGTTTTCATCCGGCGTCTGCACGCTGAACCGGTAATTTCTCTTCTTGTCCTGTGCCAGACCTGTCAGTATGATGTCCGAACGTACGGCATTCGCATACCGGCCCAGCACAGTCACCTGTGAACCTTTGAACAGGTCGGGGATAGACCTCGGGTAGAGGTCATGCACCTTGATATTGCCCCAGTCGATCTCGAGGTCGGAGAGGACTGGATAGATGATCTTCTCAAAGAAGCCGGAGATACGAACTTCCATCTCTTCCTCGGGCTTGACATAATCGGACACTCCCTGGTTCTCATCTGCCAGTCGATCCAGGAGATGGGTATTAACATCGTACCCCACGCCAAAGGTGAACAATCGCGCAAGCGAGCCGGTGTCCTTTCCCTTATTGCTGCTCCTGACTGCTTGCGCAATGGCGGTTTCGTCCGTTTCCCCCACCGTGGGCAGTCCGTCGGTCACAAAGAGCACGATGGAGGGACGCGCTCCCGCCTCGACCAGCCTCATTGCCTCTCGCAGCGCCGAATGAATGTCCGTTCCACCGCGGGCCCGTGTGTCGTCCACAAAGGAGCGGGCCCGCTTCAGATGGTCCTCGTTGGCCGGCAGCAGCTTCCCGTCCAGGGAGCGCACCTCCGTGCTGAATGTCACAAGCCCAAAACGATCGTCTGGATTGAGGTTGTCCAGGCAGAAAGTGAGGACATTTTTCGCCTGCTTGATCTTTTCTCCTGCCATGCTCCCAGAGGTATCGAGAACAAAGATGATGTCTTTCGCCGAAATCTCTTTTCGTTGCCAGTTGGATTTGGGAGACAGGGTCAACAGAAAATAGCCGTCTTCGCCATTCTTCTTGCTGGAAACCAGGTGCGCACCGAAGTCCTGGTCTGAAATGCCACAGTAGAGCACAAAGTTCTGTCGGCCCTCGACAGCTTTCGTCTCGAGGCTAAACGTCGCCTTGGACTCTCCTTCTCTGCCGGTATCGATGATGTGGGTGGGAGAGTATAGCGTCTTGATCCCCGCGGTGGATGTCACAGCCCCGTTTAGAACCAGCGACTCTGGTCCGTCCGTAGCTCCCGGGCGGGAGAGTGGATACTCGTACCTGTACATCCCATTCTCTGCAGGCAGGTGCTGATGGTATTCCAGTTGCACTCGCTGTTCGGCGTTGGCGTGAACGGGGAACAGACTGGCTTTGAATAATCCCTGCCCCATATACTCCAGCAATCCAGGATCTCGCAACTGCCTGACGATGCTCTCGTAAATCGACCTTGCCTTGTCCTTGTCCAGCACTTCGCCGGACATCTTCCTACCGTCGATGTACATGGAGAATTCAGACACAACTGCGTCAACCGGGAGGGGAAACAGGTATGTTGCCTCTACCTGATACGGCAAATCGTTTCTAAAGGTCTGGTCGGAGATGGTTTTGGCAATCCCGTCATTGATGTCAACCGTTATCTTCAGCGACTGTAGTCGAAGCTCGCTTTTTACCGGCTGCGGTCGGGGGGGAGGTATCGGGTAAGGGGGAAGAACGATGATACAGCGTTGCGCCTGCGCGCCAACAGCGCTAAACAGAACGAGGAGTGCCGCTGCGACGAAACGCGGGAACGTGCGCACGATGAACATATTCACTTCCTACCTCTCAGCCGACTTAATCTCGATGGATTTCCGGGCTATCTCGAGACGAGGTTCCCTGGACTCGACGCTCAGTCGGATCGCGTAAGAGCCTTGCCCAATGGTCTGCAGACGAATCTTCAGCCGCGTGATCTGGTCGGAACGCAGAACCCCCGCGTAAATCTCATGCTCACCGCCTGAGACCGTTCCCTTTTCCTTGACCAGCGCGACCTGCACCGGCAGACGAACTGAGACGGCGCATTTGGGGATGTCTTCTCTGGGCTTGATTGCCAGTAACACGTCGAAAGGCTCACGTGGCTCAACGGCTTTCGGAGAATCGACCTCAAAGGAACTAAGTTGCAGAGGAGGCGCAGCGGCGCCCTTGGGCAAGTCTTCTTGTGCACCGGCAACTGGTTTCGCGTTCTGCTGCGCCATGTCCGTCGTGGTCGCAGCGCCTCCCGCCGCGGCGGATGAGTTCGCGGTGCGCATTGCGGTCCGGTTTTTCGCGGCCCTCGGGGGTGCCTGAGCACGCGCCTGACCGGCAACCGGCGCCCCCGCGGAAACACCTAACAGCGTTGCGTCTTCGGCAACCGCCGTACGTGGGGCTTCTGCAACAACTGTTCCCGGATCGCCTTTGCCCGCTGATTTGACACCTTGTCCTGACGCGTCATCAAGAGCAGGCACGGCAGGTCGAGGTTCCGTGCGAGGTTCCCGGCCGGACAAGGGCGCCGCTGCCCCGGACCGGGCATTTGCCGCAGCGCCGGCAACTCTCCCCGGCTCCCGGTCTGGCGTGGCAGACGCCGAAGCGTTGGGGATCAGCGTCTTCGCTTCCGTGGGAACTGTCACTTTCTTTTCGCCATCAGCCATTCGCCTTGCGCCAGACTTGCCTGTCTCCACGCGGGCAGTTTGCGTTCCCTGCTTGGACATCGGTTCCGCGGGGTTTGTCCTCGATGTCGCAGACGGGGGTGCGCTCACACGGCCTGCCGGTCGCTCTGCCACCTTTGTCGACTTTCCCAGCGAGGGTAACGGCGCGACCGCATCACGACGTCCCTCCGACTCGGTTTCTGGCCGGTATGTACTTGTGATCGAGGGATCACCCCTGTGACGAATGATGCTCGGGGCGAACAGCACAACAAAGGCAAGTGCCGCGGAGGCGAGCCCCAAGCCCGTATAGGACAACGCGGACTTCGCATGGGCGTGCCACGGCATGAGAACGCTGAGAACGCTGGACTCGGGCGCGCTCCGTACCTTGGCGTTCCGTTCTTGAAGCAAGATGGATCTCACCTTCCTGCGGATCTCTACCGGTGGCTGCAATATCTCCAGGCAGCGCAGGTCAGCCGCTATATGCCGCAGCTCCGCGGCATCGGATGAGCAACGCTCACACGCAATGAGGTGAGCTTCGACCTCTATCCGCTGCTCGAGCATGAGCGACTTATCCAGGTAGGACGAAAGCAACGCCCGGGTATCAGCACATTTCATTTTGGGCACCATCATCACTGCATACTTCGGTCGCGCGCCAGCAAGGGCTTGTGCGACTTGTTCATCTCGAAACGCGACTCCTTTGACCGATTCGCTCTCATAATTGTTCCCGTAGGGTTTCCAGTCGACTCTTCAGTGCCAGTCGAGCGCGATTCAGCCGGGACTTGACCGTCCCGATCGATATGTCCAGGATCTGAGCCACTTCTTCGTACGACTCCCCCTGAATGTCATAGAGTACCAGGACCGCCCGTTGGTGTTCCGGCAGCGTGGAAATCACCGACTGCACGGCCTTTTGTTGCTCGCGGCGATCCAGTACCTCTTGAGGGTCCAGAGAGGAATCCCCCAATTCGTCCAAGAGGTCCAGTTCTTCCTGGTCCGCAGTCCGGATCTGTGACGGGGTCATCTTCGACTTCTGGCGGCGGTACTTCTTGATGTGGTCCAAACAGACATTGGTCGCGATGCGGTAGAGCCAGGTTGAGAAGGCTGAGCCTCCCCGGAAGCGAGGGAGAGCATGGAATGCTCTGATGAAGGCGTCCTGCGTGAGGTCCGCGGCATCCTCACGGTTCCCAATCATACGGTAGGCGAGGTTGTAGATCTGCGTCTCGTGCATCTCCATGAGACGGTCGAACGTCTCGAGGTTGCCATCGAGACATCTGGCGATAAGCTCTTTCTCCGCCCCGTCATGCGGCGCCACAGATTCAGGCGACAACGGGTGGCTGTCGCGTCCGGGATCTGTCTCTGCGTTGCGGAGGGGATTTGGCATTTGCTCACTTCTGCTATGGATCGAGGGATGGGGGAGACGCGGACGGCTACACCCACGAATGCCGTGGGAGATTCACCGCTCTTCCTCGGCAACGAGGTTGCCCGCAAGAAAGACGCGAATGATGGCTTTCGCTCCATATATCTCGACCGTCTCATCGACCTGATCGCCGGGGCGTCGCATCTGTTGGTACACTGTTCGCTCGCCTTTTGCGTCCCGGAGCATGATTTTGACTTCCTGACGGGACGGTCCCTGAGGAACGTCGAAAGTGACCTGAGCGTCTCGAGGAACCGCGCCTTCGTCGTCGTTCGGTTCCGTCGCCGGGATGCTCGGCTCCGGCCCACGACTCACCTGGATCCATATAGGGGTCCGCTCTGTAACCGATTCGGTAGGCCCCGGAGCCTGCGAAACCACGAGACCTTTGGCGATGATGGGACTGTATACTTCCTGAACTTTCCCAACGCTCAGTTTGGCGTCGGACAACACTTTGCGCGCCTTGTCCAACGGCATGTCTCGCAGGTCCGGTACCAGCACTCGTTTCTGACCGCGTGACACGATAGCGTTGATAGTTCTCCCCTGCTTTACTTTGCGGCCTGCCGCGGGCATTGTGTCGATGATGCACCCCTCGGCAACCTCTGGATGAAACTCTTTCCGCGCTTCGGTGAGGGTTAGCCCCACGGACTCCAATAAGTCGGCGGCCTCCCGCAGGGGAATGCCTTTGACGTCGGGGACGGCTACTTCCTTTGGAGTTGTGGCAACCCAGAGAGAATACGCCCCCAGCATCAGCAGGATAGAGGCGAGGATCGTCGCGAGACTCCATACCGCGCTGGAGGATCCCTCCCCTTGCGCGATGGAACCCCCGGGGCGGGATACCTGTTCCCGCGCACTCGTCCGCTTTGGTCGCTGCAATGTTGCACTCCCCCAGTCCACCGATCCTTCGCCCGGTCGTCCCCCTGCGTCAATCTGCCGAAGATCCTGAATCAGGTGGGACACGGAAGGATAGCGTTCCTTCGGATCCTTGCTGAGGAGTTTCAGGATGACCTCTTCAATCGCAGGAGAGATCCCCGGGCTGAAGTTGCTGGGAGGCGGCGGCTTGCGGGAAACGTGTTGCCCCAGAATCTCCGTCGGAGATTTTCCATCGAACGGAACAGTGGCTGTGAACATCTGATACGCAATGATGCCCAGAGAATAGAGGTCCGAGTGAATGGATACCGCAGAGCCCTCCGCCACTTCCGGCGCGGTGTAGCGAGAGGCGTCGGGGATGGTTTCTGCGAGCGTAACCTTCGAATGGGCAAAGGCGCTGCTCAAGGCGAAGTCGGTTACCTTGATAACGCCATCCCCGCCAATCAGCACGTTACGCGGCCGGAGGTCACCGTGAAGAATTCCGTTTTGATGCGCGTGCGTCACTGCTTCGCAGATGGGTATCAGGAGCGACAGCGCGTCCTTTCTCGATAGCGGTGCATCTCTGCCTAAACGACTCTCAAGCGATTCTCCCCGCACGTATTCGGTAGCCATGAAGACGTAACCGTCTTCCTCCCCAGTGCTGTAGACACTGGCAATGTGCCGATGTGGGAGATCGACGGTCGTCTGAATGGCCTTCTTCAGGTTCTCGACGAAGGAGACATCCTCCGCGTAGCGCTGACGCAGCACCTTCAGAGCCACCGGCTTCCCCAACACTTTGTCGCGCGCGCGATAGACGACGAAGAGCGTTCCCTCACCTTCGCGATCTACCGCTTCATATCGGAAATCTTGTCCTCGCCTGGCCATGGAGGAATCAGCTCTCCTTGTTGTCCCGGGGTCCGGACTCCCTTGGACGTCCCTTTCCCAATACTCGATCTCGCCACCATCTGCCGGTAACCTTCAACAAGGCCTCGACGATGATGCGTTTCGACAGCTTCGATTCTCCAATCCGTCGATCCTCGAACATGATGGGGACCTCGCGGATTGACAACCCGGCCCGATGACACTCGTAGGCAACCAGAATCTGAAAACAATACCCATCTGCCTCGATGTCCAGCAGGTTCCCACGCTCAAAGGCCTGTCGGCGGAAGCAGCGGAAGCCGCCCGTACAGTCGTTGGCGGGGATCGCCAGCAGGGATCGAGCAAAAGCGTTCCCCTGTCCGCTGAGGAAACGGCGGAAGAATCCCCAGTTCCGCGTTCCGCCGCCGGGGATATAGCGCGACCCGAGGACAACGTCGTCGTTCTCAACAGCTTCCAGGAGGCTTGGGAGGGAACGTGGGTCGTGCGAGAAGTCCGCGTCCATCTGACACAAAATCTGCGCGCCGCGCTGGAGCGCGTATCGATGCCCCTCCTTGAGCGCAGAGGCATATCCCATTTTTCCGGAACGATGAATCAGGTGGAGGTGCGCATCCGTCTGTTGGAGCAACTTCACGAAATCTGCGGTCCCATCGGGTGAGCTGTCGTCCACGACAATGATGTCGATGCCGGGGAGGAGATCGCGTAGTATCGGGACCAGCTTCTCGAGGTTCTGAAGCTCGTTATAGACGGGTATGGTTACAGCAGTGTGCATGGGAAAAAGGCCACAATCCTCGATTCCGAGCCGCCGGCACCCCGGATCGTGACCTCACCCGGATAATTTGATGCTCAACAACACGACCATCATTCCCCAGAGAACGACGGCGAGCAACATCGGGCGGTCGGTGAAGACATCTTCGGGTGTGCCCCCCAGGTCTTTACGGTAGACCAGATACAGATAGCGAAATACACCGTACATGACAAGGGGAATCGTCAGCATAACCCAGGGAGATTCCCGACCCAGAAAGTGTGTATGCTTGGCCGTGAAAGTGTATAAAGAATACGACATGATTGTCAAGGTAGCCGCCACGGCAATCATCTGGTCCAACAGCGTTGCCGTATACTGAGGCAACACTTTGCGGGTTGTGGCGGTGTTGTCTCCCAGAAGGAGAAGCTCGTGACGCCGCTTGCATAGCCCCATGAACAAGGCAAGGAAGAGAGTACAGAGAACCAGCCATTCCGAAATTGTCACAGGGAGAGCAACACATCCAGCGATCACCCGGATGACAAACCCCGCAGAGAGAATGAGAACATCGATGACCACCCAGTGTTTGAGAAAGAACGAGTAAAGAAGCGTGACGACAAGGTAGACCAGAGCAACAATCAGGAACGCGTCGTTGGCAGCCTGGTGTGAAACAAACCACGACAGGGCAAAGCCAGCCAGTGCAAGAGCGGCGCTGGCAGACACGGCGAACGCGATCGAAAGCCGCCCAGAGGCAATAGGACGATCCTTCTTCTCCGGGTGGGCGCGGTCGCTGTCTCGATCCACGACGTCATTCAGTATGTAGGTGGCGCTGGAGATGAGACAGAAGGCCAGAAAAGCAATCAGCACTCGCAGTAGCCCGGAGAAAAGTTCATCCGATGGTTCCCGGAACCGCCCGGCAAATATGAAACCCGCGAACAGCAGACCGTTCTTGGTCCACTGCCGTGGTCTCATGCACCTGATGGTTTCTCTGAGTGGATTCATGGGGATGGGATAATCCGTGCGCACATCCTGCTAAACCATGATGCTTTCTACCGCCTGCAGGATGGTTTGCTCGGGGATTCCTCTCGCAATGGTAACCCGGCCCATCCTTTCCGGCAAAACGAAGCGGAGTCCCCCGGTGTCTCCCTTCTTGTCCAGTCGCATCGCTTGTAGCACCGGGTCGATGGGGCAGGCTGGAATTGAGATTGGGAGGCCAATGCGCTGCAACAGTCCTGTGAGCCGCGCCTCCACTTCACTGTCGCACAGTTCTTGCGCCACCGCAATCCGGGATGCAGCGACCATGCCCACTGCCACACATTCGCCATGCAGTAACTCCCCATACCCGAACACCGCCTCCACCGCGTGTCCGATCGTGTGCCCAAAATTGAGGATGGCACGCAGCCCGGATTCGCGTTCGTCCTGTTCGACAACCCACGCCTTGATCTCGCAGGATCTACGCAACATCTCTTCCACAGGAACACTGTCGAGGCGCAGGAGACTGTCCGCATTCTCCTCGATAAACCGGAAGAATTGCTCGTCGTAGATCACACCATACTTCACGACCTCTGCAAGTCCGGCGCGCACTTCGCGCTTCGGGAGCGAGATAAGAGTTCCCGGGTCCATCAATACAAAGGAAGGTTGGTGGAAGGCCCCGATGAGATTCTTGGCTTGCGGATGGTTCACGGCGACTTTGCCACCGACGCTGGCGTCGACCTGGGAAAGCAGCGTAGTCGGGATCTGGATAAAGCGAATCCCCCGCATGTAGGTTGCGGCAACAAATCCGGAGATGTCCCCTACAACGCCCCCTCCTAAGGCGATAATCGCGGAGTCGCGTGACAGCCTCGCATCGACCATCCGGTCGTACAACTCCGCAGCAACGCGGAGTGATTTTGTTCCTTCGCCTTCGGGAATCTCGGCAGTTATGATTGGGAAGGATTCCAACGACAACGCTTCCTGAAGGCGACGACCATAGAGATCGTTGAGCGTTGGGTGCGTGATAAGGAAGAGGCGCGTCTGCAGCCCCCGCGACTTCAGCAATTCCGGCGCGCGTTCAAGGCTTCCCCACTCGATATGGATTCTGTAACTGCGCTCCCCAATATTGACGGGCACTTCACTGGCCATTTGATTGTCTCTCCGTGGACAAACAAAACGATCCCGTCTGGCGGGATCGTTTGATGGATCATCACTGCTTGGTTAGGTGGTCCGAACCACGTTTCGTGCCAGCCCAACTCTGATACCACAGCATCTACACAGTGCTTTCGACCTCGGTGTGGATGATACGCGGCGTCAGGAAGATAAGAACTTCGGAATCACTGATCACCTTGATGTTACTTTTGAACAGCTTGCCCACAACCGGGAGATCAGACAATAACGGCACCCTGTTTACGTTTCTCGTTGTGGACTTCCGCACCAGACCGCCCATCACGATCGTCTCGCCGTCTTTGACGTTGAGTACTGTCTGAACAAATCGATTGACAACGATCGGAACTTGCTCTCCGTTAGGCCCCGTTGCGAAACCTGTGATATCAGCAACATTTGGGATCATGAAGACAGTTACGGTGCCGTCTGCATTGATCGTGGGGATGACCGTCAGAAATGTTGTGACTGGGATGAAGATCGGAAAGGTGGCAAGACTTGGGTTGCCGAACTGATCGAAAACCGGCTCCTGAATGAAGAACGGGAACTGAGTTGAAACCGCCAAAGTGGCGGGGTTGTTGTTCATCGTTGTCACGCGGGGGCTGTTGATAGATTTTGCCTTGTTCTCACTGAAGAGGGTCTGAAGTTGAGCCTGGAAATCCCCTCGCGACCATTTCACCGAGATCGACCCGCCGGTTCCGGTGGCGTCGTTGCGCACGTCAAAGGGCCCGTGGGTGAAGTTCCATGTGATCCCAAGACGCTTATCCAGCCCTGTCAGTATCTCGACAAACTGCGCCTCGATGGTCACTTGCTTGATCGGGAGATCAAGCAAAGCAATTATCTCTTTGAGTTGAGCAATGCCTTCGGACGTACCGTAGAGGATGAGGTAATTCTGCGGGTCGTAGGAGGTAATAGACTCAACGCCATCCGGGACGCTCAATCCGCCACCACCACCACCCAGTCCACCGCCGCCGAGTCCTCCTCCGCCCAAGCCTCCGCCACCAAGTCCTCCGCCGCCCAAGCCTCCGCCACCAAGTCCTCCGCCACCCCCAAATTGCCGTGCGGACCCGCTGCCCATTCCGAGTCCGCCCGCGCCCACTCTTGCTCCTCCGGGTTTGAGGAGTTGGCTGATCCCTCGCTCAAAGCCCCCGCGCCCCAATCCCATAGCGTCAGGCGAGATCAGGGAGGGCGTTGTGGGGATGGGAGTAGAAGCAAGACTTTCTCTGCCAAAGTGACCAGGGGCCGCGTCGGGGTTGAACAACTGAACAATGGTTCGCGGATCCACATACTTCAGTTCGTATTTCTCGTATATCTTCCGTTGGGTCCGTGTGGGCGGCCCGTCCGAAAAAGCAATCGGCTGGTCCAACGAAGGCAAGGGTGGAAGGGTCACTTTGTGGGGCGTGTCTATCCCTTTCGTCCCGGGAGTCTCCACCGGCGTGATGGGCGCCGCCACCTCGGCAGGCTGCTGTGGCGACGATTGCACCGGCGGATGAGCGGAAACGACGTAGACGTTCCCCTGACGCTGCCAGTAATACCCCAGGGAGGATAGTACCGCCTTCAACGCTTCCTCAAGAGAGACGTCGCGCATCGTTGCCGAAACAGGCCCGGTAATTTCCGGGCCGAACACAATGTTCATGCCACTTTCCATGCTCAGGAGCCTCAGCACGTCACGGATATCGGCGTCCTGAACATCCAGTTGGATAAGCACATCGCCCCCGTGCACCTGCTGACCGACGCATACGGTCGTCGGACGATACCACAGGCCGATGGAAAGAATTGCCACCGCTGAGAAAGTCGCCAAGTACAATAGCGAAGAACTGCGTCTTGTGTGGAGCGCTGGTGTGTTTATTGGCACAATGATCGCCCCCTCCTCCGAAAATGCGGATTTCGGAGTGCGGAATGCGGAATGAATCGCATCCTTTCGGACTCACAGAGTCCGCGCACGCCGGATTTTCATCTCACTGGTGCCGACAGGTCGGCATGAATGGATTCCTTATAAATTGCCGCCAGCAATCTCGTTTACACATGCTGATCCCGGAAATATACCTTAGTGACTGGCGGCAGCATAGCGCGCCGACGGGAGGGACATAAGCATGTGCGTGTTACCCTGACTCCGAGGGCCGAATTCGTAAAACGCGCCCACCCTTGCGATGCACCCCACCGCGCCGAGAACTGTCTATTCGTGCACCAAAGGACCACGGCGATTGCGACGGTGCCGGTATGAATGGCGTTGCTTGCTGCGCCGAGTTCACTCTGCAACAACTCCGCTGTTCCCCTATCTCTATAAGGCCAAGGATCCGGGGGTCATTTGTGTGGGTAAAGCAGTCCAATTGTTGGAGGAACTTCTTAGAAGCCCCCGCCGAATCTGCCGCGGCCGCTGCCGCCGCCGAAGCCGCCGC
>Ga0100395_1000980_pt1 | contig 21603 bp, 24 predicted proteins | sample CryGeymeta201519_FD_81542 | JGI IMG/M metagenome (GOLD analysis project Ga0100395, IMG submission 81542) | Groundwater microbial communities from Crystal Geyser aquifers in Utah, USA - Crystal Geyser metaG 2015-19 | ecosystem: Environmental > Aquatic > Deep subsurface > Groundwater | place: USA... | reverse complement strand
TTTGATAAATCATTTAGTTGAAACTTTTGAAAGATATAATAATATCATCCAAAAGAGATGGTTATAAAAGTAAAAACAATTATCCAGTATTTCTTTAATAAAAGTATCTTTCTCCATATTTTTAAGAGCCATAATTTAACAGGAGTGGAGATAATAATTCAGATAGCGATGGCTACTATTAAAAATATATTAAAAATTAAAAAATTAGACATTGTTATATTAATAGCTGATCCGATCATTGTTTTATATTATTATTTAATACTTAAATATGATTATTATATAAGTTTTTAGGAAAATACAATTTCAAAAAAGAGATATGCTCATATCTATGGGATTTATATATAGAGGGATTTTTACGTTTATAAATTTAACATGGTGAGTCCGCCGGGGTTCTTTTTTCTCAGAGTCGATTTCGCTTTTCAAGCGAACTCTTGCTTCGAAAAACGCCTTGCCTAAAAAGCCAAATCGTTGGCTTTTTACCGAATCGCCACTGCGTGGACGATACGGAAGGCTGCGGTTTCTCACCCCATCGAGCTACTTTTTCGTCAAAAAATCCCATTCACTTTCGTGAATAGGATGTTTTTATCGAAATGGTGGGTCCGCCGGGGTTCGAACCCGGGACCTTCGCCTTAAAAGGGCGCTGCTCTACCGGCTGAGCTACAGACCCATTGTTTGGAAACAATGTGGGCGTATAGTATAGAAAAAGTTCATTTTGTCCAATCTTTTTTTAAATTTCTCTTTTTTCCTTTTGGTTTTTCCTTTTTTACTCATATAATCTCGGGAAATTTGAAGAACGAGATATATCTGTAATCTGAAATTATTTTCATGCCTTCTATTATTGCTTTTGACCTGGAAACGACGGGACTCGACCCAAAAAATGATGCTATTATCGAAATCGCTCTGGTGAAGTTCGATGAAACGGGGATTATTGATCGATATACGACGCTTGTAAATCCAGGTTTTGCGCTTCCGGCTGAGTCTATGAATATCACCGGGATTACGGATGAGGATCTGAAAGATGCTCCATTTTTCTCGGATGTTCGTCCGAAACTTCTCGAGTTTCTCGCTGACGGGAGTCCGCTTCTCGGGCACAATGTGGATTTTGATATCTCTTTTTTCCGTGAATACGGAGTCGATATCGGTTCTCGTCCGCTTCTGGATACGTTCCGTATGGCGGAAATACTTTTTTTTGATGCAAAAAGTCTGAATCTCGGAAGTCTCCTCGAGAGTTTCGGGAAATCTTTCGAGAGCGCTCATCGGGCACTCGCCGATACCGAGGCAACGGTCGTGCTTTTTCAGCACTGTACAGAGCATATGCAAACGATTTCAGAAGAAAAAAGTCTCATGCTTTCTTATCTCGCTACGGTTATTTCCCCGCACAGCAATCTTTCTTTTATTCTCAAATATGCCGGTTTTCCTCGGAAAAACGTTTCTCTCGAGGATGTAGGAAAATACATTCTCTCCCGTCGAAAATCCATACCGGAACTTGCATTTTTTCATGATGAAACGCTTGATATTTCGTGGAAAGATATATTGAAGAAAGAGGAAAATAAAACAAAGGGAACTGATACGGAAACTATTCAAAAAGGAAGTAATTCGAGTGCAAATTGAGACCCGGAATGAGTCGTACGAAGTCAGTACGGCGAATGAGGAAGCGGAGATTTGAACTTGAAGAACGACTTTTTCAACAGTTTCCTTGAAGAAAGAGTAGAACAGGGGAAAATGCTGGACCTCGTAACTCAGGCTTTCAAGGAAAATGAACTTCTCCTCATCGAGGCGCCGACAGGAGTCGGGAAAACATTCGCTTATGGGATTCCTTCTATTATTACTTCGATTCAGACGGGAAAATCGGTCTATATTTCCACCAATACTAAAACTCTTCAGGATCAGATTTTCGAGAAAGATATACCGGCGATGCGCGAACTCTGCCGAGCTCAGGGAATCGAGGATTTTTCCGTAACCAAGATAAAAGGACGTTCCAATTATTTGAGTTTATTTCTGTTTTTCGAGTATCTCGAATCTGACATTCGTGAAGAAATCGAATATATCGTGGTTGCAAAACTTTTGTTTTGGCTCACCAAAACAGAATATGGAGAACTTGATGAACTTTCCTGGTACGGACAAGAATATTCCATCATTGACAAGCTTCGTTCCAATGACCGGCGCGTGCTTATTCCCGAGAATCCGTACCGCAAGGAAGAGTTTCTCTACCGGGTTCGTCAGGATGCGAAAACCGCCAATATTATTATCATCAATCATGCGCTTTTGCTTTCGGAAACGACCGAGGATACGCCGTCGAAGATTCTTCCCGATATCAAACTCCTCGTCATAGACGAGGCACACAATCTCGAGGCGGTTGCGACCGATGCGCTCAAATATTCCACGACGCTTTCCGCAATCGAGGAAGCTCTTGCGAGTATTGATCTCATTATCAAACGACAGAAAAGCAAGCTTGTCGCAGAACCGTTTATCTTCCCAGAATTCCGCGACATAAGCGAATCCATCGTCCTTAATTTCGGGATGGTTTTCGACGTGTTGTACCGGTATCTCGCTTTTCGAGTTCCGCAATCTGGAGACAATAAATACAACCAGACTCTTATTGAACCGAATTTTTTCAAGCAGGAAGGAGTCGAGGGAGTTCATCGTATTCTCGATGCGCTTGCGGATCGAATTCATGACCTTATCACACATCTTTATGGAGCGCCAGAAGCGCTCTATGTTCAGATGGATCGTCCGATAGCAGCCATAGAATGAGGACTTCATGTACTCTATTCCATTTGTCGTGAGCAAGAAAAAGATTTTATCAAAGTCATCACCGCAAAAGATGGGGAAGTATCTGCTTCTATCACACCGCTTCACGTCGGGAAAGTGCTCGACGAGAAACTCTACCATTCACTCGATGCTTGTATAGCGACGAGCGCAACACTCTCGGTTCACAACGATTTTTCTTATATAGAAAAATCCCTTTCTATGCAAGCGTTTTCCAAGCATGTGCTCGCTTCCGATTTCGATTATGCCACACAAGCATTGCTCTTTATCCCGTCCGATATCGGAGATATCAAGAATACCGTCGATCGCGAACGGATTCATGATTTCATCGGGGATATCCTCTCTATCGTTCGGGGACGGACGCTCGGACTTTTTACTTCGTTTGTCAGCATCAAGGAGGTATTTCTCCAGATAAATCCCCGTCTCAAAAAAGAAGGGATTACGCTTATGACTCAGGGGCTTTCCGGAGGTCGGCAACGTATGATAGAATATTTCCGTCAGCATTCCGATTCTTCGGTGCTTTTCGGAACCGACAGTTTTTGGGAAGGAATCGATATTCCAGGGAAAAACCTCGAGACACTCATAATTTATAAATTCCCGTTCGCCGTTCCGACCGATCCAGTTTTCATCGCTCGTTCCCGACTGTATCGGGACAGTTTTTCAGAATATTCTTTGCCTGCTATGATTATAAAACTCCGCCAGGGACTCGGACGACTTATCCGTACCAAAACAGACCGAGGAATTATCGTGCTTCTCGACTCCAGAATAGGGTCCGCGTGGGGAGAAAAAGTAAAGGAATGATTTCCGGAAGGAATCAAAATCCGAAGCGGGACCAGAGAGACATTCTTAGAGATGCTCAAAAAAAAGAAGATGTAAAGCGTTTTTTTTGTAATTATCTTGCTTTTATGATATGCTGTCATCAGTAAGTTTATTTCATTATTCTTTCTCTCTATGGAAGAAACAAAAAATACAGAAAAAAAATCTAATTATATAGAACTCGAAAATGATTCCACGAGTGTTGGAAACATTTTCAATGAGCTCTCAGGAGAGCTTGGAGAACTCGACTTTGCTGAAAGAGCAAAAGCCCAAGAGGTAGAGAAGAAACATCCTCTTATTATTGCTTCTTTCTGGACAGGGAAACTATTCTTTATTGTTGTTCTTGTTGCTATACTTATGAGTATTGATATTTTCGTCCGTACTATGAAAGACAATTCTTATTTTGCAAATCTTCCTATCTGTCCATATCTCTCATATGGAGTAGATAATTATGAAAATAACAATTGTAAGACTCTTCCGCAGATTTTTACAGAATTAAAAGATCAGAAGGATAAATTGGAAAAAAATATCGTCGCCAATCTCATTATTTTGGTTCCGAAATTTTTACAATCTTCCGATATTTCCAGTTCGCCAAAAGTACAATTTATCCAAGAACATACGGGAGATTCACGAATCTCTATAACAGATGCTATTACTCGTTTTCTCGAAATAAAAAATAGAACGAGTTACCAATGAGAAGATATTGAATGTAAATGAGTTTCCGCAAATGAACAAGGACAGATTTCTCTTTCTTGTGAGATTTACGGATGACCTATTATTTCACCAACAGGACAAGCTACCAAGACCTCTAGAGAAATAGCACTTGCATTCTTAAATCGTCTCGGTGATACAAGTAGTAATTTTCAGATTCTTTCCTATCCAAAAGTATTGGATATTTCGGAATTCAATAGTGTTGATGGGTTTAAATCTGTATTTTCTACAGTAACCCCACTCGATCTCAAACTTCAGTATTTACCTACTAACAAAATGTAATCATGGAAGCAATGGATAAAAGAAAAAAAAGTCGTCTCATTAAGGGCATAATATTTAATATTGTGGTTATCGCAGCCTGTTCTTTTTATATAGGAAGCTTTGCTTTGCCAAAATACGAAGAAATAAATCTTCTTACAAAGAAGATCAATGAAATTGATATAAGTTTTTCCAATCTCAAAAATGACGGTGTAGATAGTAATTCTTTCGCAGAACTTCTTGATCGATCTGGAAGAAAGAAAGATATCTCCACGACTATTTTTTCCGATACCGAGAAACTCAATAGTGTACTTAAAAAGCCGAAAACAGCGATAGGCGATTATCTTTCTTGGATTATTGAAGAGAATGGAAAAGTAAGTACTATTGATAAGGAAATACAGACGAATGAAAGAATTCTTGGAAATATTATTCCGGTTTTTCTTAATTCATCGACGGTCGAAAACGATATAGATAATCAGATTACGCTCACAAGTTTTATTTCCTATGTGGAAAAAAATATTCTTGGTAAATATGCTCTTACAAGCTATACACCACTCGGTATCTCGAATATTAGTTTTCCTGACAAGAAAGATACGCTGATAAATATCGGAAGTTTTAAAATAGATCTTGATTTTACTGGAAAGAATAAAGATATTCTTGCATTTATTAATAAAGTGCAACAATCCGGGAAACTTACTATTCGTAATGGAAAAATAGTTTCTGACAATAATATCTCATTCGATGGAAAATGATTATCAAGTCTTTCCAATCTTCTTATAAATATCGATTCTCTCGCTCTTGAAAATATCCCCGTTGTATCGACAGAACAAAATAAGGGAAGAATGTCTCTTGAGTTCTATGTAGAAGGTATGAATTATCAAAAGATTCTTATTCTCCGATCTCTTTTGACTACGAAATTCGAATGATTACAAAAATCGATCCAAGAAAAACAACTTCTTTGTGCAAAACTTGGAAATCCTCTTTGTAATAATACAGTAACGGCGAATATTATTGCTAATATCAAAGGACTTATGAAGAATATCGTCGCGTTACAACCAAAAATCACCGCCTTTAAAAAAGGAGGTATCATTGTTGATGTCAATAAAGAAATGGACACACTCACCGAAGTAAAGATGTCGCTTCAAGCTATCGAGCTTATTTATCTTAAAAACAATTCTATCTTGGAAAAAGCAAAAAAATAAATCAACACTAAAAATAAATCTCTCTATTTTATGGAAAATACTCTCGTAAGTCTCCTCAAAGAAGAAATATACAAAGGGGATAATGCTCAAAAAATCTGTGATCTCATTATATCCGCCGCTGCGGATATAGGAGCGTCAGATATCCATATCGAACCGCTTTCTAATGTAGTTCGTATTCGGTATCGTGTTGACGGAGTGCTTCAAGAGATTTTGGAATATCAGATTTTTCTTCATCAGCAAGTCGTAGCGAGATACAAGATTCTTGCTAATCTGAAAATCGATGAATCTCGTATTCCTCAGGATGGACGTATTTCTATCTCTCTTGAAGGAAGAGGATTGGATATGCGTGTCTCGACTCTTCCGACCGTTGTCTGAGAGAAGATTGTTATGCGTATCGTTGATAAAAGTAAGAAAGCCCCTCCTCTCGAGAAACTTGGTATTGAAGGAAAAAACGGAAAGATTCTTGCAAAAGCTATTTCTCTTCCCAATGGAATTATCCTTACTTCCGGTCCGACCGGATCAGGGAAATCCACCACTCTCTATTCTTGTCTCGCAGAACTTAATAAGCCGGATGTAAATATTATGACGCTCGAAGATCCGGTCGAAAATACTATCGATGGAGTTAATCAGAGTCAGGTTTTCCCGACTATTGGATATACGTTCGCGAGCGGACTTAGAACAGCGCTCCGTCAGGATCCTGATATTATCATGGTTGGGGAAATTCGTGACTCAGAAACAATCAATATCGCCATCGAAGCATCGCTTACAGGACATCTCGTTCTCTCGACTATCCATACCAATTCTGCCGCTGAGACTATTACTCGTATTCTCAATATGGGGATTCAAGCATTTCTTCTTCCTGCTTCGATTAATGCCATCATAGCACAACGACTTATTCGTCGGCTTTGTGATTGTAAGAAATCCATCTCTGCAAACGATTTAGATGATCGTACGAAACAATCGGTAAAGAAAGCTATTCTTAGAACGGATAAAGAGGAACTTAATTCTCGTGTTTCCCCGGAAATGCTCGCAAATCCTATGTTCTACGAGGCAGGAGGATGTGAAAAATGCAATCATACCGGATACAAAGGACGTATTGGTATCTATGAAATAATGGAAATTACACCGAAAATCAAAGAACTCATACTTAAATGAGCGAGCGGAGTCGAAATCAATGAGATAGCGATATCCGACGGGATGATTTCTCTTGAACAGGATGGTATAATGAAGGCTCTCAACGGTCTTACTTCTCTTTCGGAAGTATATACCGCAGCAAAAGAAGAATAAAAACCATTTAATAACCCCCTTAATCCCCCTTGTCAGGGGAAATAGCTAGGGCTCCTCCCTTGATAAGGGGAGGTTGGGAGGGGTTGATAATTATGAATAATTCCTAATTTTATACATATGTCCGATATTCTTATTCTTGATACTAAGACCGAACAAAAAGAGTCCGATATTACCGCCGGTTTCAGTATAGAATCCATCAATAAATGGCTTATCTCAAAACAAGGTATTAAAACCGAACAAAAAGTAATATTTTTTCGGTTACTTGCTACTATGGTAATGCCGGTCTTTCTATTATGAAGGCTATGACTATTCTAGAAAAACAAGAAAAAAATATAATTCTTAAAAAGCTTTATGGAAATATTATCGCCGAAATAAAAACCGGAAAGAACTTGAGTCAAACACTCCGTGAATACGGAGAAAATTTCTCCGATTCCGAATGTTCCATTATCGAATCTGGGGAAAAGACAGGAAAACTTAATTCTTCTCTCATTCAACTTGCCGAGCAGGTAGAAAAAGTATCGAGTATGTCGAAGAAATTAAAAGGAGCTCTCATGTATCCTGCAGCCATCGTGGTTGTTATGATCGGATCCGTTATGGTGCTTATGACTCTGGTAGTACCGAAAATCGTCGAGATTTTTGGTGATAAAGACAAGCTTCCACCACTCACAAAGATGCTTATAGGAACAAGTGATTTCTTCGTACATTATTGGTGGTCTATTATCATTTTCGCAGTGGGATTTGTTATTTTCGTTTCTTTCTGGAAACAGACAGAATCCGGAAAATATCGATTCGATAGTATTCTCCTTAATTTTCCTATACTGGGAAAAGTGATACAAAAAGTCGTTCTCTCGAAATTCTCGCGTATTCTTTCCAATCTTCTTTCAAGTGGAGTATCCATTGTGGAATCTCTTCGAATTATCTCTGAAGTCGTAGGAAATGAAGTGTATCGTCAACGTATCCTCCTCCTTCGGGAAGATGTTAAGCGTGGTATAAAGATTGGAGAGAGTCTGGAAGATGACAAACTTTTTCCCGAAATGCTCGTACAGATGATAAAAGTCGGAGAAGAGACAGCGAAACTCGATACGATTATCCTGAAAATCGCTGACTTCTTCGATGAAGAAGTCGATACGACTATCAATTCCATTAATAAACTCCTTGAACCAATTATTATCGTTACGATGGCTATCGTTGTCGGAGTCATTGCAGTTGGAGTCATGCAGCCGATTATGAATCTTGCCGATGTGGTGAGTGAAAAATAAATACAAAAAAATATTTTACTAAAAAGTCCGTATTTTTACGGACTTTTTAGTAAGTGTATAGTTTTTTAGAACCGTTCTTGTTTTTGATATTCGCATATCTACAATGAGCGGTTGTGTATAATATACGAAAGATTATTAAAATTTTATTAATTTTTTCCAGAAAATTAAATTTTCTAAAAAATTACAACAAATTCTCCTTTGCAAACACTTTTTTCATAGTACTCTCGACATTCTTTCACAGTTCCGTGTTTAAATTCTTCAAATTTCTTAGTAAGTTCCCGTGCCACAACTATTTGATGGTCGGGTCCGAGATATTTTTCCATATCGGAGAGCGTACGAATAATACGATGAACGGATTCGTATATAACTACTGTATAATCCTTGTTTTGGAGTGATTTAAAGAGGGTTTCGCGACCTTTTTTCACAGGAAGAAATCCGAGAAATCGGAAGTCATGCATATGCATTCCAGAACCGACAAGCGCCGAAAGAACAGCAGAAGCTCCAGGAATTGGAACGATAACAATATTTTCTTCTATCGCTCGTTTCACAAGAATGTAGGCGGGATCAGAAATCCCAGGAGTTCCAGCATCTGATATGAGAGCGACATTTTTTCCTTCCTGAAGAAGAGTTATGATTTTCTCTACCTTTACATCCCCTGAATGTGCATGAAAAGAGATGAGCGGTTTTGATATTTCATAATGATGAAGAAGTACTCAGGAAGTCCGTGTATCTTCGCAAGCAATGACATCGGCTTCACGAAGGGTACGAAGTGCTCGGAGTGTAATATCCTCGAGATTACCGATGGGCGTAGAGACGATAAAAAGCATATTTTGATTCGAGGAAAAGATAAAATATTTTTAGAGTTTTAATCGACATTGAGAGCGAAAATCTGGGTAGATTGCTGTTTTCCTTTAAGGACGATAGTATCGAGTTTATCAATAGAAAACTTACCCAGATCCTGTACTTTGTCAACTACAGATTGACTCAAAATAATTTTTCTGTCATATTTTCTTGTAAGACTTTCAAGCCGCGAAGCCGTATTTACCGTATCTCCGATAATAGTTGCTTCCATTCGATGTTTTGTTCCAATAGTCCCAACTATGACATTCCCTGTATTTATACCGATACCAATATTAATTTCTTTACCAATACTCGAGACTTGAAAACGTTTCATAAATTTTTGTATTTCAAGAGCACAAGTAAGAGCATTATCCGAAATATCCTGTTCAAAAATAATCATAATACCATCCCCGAGAAATTTATCTATATAGCCGTTGTGATCATAGATGATCTCGCCGATTCCGTCAAAGTAAATATTGAGAAGAAGAAGCGCTCGTTCCGGAGTAATCTGTTCGCTGATATTCGTAAATCCGATAATATCAAGAAACATAACATTGAGGTTTTTTTCACAGACGCCCCCAAGAGTTATTTTTTCGTATCCCTTAAATCCTATCTCTTTAAAGATATCATGGGAAATGAATTTCTTGAAAACCTTATGTAAATCTCCAAGATCCTTTTTTAAAATATTTTTTTTGATATAACTTTTCTTGAGAATCGTTTCCATTTCTTTATTTTCATGAAAAAAATGAATACGACTTTTAAAGTTACGAGAATCTTCTTCTGTGAGTGTTAATCTGAAATTTTCTATAAGGTTTGCGTGATCTTTCCGATATTTCTTATTGAGAAGAAGATAAATAAGAATTAAGCTCGCATTGAGAAGAATAGCAAAAAGAGCTATATAACTGGTTATATATCCACTCGGAATTTTTATCAAAGAGATGATAAATAGAGTATTACTCCCAGCAAAAAGAGAAATTATAACGTAGTTCGTAGAATATATGCTGAGTTTCATAGACTTTAAAAAAGTATTTATACTAAGAATAATCATTATGTATGACTATTGATCTTCATAGAATATCCGGGTGATTCCCATATATCCACCGAAGAAATAGATGAATATGATTCCAGTAAATCACACAGTAAGCGATATGTCAAATATAGCATGCGCTATTATAGAAAAAGAAAATCAATAAAGAAGGGTTCTTGCATATTGTAAAATCCGTGGTAGTGCATTATATGCTATGAATGCCCGAGAAAAATAGAGTCCGACGATGACACTACAGATGATATGAGTCATAAGAGAGAATATGGATCGGAATATCCAAGTCGTGAGAACTCCCGAACTCCAGAGTCCCGATTGTTCGGCTATATTTTTGAGATAGAGAATATTTTCTATAAAACCAAATCCGAGAGCAATAAAGATAGAAAATAATACTCATTTTTTCACGGAATCGATACGAGGAAGTGAGCTGGTGAGAACGGAAAAATGTTTGCTCGTTTCTTCTATGATGGCGATTATTATATAGTAGAAAAGCACGAGTTTAAGAGTCCCGAAAACCACTCATGCGATAGTAACCCCTCCGCCCGTAAGTAATGATTCGCCGATATTCAACGGAAAAACAAAAAGATGAAAAAGAGAAAAGAGCACTCCTAAAAAGAGAACGATAAGAGTGTTTTTTATGAAAATATTCCAGATTTTTCCTATATTGAGCGAGAATATTCCTAGGGAAAAAACAAAAATACTTCCTACTATAAGTCCAATAGTAACAAGCAGAGAAAACATAAGCACCATATGATTATCTCCTTGCAAAAGAAGTAGGAAAATATTCCATTGCGCAAGACTCGTGAAAGTCATTATATCGTTCATAAAAAGCACAGGAACTACTGACAGAGCTCCAGCAAGGATACCGAGTCCAAATCTACGAGCTCCAAGAGGGGAGTTATCGAGGTACGAAAATATATATCCCCAGATGAGAATGGGGAGGAAGGTGATGATTATTATAGGAATAAGTGACAGAAACTCCATAGTGTGGAACCTCTGAAAAACTCGTTCTTTGAGTTTAAAACTCCGTTTCCTTGCTCATCGTACTATTTCAGTACGCCTCGCTCCGGTACTCGATTTGCACTCAAATTACTTCGTTTTTGAGAGGTTCAAAAAATTAATTTTTAAATAAAATTTCGTATTACTTTTTTCGAAAAATTTCGTATTTTCCAAACTGTATACTTTCTCGTTTCCCATTCTTGAATAGTGTGGAAGCGAGGAGAATATTTGCTCCGATGAGTATAAAAAATATCCCAATAATATAGGCTATGAGTTCTGGTGCTGCGATGACCAAGAGTCAGAATAGAAGGAAAATAATACCAATGAGATTCATAAATATTTTTTTATAAATATAAATTATCTTTAGAAATCTCTGCAAAACGCGAATTTCATATTCAAACCTTACGTTTCCTTCATTCATCGTACATAAGTACGCCTCACTTCGGTACGCGGTTTTCATACGAACTTCATCATTTTTCAGGAGATCCGAAATTTGTATAAAAATCAAATTCTGTAGAAACATTCTCACTCTATAGCAAAAACCAAAAAAATCAACTTTTCGAATTGATTTCCAAAAATATTATTGTACTATGCCAGCGATAATTTTATCTTCCCTTGAAAATATGCACAAAATATATTCTTGTCTCATACTTCTCTTATTGCCGTTTGGTGTTTTTGCTGCAAACGTAGATGTTACGGCAAATCCTCCGTCTGGTACGTACTATTCTCCTGTATATATCACTCTTACTCCGACTGATTCCCGGGCAAAAACTTTCTATAGCTTCAAGCCGGACTGATATCCACAGGATGCTTTTCTCTATACGAAACCTATTCTTTTGAAACATTCTTCTCCGTTCATATATTTTTCGATTATCAGCACTGATAATGAATCGAAAATCAAACAGAATAATTATATTCTGGAATATTCCTCATTTATCCGTTTCGAATCCGGATATACTTCCGGTTCTGGGAAAGCGAATATAGTTCTTACGAACAGCGGATCTGAGAATGTAAATATCGGTTTCTGGCAGGTTCATTCTGAGTCTGATGGAAAGGTTATTCCCGAAGGAACAATAATTGCTCCATGAATGAAATATAGTGTCAGTTTGAATTACACTGGAAACAGTTCTCTAGTACTTCGAAGTCCCGATGGGGAAGAAAAGGATATTCTTATACCGAACCATACAGAAAATATTTTTCCGAAGAAGCAAACGGTAACGACGAAAATAGTGCCGAGAAAGATTATCTCTACCGCAGAAACTACCACTCAGGTTATTGAAAATACTTCCGTTCCAGTAATAAAGTCCTCGACTCCAGAAACTCCCATTATTCAGGAATCTGCACCGTTGGATATAAACCAGATTGTCAAAGTTTCCGCTCAGGAATCGGGACAAAAAAGCCCGAATCCTCTCTATCTGGTGGTAATACTCGCTATTTCTCTCGGAGGCGGAACCGTTCAGTGGTATCTAAGGAATAGGAATAAATAATATGAGTATTTTACAGATAAAAACTTTCCGCTGGATTTTTTATAATTTTTGATATACTTCATCTATTATAAATTTCTTTCCACCTCTATGCGTCAATGTACCCTCGTATTTGTATTTAATCAGAAAAAACAGATTCTTCTCGCGATGAAAAAGCGAGGATTCGGCGAAGGAAAATGGAATGGTGCTGGGGGAAAAGTCGAGGACGGAGAAACTATTATACAGGCAGCAAGTCGCGAACTCGCGGAAGAAACCGGAATCAGTATCGCTCCAGAGAAGCTCGAAGCACGAGGAGTGCTTCATTTTCATTTCTCCAGTAAACCTGAATGGAATCAGGATGTGAATGTGTTTGTTTCTCATGGATACACGGGAAGTTTCGAAGAAACCGAAGAAATGAAACCCGAATGGTTCGATACGGATAAAATCCCATTTGATACTATGTGGGAAGATGATATCTATTGGCTTCCGCGCGTAATCGAAGGAGAAAAAGTCGAATTTGAATTCTATTTCGGAGACGATGGATTGATAGAAGAATATGCCGAAGTATACGGAGGATAGAAGAGAATCTCAAAATCAATCAATACAAATGGATCATATCATCGTCGACATCCAGAAATACGAAGTCCGGGGGAAGGAAATTCTCTCGGATGTTTCGTGTATCATTAATGCGACTGACCGTATTGCGATTGTTGGAGGAAATGGAGTCGGGAAGACGACGTTTATGAAGATTCTGACTGGAGAACTGGGAGAATTTGATGGTTCTATTAATAATATCGGTTCCATCTCACTTGGGTATCTTTCACAGATTCATTTTGATACCGAAGATCGGAAAGTACGAGACGATCTCAGACTTGCTTTCTGAGAAGTTCGTGAAGCAGAGAAATCCCTCGCAGAAGCAGAGAAATTTATGGAAGAACATCCAGAAGATATGGATGCTATCGGTCGGTATACTGAGGAACTTGACCGATTTCAAATTCTCGGAGGATACGAAGTGGAGAATCGATTGGAACGGGTTGCCCGATGAATCGGGATTTTCGATCTTTTGGAACTTTCCATAAGGGAAGTGAGTGGAGGACAGCGAACCAAAATCGCTCTCGCAAAAGTGCTTCTTTCGGCTCCTGATTTTCTCTTGCTCGATGAACCGACCAACTTTATCGATCTCTGAAGCGTGGAATGGTTGGAAAAATACCTCATCGACAACTGGAAATGAGGATATATGATTATCTCCCATGATCGAGAATTTCTCGATAAAACCTGTGATATCGTCTATGAAATTATTCCAGGAAATCCCCTCCAGATATACCATGGAAATTATACCTATTCCGTAGAACAGAAGAAAAAACTTTCCGAGAAACAATGGAAAGTGTATGACGAACAACAAACACTTATGGAAAGCGAAAAAGCGCTTATTAATCGTTTTCGTGCCGGATCTCGCGCCAGTTTTGCGAAGAGTCGCGAGCGGGCACTCGAGAAGATTGAAGTGATAGAGAAACCGTATGTTCCGCCAGTGACTAATTTTTCTTTCGCTTTTGGAGAACGGTCCCAAGAGAAAATATTCTCTTTCAAAGAATGTTTTATCGGGCGAAAAGAGCCGCTTTTTTATATCCAAGATCTTGTGCTTTCTGAACGTGAACGAGTTGGAATTATCGGGGAAAACGGAGCAGGGAAGTCGACATTTATGAAGACAATACTCGGACAATTGGAACCACTCGACGGGTATTGTCAGAAAGGGAAATGACTTGAAATCGGTTATTATTCCCAGATGCACGAGGAACTTGTACGAGATAAAACCGTTTTAGAAAATTTTGCTCTGCACAATATCCACTATCCTCGAGAGAGATTGAGTTCGCTTCTCTCTCAATACGGATTTGTATTTACCGATTTGGATCGTAAAATCGAATCATTTTCTGGCGGACAGATATCCAAAATCCTTTTCGCGATTCTCGGGCAAAAACCCTCGAATTTCTTGGTTCTTGATGAGCCGACGAATCATCTGGATTATGAAGCGCGTGAGGCATTGGAACAAGCTTTACAGAACTATAAATGAACAATTCTTTTTATCTCGCATGATCGTTATTTTGTTAATAAAATCGCCTCGAAGCTCTGGATTATCGCGAACAATGAACTCTCAGTGAATTATGGAAATTACTCGGATTATCAGTATAAGAAAGAACGATGACTCCAGTACGATGCTGCACTTTTCGATGAAAGTGCGGAACTGAATCTGGTACTCGAGGAAAAACTGGGAAAGAATGAAGCAAAGCGAATCGCTCAGAAATTCTGACGGAAGAAGAAATAATAAAACCTCGATTTGGTCGAGGTTTTATTATTTATATATTAAATTTAATGCTTACTGGAGTCTTGATTTCTTCAAGATACACGCTGATTTTATCAAAACTTTCACGAATAGAAATTCATAAGTTTTTTGAAGTCCAGAATAATCTTTTTTTATGTAAATCTCAGTCTATAAATTCAAATCATTCTTTAGCCTCGTAGAGCTTTCCTTTGTGAAAACGGTATTGTATTGTTCAAAATCAATAAAGACTCAGTTCTATGATTTCATGGAAAAACTGAATCTCAGGAAAATTGTAATTACACTGTATTTCTATAAGATTTCTTGTTGTTTTTGTTTCTTTATTATAAACTAGCATATATGCTTTACTTCCTTTTTTTCAGAGAGCTGGAATACCATCAAAAAAATCTTCTTTGAGATAAGGAGTTTGTATTACTCAATTCAATCAATCTATTTCCGTAATTTTTTCTTGTTCTTTATTGATTATATAGTACTTATATCATTCTTTTGTCCAGATTCTGCAGATATTTTTATTTTTATAAAAATACACCAGATCTGTTTTTTTGTCGAATTCAGAGTAATTAGCTACTTCTCCGAGAAGTGTTTTTCCACATAATTTATTTTCCGACCAGTTTCTGTCATCCCATGTGACAATATGGATTCATACGATGGTATAAAAAGCAAAAGTATCGTCTTCCTGTATTTCCTTATCTTTCATTTCCGTGACGATTGTCTCGTCAGGTCACATATGAATTCTATCATAGAGCTCCTGTAATATTTCTGAAACATCGAAATTCTCACCTTCCCGTATCTTTATGAGTCCTTTTCTTCCATCCTCGTTCGTGGTTTGAAAAAGAGCATACTCTTGAGAGAGTTCCTGTACGGATATGAGTCATTCTTTTGAATATATTTCTTTGAGTTGGTTCGTTTCAGGATCGAGTCTGTATATCACTCAAACATGAATGAAATATCCTTGATTTTTTGAGTGACGGAACGCATTTTTTACATCGATGATTTTATCAGCATCTGATTCTAATTTTATCTCTCCGCAGAAAATAAGTCCATTTTCTAAGACTTCAGGTTTTTGATTAAATTCTTTGTTTAATTGAAGAATTTCTTTATTTTCCTTTATAAGGAAAAGTTTATGCTTTCCGAAAGCATCGACATAGGAATAGATTTTTCCCACTCAGTTGATTTCCCTAAAAAATTCTATTCTCTCTCATTCTGCTAAAGCAATATTTATAACAAAAGGATATCGCTTCAATTCTTCTCATATATATGCGATAAAATGTTCTGTAGTGTACTTTCCTTGTGTATCTTCTAAAAAATTTCGTGTGAATTCCTTATTACAATCCGATTGTAATATGATAATATTTGAAAGGATTTTATCCCCCTTTGCTCGTGTATTTTTGCTTGAGAAGAAATCTCGTAAACATTCCCATTCTTTATGGGTAATAGGATACCTTTCTATAAAAACTGCTCTGTAAAGACTTACTATTTTCTCGACATTTATTTTTTCACCTCATTTTTTCTCGGTGTTTATTTGCATCCCAATAATTTTGAGTATCGTTTCTGTTGTTTTTGAAAAAACAACATCAAGGGCGTTATTACAATATTCTTTTGTGGAAGTCTCGATGATATATCCTGAAATATCATCGATATTAATAATATCTCATTTGAGGTTTTCTTTTGAAGACATGTGCAGTATTTTAGATAACTAGTGAGTTATTTTATAACTTTTTCTGTTATAAAGTCAAATCATTTACTGCTTCCCGGAATTTTTGTGCTCGATCCAGATAATCCTTAAACATCCCGAAGCTGGCACATCCAGGAGAGAGGAGTATAATATCTCCCGATTCTGCGATTTTCGTCGATAATCAAACCGCTTCGTCCATGTTTTCGCTGTAATGATAGGAAACTCCGTATTGTTCGCAGATTTTTCCGAGAATTTCACGAGTTGCTCCGATAAGTTCGGCATGTTTTACTTTTTTTGAGAGAATCGATCCTAAGTGCTCGAAAGCATCTCATTTGTCGGAACCTCCCGCGATGAGACATATTTTCTTATCTTCAAAAGAACCGAGCGCTGCGATGAGGCTCTGAGCCGAAGTGGATTTGGAATCATCGACAAAAATCACCCCGTTTCTCGTTGTTACCATTTCGAGACGATGCGCAAGTCCGGAGATATTTTTCAAATAGTCTTTGACTCGCTTAGAACATATTTTCAGAGAAGCGGTCACAAGTGTAGAAGAAAGGATATTCATTGCATTATGAATTCCTGAGAATTGTGTTTCGCTGAGGCGGTATTTTTTTCGACCGGAGATAATAATATTTTCCCCATCCGTCCTATTACTAAGACGTCATCCTGAACTTGTTTCAGAATCTTCCTCTTTTTCAAAAGATTTATTTAATCTGGATTGCTTTGCTTCGCTCGCAATGACAATATCACCCATATTTACTCCGAATACCCGCACATTCGGTATATCTTTCGGGATATTGAGTCCGAACTCCCGGGCTCTGGAAAACACTTGTTCATTGATGACGGAAGTTCCTGTTGTATAGTGGAATACTCGCATCTTTGCATTGAAATAGTCCTGAAGGTTCGGATGCCAGTTCAGGTGATCGGTTTCAAAATTAGTGAAGATGGAATGATTCGAGCGGAATCCTCCTATTCTTTCTCCTTTTGGGAGTGATTCGAGACTTTTTAATCCCGATGGACGAGAGAGATTATATGCCATGAAACTCGAAACTTCTATGACGATATAACCATGTTTCAATCCTTTTTCACGGATTTGACGTACGGTCTGCGAGAATGGAATCTCGAAATTTCCAGAAAGAAAAACCTTATTTTCCCCGTATTCTGAACAGAGAAGTTTATAGACTATCCATGCGGTTGTTGATTTTCCATCAGTTCCAGTAATACAGATTATTTTGAATCCTTTCGGTAAATATCGTGCAGCAAAATCCATCTCAGAAAGAATTTTATCCGATTTGTAAATTCGATTGTTTGGCGAAACTCCGGGAGTAGGAATTATGGCGTTGTATTTCGAAAAATCTACTTCCAAATCCGCATCATCCCGGATATCTACAGGAATATGAAGCGATTCCGCAAGTGCTTTAACCCCATCACTTACCCGTCATTTACCGTAAAAAAGTATCATAAAAGTTGAAAAAATCGAATATTTAGGGTATTATAGGGAAAACTTTATTTTTCAGAAAACAAAATTTCTATGAATTCTATAAGCGGAAAAAGCTCAGGGCTTTCAAAACTTGAAATTAAATCGTATAAAGCATTTTCCGAGATTATGGAAAAGTGAGTATGGGAATGATTAACTATGCTTGATTTCTATTCCATAAAAGGACTTTCTCGAAAAGAGTTAGAAGATATGTTGTATAAGGAGGCAAATATTCAGAAAACAAAAAAATCTGCAAAGAAAAGCCTTCTTGATCGTATTAATCTCGTATATACGATGGCAATCAGTCAGATGAAAAATTCTTTTCTCTTAAAGATTCCACAAGGATTGGAATGAAAAAAATGGGATTGTGTTGAAGATTTTCTAGACTTTATGGAAAATATCGCAGATGAAAAAAATCAAGGATATTCAAAAGTTGTAAATTGTGCTATTCTCAAAACTATGTCTGCCGTAGAAGATATTATCGATAATCCCATCGTGACGGAACTTGAAAAAAATCTTGAACATATTGTTGATAAGATTCAGTCTATCAAGGGATTCAAGATAATTAGCCGAAGTGATCGTGGTTTTAGTTTCGTGTATAATTCTATTGATAAGTCGCCTCCGATACACATCAGATGACAGCTTGTATATCGGACAAAACAGTTCTGCAAAATCCTCCAGAAACTTATCTATAATCGTAAATATATAAGTGCGGATCTTATGACGGATCTTATTGGATTTCGTGTGGAAATTGATGATATGGATGGCGTAAAAATGTCCGAGGACAATATACTGTTTTTTGCAAAAAAAGTTTTTGAAGGAGATTGCAAACTTGATAATAAATGACTTCTCTGAGAAGAATTCTTAGGTCAATGCGGAATCGGACTTCGATGACAGAAAGCAAAAGATTCAACCCCTGACGAGTTTAAAAATGCCTCTCTTATATGACATGTATCCTATAAGGCATGAAACAAAAAAATCGAGAACAATCTTGGTGTTGAAGTGCAGTTTGTAAATATTTCCAATAAAAACGAAGCAGGATTTAACAAGCATGAAATATATGATATGAAGAAAGTTCTCTCCCTCGTAGCACGACTTATGGGGACATTGACGATAGGGAACATCAAAGTGGCTATCAATGAAATCGGTCTTCTTTCTGGATATTCTGAGGAAGCAATTCTTCATCATCTTTTTTTTCCGAAAGCATCGAAATGTTTCAAGGATGGGATTCTAACAATCGACGAGAATCATCACGGATTTCTTATTCCTCTTCAAATAGGAAAAGATATATGCTTCATAACGGAAGATATTCATTCTTCTTCTTTGCAAGAGTTTTATCAAAATTATCCGAAAAAAGCAACATATTTCAATTATGCAGAATTCAGAAAAAAATACGATATGGTAAAAATATAATTATATTTTCTTGCTCCATATTTCTTTCAGATTTCCTCCTTTTCCAATTTTCGCTTCTATATCCGGATGTCTTTCTAGATAGGAGGCGAATTTTTTTGCCGATTCGTATCCAGGATCGATGATATCGAGATCCGGACGAATTTGTTCGATAGTTGAGCGAACGTATGGGTAATGAGTACATCCGAGAAGAATCGCCTCTATATCGGTATCGAATTTGGCAAGATGAGTTTGTAATACTTCTGCAATTATTTCTCCTTCAAAAACTCCAGATTCTATCAGAGGAACAAGCTCTGGAGCCGCAATTTCTTGGATTTGAATGGTGCTATCGATAATATGTACTCGGTCTTTATAGGCACGATTCCTGACGGTGGATTCTGTCGCGAGAACTCCAACTTTTGAGTATCATCCTTCGATAATTCGTTCTGCTCCAGGAATAGTTACTCCAAGAATTTTTCGGTCCGGAAATCGAACTTGCTGGAGATATCGGATAGCATGGGCCGTTGCGGTATTGCAAGCCAAAATAACAATAGTTGCTCCTTGATTGAAAAGAAATTCCACTCCTTCTTCTGTATATTGTCGTATCGTCGCATCATCGAGACTGCCGTATGGACATCGAGCATTGTCTCCGAAATAAATATAGTCGTACTCGGGAAGTATTTTCCGAAATTCATGGAGAACAGTGAGTCCGCCGATTCAGGAATCAAAAAATCAAATCATAATATAATCTTTAGTTGTTAGTTTCTAGACTTTAGAAAATATATCTGTCATTCTTTTAAAGATAGAAATACTAAAAATAGTAAGAGTTCTTAACTATTTACATTCTCTTTGATGAATTTCGGCATATTAGCATATTTGAGACCTTCCTCGAGCGTTATATCGCCTTCATTAATAAACTGAAGAAGATCATGTTCAATAATTTGCATTCATTCACGACTCGATGTTTGCATAACGGAAGGAATCTGATGAAGTTCGTTTTCTCGGATGAGGTGGGAAATAGCCGTGTTTTTGACAAGGATTTCTTTTGCGAGAATCATTCCACTTCCATCGCTTTTTTTTAGCAGACGTTGGGAAAATACAGCTACAAGAGTATCGGCAAGTTGCAAACGAATCTGATTTTGTTGTCCTGCAGGAAAGGCATCGATGATACGGGAAATCGTCTGATAAGCACTTCGAGTGTGAAGTGTTGAAAATACTAAATGTCCAGTTTCTGCAAGCTTGAGTGCCATCTCAATTTCGTGCATATCTCGCATTTCTCCGAAGAGAATAACTTGAGGGTTCTGACGCATGGCTCCGATGAGAGCAGTGTTATAATCAGGCACGTCACGACCGATTTCTTTCTGTTCCATAATGGATTTCTTGTGAACGTGCACATACTCGATAGGATCCTCGATGGTGATGATATGCTTCGCATAATTGGAGTTGATTTCATCGATCATCGCAGCAAGCGTTGTGGATTTTCCTGATCCGGTTGGTCCCGTTACAAGAATGAGACCTTGTCCGGTTTTGGTTATATCCTGGTAAATAAGTGGAAGATGTAAGTCTTTGACAGAAGGGATATTCTGTGACAAAAGACGTAAAACCGTCATATAATATCCATTCTGGAAAGAGATATTTCCTCGGAATCTGGAATCTTGGAACTGAAACGAGAAATCAAGATTTTTTGTTTCGAGAAGCTTCTCATGCTGATCGTTAGTAATGAGCGATTGAGCGAAATCCTTGGCAGCCAAAGATGTAATGATATCAATCCCCTCGTTTATGAGAATGATTTCCCCAGAAATTTTAACAGCCGGATAGGTTCCGACGGTATAATAAAAATCCGATCATTTGTTATCAATAATAACACCGAGAAGTGCATCGCGCGCAGGATATTCTGGAATCATCGTATTAAGCATAGAAGGAAAAATAAGAATTAAAAATGAAAATATTTTTATATGAATAACATGTAAAACTTAATCAGGTTGTGTAGAAAAGAATTACGAGTAAAATACGCAAGTCCAGTCGCGAATTTTAACTTCATAATCCTTTTCCAGTATGCACAGCCTAACGAAGATTACTCC
>Ga0100395_1000977_pt1 | contig 21674 bp, 17 predicted proteins | sample CryGeymeta201519_FD_81542 | JGI IMG/M metagenome (GOLD analysis project Ga0100395, IMG submission 81542) | Groundwater microbial communities from Crystal Geyser aquifers in Utah, USA - Crystal Geyser metaG 2015-19 | ecosystem: Environmental > Aquatic > Deep subsurface > Groundwater | place: USA... | reverse complement strand
TTTATGGGTTAGTTGGCAGAAGCTTGTAGTACCTTTCAAAAATTCAAAAAAGCAGAGGCAAAACTAAAAGGAGGAAAAGATGAAAAAGAGTTTATTGTTTGTTTTTTTTACAATCGCTGTTCTGGTTATGTTGGCAGTTACAAGCACGGTTTTCGCTCAATGTACCACAATCCAAGACGGAACGCTTTTAACCTCAGATGGGCGTACCATTGTAACTGGCTATGATGAATGGGGCTATAATTATCAAGCCCACATTTTCAACGGAAAATACTGCGATGCCTATCGCGACGCCAGTTGGTGCCAGGGATGGGCAGACGACGACCTTGAAATGAAGTGGAATGACGCCTGGTTAAGCAACAAGGATTGCGATGGCGATAACCTACTGGACCGGCACTATGGCTTTGATTCATATATCGGTTCGGGCGCCTGGCTGACCAACCATCAAAAGGGCGTCTATTTGGATGCCAATGGCAAAAAGCAAAGATGGAGCTATTTTGTCAAAATCGTGGCAATTCCGGCAGATGGAACTGAGATTGGCCCTGTTATTTGGGGAGAATTTGCTATCATCCAGGAGGTTTACAATGATACCGGCACTGGTGAACATGGGATATTGTATTTAAGCCCATATGGCGCCGGCTTCGGCAGGTTCAGTCCTCATTAAAAAAAGAAGGAAGAAATTCCAAAAAAACAAAGGCAGGGTCATTATAGTCCTGCCTTTTTCATTTTAAAAACTTCTAACGGAAGTCGTCCGCGAAATATTAATGGAGATGCTGAGATAGTAGTTTTACGGCTTGAGAGTAGTTTTTCACCCAGTGGATCCTCTTATCCCGCTTGAACCAAGTCATTTGGCGGCGGGCGTATTGAAGAGTGTGAAGAGAAATCAGTTCTCTGGTTTTTTCCAGAGTTGTTTTTTTGTCTAAATAAAAAATAATTTCTTTATAACCGATGCCGCTCATTGCGGGAAGATTGGCGCTATATCTTTCTAATAATTTTCCGACTTCTTTAACCAGTCCTGCTTCAAACATTTTTTCCGTTCTGCCGGTAATTCCTTTTTTAATTTCATCCAAGCCAACTTTTAGGCCGATCTGTAAGGCGTCAAACATCGGCCGGCCTTTTTTTCTTTGCTCGGAAAACGGCTTTTTGGTCAAAAGACAGACCTCCAGGGCGCGGACGAGCCGCCGCTGGTTATTTTGGTCAATTTTTTGGGCGGTTGACGGGTCAAGTTTTTGAAGTTGGTTGAAAAGTTCTTGGTTTGTTTTCTTTTCCAATTTTTGCCTTAGTTTTTTATCCGGTTCGACTGACGGAATTTTCAGGTTGTCAACAACGGCCTGAATATACAAACCGGTCCCGCCGACAAGAAAGGGAATCCTGCCTCTTCTTTGGATATCTTTGATGATTTTTACCGCCCTTCTTTTGTATTGGGCGAGAGTAAAGTCCTGGTCCGGCCGGACAATGTCTATCAGGTGGTGCGGGATGCCGGCCATTTCCTTAGGGGTGATTTTGGCCGAACCGATGTCCATCCCTTTATAAATCTGGCGGGAATCAGCCGAGACGATTTCGCCGTTGAATTTTTTTGCCAGCCGGACGGCCAAAGACGATTTGCCCGAGGCGGTCGGCCCGAGAATAACGATTAGTTTTTTATTGGCTTTATGAGCGGAGAGGAGATCCAAAATTATTTTTTTCCTTCTTTTCTTTTCACCGGCGGGGACATCATCTTTCATTTTGGCGGCGGCGGCGCCCGGCCGGGGGGAATAAGCGGCGGCATAGATTTGGAAAAATCCTATTTCTCCGGCCAGTTTAACGGTATTTTGGAACTGCCTTTTTGTTTCGGTCGGAAAACCGACGATAATATCAGTTGAGATTTTAACTCCGGGGATGTTTTTCCTGATTTTTTTTATTAGGTTTTTGTACTGGCCAACGATGTAGCCGCGGTTCATTTTTTTCAGGATTTGGTTGTTACCCGACTGAACCGGCAAATGTATTTCTCTTGATATTTTCTCGTTTTGGGCGATAGTTTTTATCAACTCGTCGGAAAAATCTTTGGGATGAGAAGTCATAAACTTTGTCTCAAAATTGCCTTCCAGACGGGAGATTTTTTCAAGAAGTTTGGGAAAGTCGGTTTTTCCCGACCGGTAACTGTTGACATTCTGGCCTAAAAGCGTAATTTCCCGGCCGCCATTTTTAACCAAGTTTTTTATTTCTCCGATAATTTCTTTAGCCGGCCGCGACTTTTCCTGGCCGCGGGTGTAGGGGACGGCGCAGTAGGAGCAGAAATTATTACAGCCGGTCATAATAGGGACAAGGACCTCTTTTTGAGAAGGGCATTTTGCTTTTTGGCTGATGTCGGCGATTGGCCGGATTTCGTCAACTAATTGTTCAAATCGCTTTTTGTCTTTAGACAGAATACAGCCAGTCAGGATAATTTTTGCCCGGTGGTTTTCCTGCCGGATGTTCTTTATTTTTGAATAAACCCGATTGACGGCCGATTGCCGGACGGAACAGACATTAATCACGGTTAAATCAGCCGTCTTGATATCTTTGGCCGGCCGGCATTTTTCTTTTTCCAATTTGGCGGCCAGTCGTTCGCTATCGCTCTTATTCATCTGACAGCCATAAGTGATAATATGATATTTCATAATCGGAGATATACTTTTGTATCCTATCAGATTTGTGATATAATTCAATTATGAACAAAATTCACTTATCGGTCATCATTCCCGCTTTCAATGAAGAAAAACGGCTGAGTCGAACATTGTTGGCGGTTGATAAATATTTGAGCGAGCAGAAGTACGGTTATGAAATTATTGTGGTTAATGACGGTTCAACCGATAACACGGCGGGAATCACCAAGAAGTTTTCCTATTTGATAAAAAACTTAAAATTGATTGACAATAAGAAAAATCACGGCAAGGGCTGGGTCGTCCGGCAGGGGATGCTTGAATCAGAAGGCGAAATCCGCCTTTTTATGGATGCCGATAACGCCACGACAATTGAGCATTTTGATAAAATGACTTCGTTTTTTAAAAAGGGTTACGCGGGGGTTATTGGCAGTCGCGACAAAAAAGACGTTAAGGGAGCCGAGCAGGCGGTGGCTCAATCGTTTTTCAAACGGCAATTGGGTAATTTCGGCAATTTATTGATTCAAATGATGGCGGTGCCGGGGATTTGGGACACCCAATGCGGTTTTAAGGCTTTTACCGGCAAAGCGGCGGAAAGTATTTTTAGTCGGGGGAAAATTGACCGCTGGGGATTTGACATTGAGGCGCTTTTTTTAGCCAGAAAACTGGGTTTGAAAATCGGGCTCATCCCGACTGTCTGGGTCAATGACCCAGACAGCAAAGTCAATTTAAAGGGATACCTCAACACATTTAAAGAATTATTGGTTATCAGGTTAAATTCAATTAGAGGGAAGTATAAGTAATATTGTCATCCTTCGGCCTTGCCTCAGAATGACATTATTTTATGACAAAGAAACAGTTACCTTCAGAGCTTCGTTTAAACATTGTTTCGGGCGATTGGGTCATTATCGCCACCGGCCGGGCGCGCCGGCCGGAGACCTTTGCCGAAAATAAAAGAATAAAAGAGGCAGTTTCGCCGTCAAAATGTCCTTTTTGCCGGCCGGATATTTTAGACAAGTCCGTTTTGACTTTGAATAAACCCGATGGCAGTTGGTTTATTTCGTCAATACCCAACGACTTTCCGGCTCTTTGCCCAGAGGAAGGATTAAGCCGGAGAAAAGAAGGTCCATACGAGATAATGAACGGGTATGGCGAACACGAAGTGATTATCACTGCCGACCATGAGCGGCAGATGGCCCAGTTTTCCCAAGAGGAAATGGAATTGGTTGTTGAACTTTACCAAAAAAGATATCTGGATTTGACCAAAAAAGAGAACATTAAATACATTTCAATTTTCCATAATCACGGCAAAGAGGCCGGAGCGTCGGTGGCGCATCCTCACTCGCAGTTGATTGCCGTTCCTGTGCTTGACCCGCATGTGCGGAAAAGTTTGGACGGCGCCGAGGCCTATTACCGGAAACACAAGAAGTGCGCTTACTGCGAAATGCTCGCTTGGGATATTAAAGACGGCCGGCGAATAATTTATCAGAACGAAAAATTCGTCGTCTTGTGCCCCTTTGCTTCACAGGTTTCTTTTGAAGTCAGGATTTATCCCAAAAAGCATCAGGCGCGTTTTGGCGAGATGGCGCCAGACGAAAAAGCGCTATTCGCCGACGCTTTTCTCAAGGGATTAAGCAGTATTTACCGGAAGTTAAAAGACCCGGCCTATAATTTCTATATTCATACCGCGCCGGTTGACGGGCCGGCCGGCGAGAAATACAACAAGTATCATTGGCACCTCAATATTTTGCCCAAGACCGCCATAATGGCCGGATTTGAATTGGGAGCGGGGATAGAAATCTCCACCGTTGAACCGGAAAAAGCGGCGGAATTTTTAAGAAGCGAATAATATGATAAATTTTATTTTGTCCGGGCTGGCGTCTTTAATTATCAAGATAATTTCCTCCACTGGTTATTTTGGCGTCGCCATGCTAATGGCCTTGGAGAGCGCCGGTATTCTCATTCCCTCGGAAGTGATTATGCCGTTTTCCGGATTTTTAGTTTTTACCGGCGAGTTTAATTTTTGGCTGACGGTTCTTTGCGGGGCAGCCGGCAATTTACTCGGCTCCATGGCCGCCTACTGGATTGGGTACGCCGGCGGCCGGCCGCTGATTGAAAAATACGGCAAATATATTTTGATTTCCGGGCGCGATTTGAATCTGGCCGACAGCTGGTTTAAAAGATACGGTCAGGCGACGGTTTTTTTCTCCCGGCTCTTGCCGATTGTCCGGACTCTTATTTCCTTTCCAGCCGGCATCGCCAAAATGAATTTTAAAAAATTCTCGTTTTACACCGTTTTGGGCTCCTTGCCCTGGTCTTTGGCTTTGACCTATATCGGCCTGGCGCTGGGCGAAAACTGGCCGAGTTTGAAAATATATTTTGAAAAATTTGACATCGTTATCGCCGGATTGATTATTGCCGGAATTGTCTGGTGGGTCCGGCGTCATTTCAGTCAGCTAAAAATTAGCAACGGCTGACATATTTAAACTTTATGAACAATAAACCTTTGATTATCGCCAATTGGAAAATGAATCCCTCATCCCAAAAAGAAGTTAAGCGGCTTTGGGATTCAATCAAAGAGGGGATTAAAAAGAATAAAGAGGCGGAAATAATCGTTTGTCCTCCATTTATCTGGCTGTCTTTCTTTAGCGGCGTGTTGGAGAAACTTGGGGCGCAGGACTGCTTTTGGGAAAACAAAGGCGCCTATACCGGCGAGATTTCCTCTTTGATGCTCAAGGATTTAGGCTGTCAATATGTCATTGTCGGCCATTCCGAAAGAAGAAAATATTTCGGGGAAAGCGATGAAATAATAAACAGGAAATTAAAGGCGGTTTTGAAAAACCGAATGAAGCCGGTATTTTGCGTCGGCGAAGAAACCAGAGACAGTTTAAACGGGAACGGAAAGCAAATCAACGAAATGGGTTTGATTGTCGGCGAGCAGCTGGAAAAGGGGCTGATCGGGATTTCGACCGAAAGGATAAGGGAAATAATCTTTGCCTACGAGCCGATCTGGGCGATCGGGACGGGACAGGCCTGTTTGCCCGACGATGCCATGAAAGCCCGGCTTTTTATCCGAAAAATTTTGTCAAAACTCTATAGCCGGGAAACAGCCGAAAAAGCCAGAATCGTTTATGGCGGCAGTATTGACAGCAAGAATGTTTCCGATTATGTCAAAAACGCCAAAATGGACGGGATTTTGGTCGGCGGGGCTTCTATTAACGCCAGCGAATTTAATAAGATTGTTGAGAAAATAGGATGAAAATTCTTTCCGACTTCAAATTTAACGGCGAAAAGGTTTTGCTCCGGGTTGATTTCAACGAACCGATAAAGGACGGCCGATTAGCCAGTAATTTTCGCCTTAGGGCGACTCTGCCGACCATAGAGTATCTGCTTGAACAAAGCGCCAAGGTAATTTTATTGACTCATCTGGGCCGGCCGGAGGGCAAAGTAGAGGAAGAATTGAGAACGGATTTACTCGGCAAGGATTTATCCCTTTTAATCGGCCGAAAGGTAAAAAAACTTGACGGCTGTGTCGGAGAGGAGATAAAAAAAGAAATAGACGGGATGCGCCCCGGGGAAATTATTCTTTTGGAAAATGTCCAATTTGAACCGGGCGAAAAAGCCAATAATCCTAAATTTGCCGCGGCGCTGGCTGAATTAGCCGACTTTTTTGTTTTGGACGCTTTTGGCCAGGCCCATCGCGACTACGCTTCCATCAGTGGAGCGCCGAAATTACTGCCCAGCTGCGCCGGCTTGCTTTTAGCCAAAGAAATCAAAGTTCTTTCCGGCGTTTTGGAAAAGCCCAAACGCCCCTTGACAGTGATCGTCGGCGGGGCAAAAATTTCAACCAAAATTGAACTGATTGAAAACCTTTCAATCAAGGCCGACTATTTTCTTTTAGGCGGAGCGCTGGCCAATACTTTTTTAAAGGCCAAGGGGATTAGCGTCGGCAAATCGGTTATTGAAGAGGAAATGGTCGGCCGGGTAAGAGAAATGAATTTGGATAGCGATAAAATAATTTCTTTGACCGACGGTGTCGTTTCGGCCAGCCCTGACGGCAAATCGGACAGCCGAGTCAGCCCGATAGGCGATCTCGGCGAAAACGAAATGATTTTAGATATCGGTCCGAAAACGGTGAAAAAATTTGAAGATATAATCAAGCAGGCAAAGATGATTGTTTGGAACGGGCCAATGGGTTTGTTTGAAATCGGTTCCTTTGCCGCCGGAAGCGCCGCCATCGCTAAAGCCGTCGCTAAAAGCGGAGCTTTTTCTTTGGTTGGCGGCGGAGAGACCATTGCGCTATTGGAAGGATTGAACCTTTTGGATAAAATGAGTCACGTTTCAACCGGCGGCGGGGCAATGCTCAAGTTTTTAGCCGGCGGGAAATTGCCTGGCATAGAAGCGCTTAATAATAGATAAGAAATAATGAAGTGGAAAATAAAAGAGAAAGCGCCGGACGACTTTTTAAAGCGGTTTCCGGAATTTACTCCTTTAGTCGCCCAACTTTTATACAACCGCGGCTTGATTTCTCAAAAACAGATTGACGAGTTTTTCAATCCTGACTACAGCCAGGATTTTCATGACCCATATTTGCTTAAGGGAATGAAAAAAGCGGTTAACCGGATTAGACAAGCGCTTAAAAAGGGAGAAAAGATTACCATTTACGGCGATTTTGACGCCGACGGCGTTTGCGCGACGACCATTTTATTTTCAACTTTAAAAGAATTAGGCGCCAAAAATCTTGATGCCTATATTCCCGACCGGGAAAAAGAGAGTCACGGCTTGAACGAAAAAGCCATCAGAGAATTAAGAGCGAGAGGGACAAAACTGATTATCGTCGTTGATTGCGGCAGTACCGACTTCAACGAAGTTGATTTGGCCAAGTCGTTGGGCATAGATATGGTTATTACCGACCATCATACTCTAGCCGAGAAGTTGCCTCGGGCGCTGGCCGTAATCAATCCTCTGCAAAAAGGGGACAAGTATCCCTTTAAAGATCTATCCGGCGCCGGCGTGGCCTTTAAACTGGCATCGGCTCTTTTGTCGGCTCACGGCGAAGAATTTTTTCAAAAGTGGCTGCTGGATTTAGTCGCTTTAGCGACAGTGGTTGACGTTATGCCGATTGTCGGAGAAAACCGGACTTTGGTTAAATACGGCTTGGGGGTCTTAGCCCAGACGCGGCGAGTCGGATTGAGAGAACTAATGAGGATAGGCGGGGTAGAGCCGAAAATTATCCAAGCGTCTTTTAACGGCGAGCCGCCGGCGACCAATCTCAATGTCGCTACCCTTGGTTTTGTCCTTGGGCCGCGACTCAATGTCGCCAGCCGGATGGACCATGCCAACACCGCCTTTCATCTCCTGATTGCCAGAGACCGGAAAGAAGCCAAGAGTTTGGCTAAATTGCTCAATGAAAAAAATACCGAAAGGCAAAATCTGACCGCGGCCATTATGAAAGAAGTGGAAAGACGGATTGAAGGCAATCCGGAGAAAAAAAACTCAAAGTTAATTTTTGAAAGCAGTCCTGATTGGCCGGTCGGTTTGGTCGGGTTAGCCGCCAGCAAAGCGGTTGATAAATATTGCCGTCCAACGATGATTGGCTGCGAAATGGATGACTTGATTCATGTTTCCTGCCGGAGTATTCCAGAATTTGATTTAATGGAAGCGATTAGAATAGCGGCCTCGGAAAATCTTTTAGACGATTACGGCGGGCACAAAGGCGGCGCCGGCTTCAGGGCGAAAAAAGAGAACTTGGAAAAAATCAAAAAGATTTTTACTGATTTAGCCGGAGAGAAATTAAAAGAGGAAGATTTGGTTCCAACGCTGGATATTGACGCCGAGTTGTCTTTAGACGCTCTTGCTTTCTATAGTTATGACGAAATCCAAAAGTTTGCTCCTTTTGGCAAAGGGAATCCGGAGCCGAAATTTTTAATCAGAGGGTTGGAAGTCAGGAATCTTAAGGCGGTTGGAACCAGCGGCGGCCATCTAAAAATGGAATTGGTTTGTTTTGACGAGAGATGCCGGTCGGCCAAAAGTTTTCAGGCGATTGCCTTTGGTTCGGGGCATTTGGATGGCATATTGGACAAGGGAAGTTTAGTTGACGTTGTTTTTGAGTTTATTTTAAACGAGTGGAACGGGACAAGAAATTTGGAGATGAAGGTCGTTGATTTAAAACTGGCAAAATTATATCAAAAGATATCTCAATGATGAAATTACTAATTTATGCCGATGGCGGGGCAAGAGGGAATCCCGGGCCGGCCGCTGTCGGAGTCGTGCTTAAAAAGGATGGCCAGACAATCAAAAAATACGGCGAGTATATCGGCGAAGCGACCAACAATCAAGCCGAATACCAGGCGATTATTTTCGGGCTCAAAAAGACCAAGCTTCTGTTCGGCAAAAAGAAAGCCAAAGAAATAGAATTGGAGTTTTTGACGGACAGCGAGCTGGCGGCCAGACAGCTGAATCATAAATATAAAATAAAAGAAAAAGAACTCCAGCCGCTGTTTTTGAAAATTTGGAACTTGACCATTGATTTTAAAAATGTTAGTTTTAGCCATATCTTGAGAGAAAAGAACAAAGAAGCCGACGCTTTGGTCAACGAGGCGTTGGATAGCCAAAGCCGGGAACAAAAACTCTTGTAGTTGACAAATAATTTAATTTGATATATATTGTAATCGGCTCAAGTAAATTAGATAGCCGCTGCCAGTTTAAAAAATTGGTAGAGGAAAGTCCGGGCGTCGAATCTTATGCCCCGCCGAGCGGGGTAAAGGGGAAAGCGGCAGTGGGCAACACCCACCGTTCGCAAGGATAGGGAAAGTGCCACAGAGACAATACTTCTTTGCTTTAGGGGTAATCTCCTAAAGCGAGGTAAAGGTGAAAAGTGAGGGATTAAGACCCCTCTCTCCGCGGGGAGACCCGTTGGAGCGGTAAACCCTGCCTGACGCAAGAGCAAATCCCGACGCAAGGTCGGGAGCAAAGTAGCTCGCTAGAGGCCGGCAGCAATGCCGGTCCCAGACAGATGGCTATCTCCCCGCAGAACTGCGGGGAACAGAACCCGGCTTATTATTTACTTGGGCTAACAAAGAATCCCGTCCCGCAGTATTGTCGGACGGGATTTTTTGTTTCGGCCTTGGCCCTTCGCGGCTTGCCTTTTTGCGGCTGATTCATTAGGATTAGGTTAGAGACTTCTTAATAAAATGAAAAAAGCGGAACTATTATTTACGGCGATTCTGCCTCCTCTGGACTTCATGATGCTTTTGGTGGCGGGAATAACCGCCTATTTTCTGCGGATTAATCCGTTGGTCGCCCAGTACCGGCCGGTGCTTTTCCATCTCAACCTTCCCCTTAACCGTTACTTGACTTTGATTATCGGCGTTTCGGTTTTTATGCTGGCGGTTTTCGCGCTTATTGGGCTCTATCGTATTCAGCTCAGAAGAATTCTTTTGGACGACTTTTTGAAAATAATCATCGGCGTTTCAGCCGGGATTATCGGCTTGGTCTTTTATAGTTTTTTTCGCTCGGAATTGTTTGATTCCCGTTTTCTAATTGTTATTGGCTGGGTAGCGGCGATTATTTTTGTCTCTTTCGGGCGTTTTATTGTTCATCGCTGGCAGAGATATTTGATGAAAAAATATAATTTTGGATTAAGGCGGGCTTTGGTCGTCGGCTGTGACGGCGTCAGCCAAAAAATCGTTAACTACATCAAAAGCCAATCGGTTTTGGGCTATCGGCTGGTGACTAACCTGTCCCAGCCGGATTTGGACGAAATCAAAAGAAAGGTCAAGGACCCGGGCGTGGAAGAAATTATTTTGGCCGATTCGGACTGGCCCAAAGAAAGGGTGCTTGAATTGGTTAATTTTTGCGAAGACAATCATTTGACTTTTAAATTTGTTCCCAATCTTTTTCAGACATTAACGGCTAACGCTTCGGTGGAAACGTTGGGAGATGTCCCGATTATTGAACTCAAGAGAACAGCCCTGGACGGCTGGGGAAGGATTATTAAAAGAGTCATTGATTTTGTCGGCGCTTTAACTGGTCTGATTGTCTTGAGTCCGTTTTTTACCCTCGTCGCCATTTTTATCAAGCGGGATAGTCCGGGTCCAGTTTTTGTTCATCTGAAAAGAATCAGCCAAGGAAAAGAATTCCGGCTGTGTAAATTCCGTTCAATGGTTGACGGAGCAGAGAAATTAAAAGAGAATCTTCAGGCAAAAAACGAACGGAAAGACGGACCGTTGTTTAAAATAAAAAATGATCCCAGGGTAACCAAAATCGGAAAATTTTTAAGAAGATACCGGATAGATGAATTTCCGCAGTTGGTCAATGTTTTGAAGGGGGAAATGAGTTTAATCGGTCCGCGCCCGCATCAACCGGATGAAATCGCCCAATACCGAAAACACCACAAAAAGGTCCTGGCGATTAAATCGGGGATGACCGGTTTCGCTCAGGTTTCCGGCAGTTCGGACTTGTCTTTTGAGGAAGAGATAAAATTGGATACCTATTACGTTGAAAATTGGTCGTTAGCGATGGACTTAAAGATATTTCTAAGGACTTGGCTGGTTTTATTAAAGGACCGATCGGCGTGTTAAGGTTTTGCCAAAATTTTTTGAAATTTTGGCAAAACCTTAAGCTGTCTCTGGCGGGTTGTTTGTATGAAGGTTGCTCTTGTTCATGATTACCTTAATCAGTACGGAGGGGCGGAAAGGGTCTTAGAAGCGTTTTGCCAGATATTTCCCGAAGCGCCGATCTATACCTTGTTTTATGATAAGAAAAAAACCGGCCATGCCTTTGACCGGCGCCGGGTTGAAACGTCATTCCTGCAAAAAATTCCATTGGTTCGGTCGCATCACCGCCCTTTTTTGATGCTGATGCCGATTGCCATAGAACAGTTTGACCTTTCGGAGTATGATTTGGTTTTATCCGATTCGGCCAGCTACGCCAAGGGAGTCGTCGTCGGCCCCCAAGCCCTTCATATCTGCTACTGTCATACGCCGATTCGTTACGCTTGGGATGATTCCCACCGCTATATTGAGGAATTCGGCTATCCCGGGCCGGTTAAAAAAATCATCCCGTTTTTTATGAACTATATTCGTTTTTGGGACAGCAAAGCCGCCCAGCGAGTGGATGAGTTCATCGCCAACTCGCGCTTTGTCGCCAACCGGATAAAAAAGTATTATCGGCGGGACGCAAAAGTTATTTATCCGCCGGTTAACTCCAGCCATTTTTATCTGTCCGGCCGGCCCGGAAAATATTTTTTGATGGTGGGGCGTTTTCTTCCTTATAAAAGGTTTGATTTGGCCATAGAGGCGTTTAATCGGCTGGGCCAGCCGCTAAAAATTGTCGGCGACGGTCCGGACAGAAAACGACTCAAAAAAATAGCCAAAAGCAACATTGAATTTGTCGGTTTGGTTTCGGAAGAAAAACTGCGGGATTATTACGCCAATTGCCTGGCTTTTATTTTTCCCCAGGAAGAAGATTTTGGCATCACGGCGGTGGAGGCCATGGCGGCCGGCCGGCCAGTAATCGCTTATCGCGCCGGCGGCGCGCTGGAAATTGTCCAGAAAGGCCTCACCGGAATTTTCTTTAACGAACAAGAGCCAGAAAGTTTAATGGCAGTTTTAAAAAGTTTTCGGTCGGACGATTTCAGTCCGGAGTTAATCCGACAGAAGGCGCTGGAATTTGACCAAGAAAAATTTAAAGAGAAAATAAGGAAATTTATTGATGAAAATTGGCATCGACATCAGAGTTTTGGCCCGTGGCGTTAGAACCGGGGTGGAAGAGTATGTGATTAATCTTTTATCCCATCTTTTTTTGATTGAGTCGGAGATTCAATACAAACTTTTCTATAATGCTTACCGCAAGAATGAATTGAGCTTTGAATGGCCGCTAAGGAGAAACGTTGAATTGAAAAATTTTAAAATTCCCAACCGACTGTTTTTTGTTTCCGCCCGTTATTTCAATCAGCCGAAAATTGACCGGCTTTTAGGCGGAGTTGACGCCTATTTCAATCCGCATTTTTTTGGCGCGCCGGTCTCTTCAAGGTGCCGGAAAATAATGACCGTTCACGATTTGTCTTTTGAGTATTTCCCCGAGTTCTTTTCCTGGCGGAAGCGGCTGTGGCAAAAGTTTCTAATGAGGACAAAAAAAGAAGCGCGCAGCGCCGACAAAATTATCGCGGTCTCCCAGTCAACTAAAAGCGATTTGGTTAATCTTTACGGCATTAATGAAGAAAAAATATCGGTGATTTATTCGGGAGTGGGCGAGCAATTTCAGCCGATAAGTTTTGAACAAAACCAGCCGCCGGCCGCCGGCGACATCAAGAGAAAATACAATTTGCCCAGCGATTTTATACTCTACTTTGGCGCGATTGAGCCGAGGAAAAATATTGTCGGACTAATCAACGCCTTTGAAGTTTTAAGGGAAAAACATCGGATTAAACTGGTTGTCGCCGGCGACAAAGGCTGGCTTTATCGCGATATTTTCAAAACCGCCAAGGAATCCAAATACAGAAACGACATTGTTTTTACCGGCTTTATTGAAGAGAAAGACAAGCCCTGTCTTTACGCTTTGGCTAAACTTTTTGTCTATCCCAGTTTTTTTGAGGGGTTTGGCTTTCCGCCGCTGGAGGCGATGGCCGGCGGCGTTCCGACGATTGTTTCCAACAGTTCGTCTTTGCCGGAAGTGGTTGGCGAAAGCGCTTTAATGATTGACCCGAATAACATTGACGAATTGTCTTGGGCGATGGAAATGGCTTTGACCGACAGCGAATTAAGAAAATATTTGATAAAAAAAGGGATTGAGCAGGCGAAGAAATTTTCCTGGGATGAATGCGCCAAAAAAACATTGGCGGTTTTGAAACAATAATCAGACGGCGAGCGATAAAATGGAAAGCAAGAAAAATCAACTTAGAATCGGCATCGACGCCAGGTTTTACGGCCCGCGCCAAAAGGGTTTAGGCCGCTATGTCCAGAAATTGATTGAGGACTTGGAAGAAATTGATTCGAAAAATCAGTATCTCGTTTTTCTAAGAAAAGAAAATTACGCCGATTATCGGCCGAAAAATTCCAACTTCAAAAAAGTTCTGGCTGATTACAAATGGTACGGCTTAAGCGAGCAAATATTTTTTCCGTTTAAAATTTGGCAAAGCCGGGTTGATTTAATTCATTTTCCCCATTTTAATGTTCCGTTGATTTGTTCGGCCCCTTTTGTTGTCACTATCCATGACTTAATTTTAAAAAAATTCGCCCCTCGCCGAGCTTCGCTCCTTGGACCGGTTCGCTATTGGCTAAAAAACTTGGGCTATTCTCTAGTCATTCGTTTGGCTTTAAAAAGAGCGGGAAAAATTATCGCTGTTTCCAACTATACCAAGGAAGACGTTTTGAAATACTTTAAAGCCGGACCGGAAAAGATAGAAGTAATCTATGAAGGAGCGCCGGAGATAAAGCTCAAAGTCCGAGGCCCGAAGCGCAAAATTGCGATTCTTGCTTCGCCGGCCGGCCGGCAAAATTCAAAATTGTTTGAAAAATACAATATTTCAAAGCCGTATCTTTTATATGTCGGGAACGCTTATCCGCATAAAAACTTGGAGCGGCTGATTTTAGCTTTTAACCAATTAAACCAGGATGGAAATCTCCAATTGGTTTTGGTCGGTGAACTGGATTATTTTTATCGGCGCCTTCAAAAACGATTTTCAGACAGAGGGAGAGTTGTTTTTGCCGATTTTGTCTCCGATAGCGACTTGGCAGCTTTGTACCAAAACGCCGTTCTCTATGTCTTCCCATCCCTGTGCGAAGGTTTTGGTTTGCCTCCTTTGGAGGCGATGGCTTACGGCTTGCCGGTGGTTTGCTCCGATTCATCCTGTTTGCCGGAAGTTTTGGGCGAGGCCGCCAAATATTTCAATCCGGAAAGCGTTGATGATATGGTCGGAAAAATCAGTTCTGTTTTAGGCAATAAAAATCTTCAAGAGCGCTTGGTCTCCAACGGCTTTAAAAGGATTAAAAAATACAGTTGGCGCCAAATGGCCGAGAAGACCTTAAAAACATATCTTGACTTGTAAGTTGAAGGGGTGTGGATTACGGCGGTTGGGGGAGGGGGGAAAAATGTGCTATAATGAGAGCGCCTAAAGAAGGGCGCTTTTTGGCTATGTTGAAAAATAAATTTGTTTCACTCGCTCTATTTGATGTTCGGCCTGTCAATGAAAGGGGTGATTTAGATGTTGAAAAAATTAGCCGGGCCAGAGGCATACTGGATTTAAAGGGAGTTTCTCCCGAAGACAGAAGAAGGAGAGAAGAGATGGTTAAGCGGATGCGGTTGAAAGAAAAGACGACCGAGAGAAAATTGCCTTCGGCCAGCCCGGACGGCGTCGATAAAAGATTAGACGGCAGTCCAACCCTCCCTAACGGGTCCGGCATTAAACAAAGAAAAGAAAAATCCTATTCTGGCCGAAGATTTTCGGTGGAAAACGAGGCCTTGGCGCGCGAGAAGATTCTGAACGAATTAATGGAAGAGTTTTCAAACGTTGAAGAGTTCGGCCGATTTTTGGAAAGCGTTTCGCCGACGCTGATTGGGCAAAACAGAAAGGAAATGGAGCCGGCGGATTTAGACGATGATTTTGACAAGGATGAGAGAGATTCCGAATCCGAGCCCGAACCAAAATTAGAGCCCGAGCCGGAACCAAAAAAAGAATCGCTTAAATTAAACGGGGAATCAAGCGCCATTTTAGAGCAATACTATTTTCCCGAAGTCGCTTTGCCAGAGTATTCTGAGCCGGCGTTTAAATTAAGCAGTTTCAAGCCGGTTGTCCGTCCGACGGAACAGTCGTTCGGGCGGGTCCAGCCAATCAAAGAAAAAACTTTCCGGCCCGGAAATTTTTTGAAGCCGTTAACCGGTTTTTTAGTCGCCGGTTTTTTAGTCGCCTTATTTGTTCCGGCGGCGGCCTGGCTTAATCAGGGGCTGGATATTAAAAACGATGTTTTGAGCAGCGGCTCCGCCGCTTATCAAAACCTTCTTAACGCCAAGCGCTCCCTTGAGAGCGCCGATTTTAAGTCGGCGGAAGAAAGTTTCGGTTTAGCCCACGCCGACTTTTTAAAAATCCATCAGTCAATTAACCAGGTGGGCGAAGTCGCGCTGTCAATATTAGAGAAACTTCCGGGGGGGGCCTTGGTTTCTTCCGGCAGTCATCTGGTCAAAGTCGGGGACAGTCTTTCGCAGGCGGGCGAATCGCTTGTCTCGGCAGTCCAGTTGTTTTCTTTTGAAAATTTGTTTGATTCTTTGAAATCAGCGGCCGCTCAAAACGGCAATGTTTTGGCTTCCGGACAAGCCGGGCATCTAACCGATTCAATCGCTCTTAGCCAGGCCGCGATCAAAAACGCTTTAGATAGAATTGCGACAGCCAATCAGGAATTAGGCCAAATAAAGACCAGCGTCCTGCCGGCTGAAATTCAAGACGAGGTTTTCTCGCTGAAAGAAAAACTGCCGCTTATTGAAGAAATGCTTCAGGGAATGGAGGAGTACTCGGATTCGTTCCTTAAGATTTTAGGCCAAGACAATCCACGCCAATACCTGCTGATTTTTCAGAACAACAGCGAAGCCCGGGCGACCGGCGGATTTATCGGGACTTATGGGCTGTTGACTCTGGACCGGGGAGAAATGACCAGCTTGTTTATTGACGGCATTTTTAACGCCGACGGCCAGTTGCGCGAAAAAATCATTCCTCCTCAGCCGATTCAGAAAATCAGCACGGCCTGGTCCATGCACGACGCCAACTGGTTTGCCGATTGGCCGACTTCAGCCGGAAAAATCGCTTGGTTTTACGAAAAGACCGGCGGTCCGACCGTGGACGGGATTTTTTCCCTGACGCCGACCGCGGCGGAGCGGCTTCTAATGTTGACCGGCCCGATTGCCATGCCGGAATACGGCGTGGTTTTGGACTCAAATAATTTTGTTGAACTGGTTCAATACGAAACGGAGGTTGATTACGACAAAACGGCTAACCAGCCCAAGAAAATATTGGCCGATTTCGCGCCGAAATTCATTGAAAAATTAGCTGAACTATCCTCTGACGGCAAAAAGAAAGCGGTTGAAATAATTTTTGACTGTCTGGAACAAAAGCACATCCTGATTTATTTCAAAGACGGTTCTCTGGAAAATCTTGCCGTCAAAGAAGGTTGGGCGGGAGAACTCAAATCAACGGATAAAGATTATTTAAGCGTGGTTTCTTCCAATATTAACGGATTTAAAACCGACAAAATGATTGAAGAAACAATTTCCCATCAAGCCGAAATACAGCCGGACGGCGGCATCGTTGACACCTTAACGGTTGTCCGAAAACATCAGGGCGGCCAGACCAGTTATGACTGGTGGAATCGGGTCAACGCCAACTATCTCCGGGTCTATCTGCCGCTTGGTTCGGAATTGATTTACGCTCTCGGCCAGACCAAAGAATCATATCAGCCGCCGGTAAACTACCAAGAACAGGGATTTAAAAATGACCCGCTAATTGACTCCATTGAAAGCAAGACGGCCATTGACCAAAAGACCGGTACCCGGATTTCTGCCGAGAACGGCAAAACGGTTTTTGGCAACTGGGTCTATGTCAGCCCGGGCGAGACCGTCACACTGACCTACAAATACAAACTGCCGTTTAAAATTGACTTGACCAAACCAAGCGATAGTTATAGTTTATTAATTCAAAAACAATCGGGCAGTTTAGGAAGCAAATTCAGCGAACAATTGAAGTTTCCTCAGGACTGGGAGATTCTGTGGCAGTATCCGGAAGCGGGCGCCTTTAATTACGCGGCTGATTTGGAAACGGATAAGTTTTTAGGGGCGACGTTTAAATTTTAATGCTCAAAAGGGTTCTGAATAACAAATCAAAGACCATTGCCGCCGCCGCCGTTGTTTTAGGAGCGGCTTCTTTGATTAGCCGCTTTTTGGGCTTGGTCCGCGACCGGATTTTAGCTGGGACATTCGGCGCCGGAGACGAACTGGACATCTATTACGCCGCCTTTCGGATTCCGGACTTGGTTTATTCGCTTTTGGTCATGGGCGCGATTTCAGCCGGATTTATTCCGGTTTTTATCAATTACCTTGAAAAAGATAAAAAAGGCGCTTGGCGGCTGGCGAACAATGTTTTAAATCTGATGACTTTGTCGCTTATTGCCGTTTGCGCTCTGCTGATTATCTTTTCTTCTTGGCTGATAAAACTGGTCGCGCCCGGATTTCCAGAAGATAAATTGGCTCTGGTTGTTAATCTGACCAGAGTGATGTTTCTCAGTCCGCTGTTTTTGGGGTTAAGCGCCGTTTTAGGAGGAATCCTTCAAAGCTTCAAGCGTTTTTTGGTCTATTCCTTTGGGCCGATTATGTACAATTTAGGGATTATTTTCGGCGCTTTGGTTTTAGTCAAATATTTCGGGCTGTTGGGCCTGGCCTATGGCGTGGTCCTGGGAGCGTTTCTGCATATGGCGGTCCAGATTCCAACAGCGGTTTTGTGCGGCTACCGCTGGCGGCCAGTTTTTAATTTCGGACTTGAGGGAGTGAGCCGGATTTTCCGGCTAATGCCGCCGCGAGTTTTGAGTTTGGGGTTGTCCCAGTTGAATCTTTGGGTGATGACAGCCCTGGCCTCATTTTTATCTGTCGGCAGTATCGCGGTCTATAACCTGGCCAATAACATCTGGAGTTTTCCGGTGGGGATTTTCGGGGTTTCTTTCGCCCTGGCGGCTTTCCCGAAATTGTCCGAGTTTGCCCAAAAAAAGGATAAAACCGGCTTTGTTAAAACGTTTTCTTCGGCCCTGCGCCAAATCCTCTTTTTCACTCTGCCGGCCGGAGTTTTTTTTGTTGTTTTGCGCCTGCAGATCGTCCAGATTATTTTAGGCGCCGGCAAATTTTCGGAAGCGAATATAGTTTTGTCTAGTCAAACTTTGGCTTTTTTCTCCCTGTCTCTTTTTTCCGAATCGCTCATTCTCTTGTTCTTGCGGGGATTTTTCGCTTGGGAGGACGCCTGGCGTCCGTTTTTAATCGGGCTGGTGGCCGTCGGATTGAGGATTTGGCTGGCTAAATATTTTTCCGGATTTATGGGCGCGCCGGGCCTGGCGCTTGGCTTTTCAATCGGCAGTGTTATTAACCTGATTCTTCTTTTTGCCTCGTTCCGGCGAAAGTTCGGGGAATTTAATTTTTTAGAAACACCTCTTTTATTTGCCAAAGTCGTTCTGTCTTCGCTTTTAGCCGGATTGGTTTTGTTCTATTCTTTGGAATATTTTTCCAGCCGAAGTATTTTGGTCCAAACCGCTTTTGCCGTCCTGGCCGGCGGACTGAGCTATCTCTTTTTTGCCTGGCTTTTAAGAGTGAAAGAACTGAATTTGTTTTTGTCGCTGATGGCCGGCCGCTTGCCCTGGCGGAAGGCAAAATCGTTGGAAATGGAGGAAAAATAAATTATGCCGATTAGTCAGTCAAATATCAGAAACTTCTGTATTATCTCGCACATTGACCACGGCAAATCAACTTTGGCCGACCGTTTCTTGGAATTGACCGGCACAGTGGAAAAAAGAAAAATGCAGGAACAGTTTTTGGATATGATGGAGTTAGAGAGGGAAAAGGGAATTACCATCAAACTCCAGCCGGTTCGGATGGAGTATCGGGGAGGCGTCTTAAATTTGATTGACACTCCCGGCCATGTTGATTTCACCTACGAGGTCTCAAGGAGTTTGGCGGCGGTGGAAAGCGCGATTCTATTGGTTGACGCCAGCCAGGGAGTCCAGGCGCAGACCTTGGCCAATCTCCATTTAGCCAGAGAACAGGGCTTGGTCATTATTCCGGTGATTAATAAGATTGATCTGCCTTATGCCCGGATTAGGGAAACCGCCAATGAAATGGAGCAATTGCTGGGGATAAATCCGGGAGACATTTTGAAAATTTCAGCCAAAAAAGGAAGCGGCGTGGAAGAAATTTTGAAGGCGATTGTTGAAAGAGTCCCGGCGCCTCAAGGCGATTTGACTAAACCTCTCCGGGCTTTGATTTTTGATTCTGATTACGATGATTTCAAAGGGGTTATTGCCTATGTTAGGATTGTTGACGGAGAAGTCAAAGCTGGAGACAGGATATTGATGTTGGCTTCCGGCGCCGAAGCCGAAACGCTGGAAGTCGGGATTTTCAAGCCGAATTCGGTTAAAACCGAGCGTCTTAGAACTGGCGAAATCGGCTATATCGCCACTGGCCTGAAAGACATTGGAAGGTGTCGGGTCGGCGACACTATTGCTTTGTCAAAATCATCGGCCAAACCGCTGGCCGGATATAAAGAGCCGAAGCCGGTTGTTTTCGCCAGTTTTTATCCGGCTGATTCGGGCGACTACGATTTGCTCAAAGAGAGCTTGGGCAAACTGAAACTGAGCGATGCCTCGCTTAAATACGAGCCGGAATCATCAGAAGGATTGGGCCGGGGGTTCCGCTGCGGATTTTTAGGCATGCTTCATTTGGAAATTATCTCTGAACGGCTCAAGCGGGAAAAGAATCTTGATTTAGTTATCACTTTTCCCTCGGTCAATTATCAGGTTGTTGCCAAAGGAAAAACCCAAAGTCCGGTTTTGATTTCTTCGCCATCCGATTTGTCCGACCTTAGTCAAGTGGAAGAAATCAGGGAGCCCTGGGTTGCCCTGGAAGTAATTTCGCCCCTTCAGTACTTAGGCATCCTGCTCAAGCTTTTGGAAACCTTGCGGGGAGAATACCAGGATACCGTCTATTTGAGCGCCGACCGAATTTTGATAAAATACCGGGCGCCGCTTAATGAGATTATCGCTGACTTTTACGACCGGCTGAAAAATATCACTTCCGGCTACGCTTCCATGAATTATGAAATGAGCGGCTATCGGCCGGGCGATCTGGTTGAATTGGATATTCTGATTGCCGGCGAAAAAGTGGAGGCGTTTTCAAAAATCATTCATCGCCAAAGAGCGGCGGCGGAGGGCCGGGCGCTGGTCAAAAAGCTGAAAGAAATCGTGCCGCCCCAGCTCTTTGCCGTTTCCCTTCAGGCGGCCATTGGGGGAAAAATCATCGCGCGCGAAGATATCCGGGCGCTAAGAAAAGACGTCACCGGCTATCTTTACGGCGGCGATGTCACTCGGAAGAAAAAACTTCTGGAGAAGCAGAAAAAAGGCAAAAAGAAAATGAAGCGGTTGGGAAAAATCAACATTCCCTCTGAGGTCTTTCTTAAAGTTTTGAAAAAGTAAAAAGTCGTCCCGCAGTAGCGCGGGACGGAGCGGGATTTTACATTCTTTAATTTACTGATATAATCACAAAAGGGGAATAACAAGAAAAGCCAGCATCGAAAGAATGACTAAGAAAGACAAAACAATCCAGGAAATCCTGATTATTTTTCTTGTTTTTAACGCCTTCATATATTTTTAGCGTAGCAAAAATTGAGCAATAAAACAAGAAGATGAACCAATCAAGCCAGACAAAAAGAAACATTAAAAAAATCTTGGGTTCAAGAGTTTTTCTTTTTTTAGCCGCTATCGTCCTGATTATCTTGACTGTTAATCTTGGCCGGGAAAGTTACCGCAAGTACCAATTAGGCAAGGAAATCCAGGGGCTGAAGGCGGAAATGAAACAATTGGAAGGGAAAAATCGCCAATTGTCCGACATGTTTGAATATTTCAAGGATGAGTCATACCTTGAACAGGAAGCCCGGCTCAAACTTAATCTGAAAAGGCCGGGCGAAAAAGTCGTCATTTATTCCGACCGCGCCAGCGATCTTTCTGATGATAATTCCGGCGCCAGCCAGGCGGCGCCAACGGCTTTCGGCGCGCCGGAGATAAAGAAAAGCGAAGGAACGGACAATTATTGGCTCTGGTGGGAATATTTTTTTGACACTCATTGATTTGCGGGTGTAGCTTAGTGGTAAAGCATCTGCTTCCCAAGCAGACGACAGGAGTTCGATTCTCCTTACCCGCTCCAGCCCGTGTAGCTCAGCTGGTAGAGCAACGCATTCGTAACGCGTAGGTCGTCGGTTCAAATCCGACCGCGGGCTCTAACTTTGGCGGGATTTACGCCGGCGGGAAAGCGTGATAAAAT